>Ga0255052_10003324_pt1 | contig 11213 bp, 12 predicted proteins | sample JV7_2_21_MG_FD_188632 | JGI IMG/M metagenome (GOLD analysis project Ga0255052, IMG submission 188632) | Seawater microbial communities from Jervis Inlet, British Columbia, Canada - JV7_2_21 | ecosystem: Environmental > Aquatic > Marine > Inlet | place: Canada: British Columbia | collected...
ACCCGTAAGTTCAATAGTCCCTGCCATTACAACCTCATTACAAATCCTCGTGCACCTTCCACATAGAATGCATTTATTGGGTTCGAATGTTATAAACGGGTTGTCTTCACGAATAGGAATATTCCACTTCTCACCATAAAAACGCGTGCCGTTTACTCCATATTCATAGGACAGGTCCTGAAGCTTGCAATCGCCCGTGGTCTCGCACCTCATACAGTCATTCGGGTGGTTTGACAGCAGCAGATCGACCAAGTTTGCCCTTATCCTTCTGATTTCGTCGTTTTCCGTAGTTACCACCATGTCTTCTGTAACAGGTGTTGTACAGGATGAAAGCGGCCTCGACACTCCCTTAACCTCTACAATACAGAGCCTGCATCCTCCGTATGGCTCAAGCCTGTCGTCATGACAAAGGGTAGGTATGTTAACCCCGGCCCTTTTAGCGACCTCAAGGATAGTCTCTCCTTCATTGCATAAGGTCTCGATACCATCAATTGTTATTTTTAATTTTCCAGACAATATAACCTCCTCAAAAAACGAGGGTTCCAGGGTTCGTGTAAAAAAGTCTTTTTCATCACTTGAACCCTTGACTCCCGGGCCCCTTGAATCCTTCTTATAATATTACAATATCGCATCAAATGGGCATGCATCATAGCATGCACCGCACTTTATGCATTTGTCCTTATCAAGAAATGCGGGGAGTTTCTTCTCCCATTGAATTGCTTCAGACGGGCATGCCCTGAAGCATTTGCCGCACATCTTGCAGAGTTCAACGCTGACTGTATATTGACGAAGAGCCTTGCATACTCCGGCTGGGCATATACCATCTATAATATGCGCTTCATATTCATCCTTAAAAAACCTGATCGTTGAGAGAACAGGATTTGGAGCTGACATTCCGAGTCCGCATAATGATGAAAGCTTTATATCTCTTCCAAGCTCCAGCAGAAGATCAATGTCTTTCTTTTGACCCCGGCCTTCCGTGATCCTTGTGAGTATTTCAAGCATCCTCTTTGTACCAATTCTGCATGGCACGCATTTGCCGCAGGATTCATTCTGGGTGAAAGAGAGGAAAAATTTTGACATATCCACCATACAGGTCGCATCGTCCATGACCACCATGCCGCCCGAGCCCATCATCGAACCTATGCTCATTAATGATTCATAATCAACAGGCATATCTATGTGTGATACAGGGATACAGCCTCCGGACGGGCCACCGGTCTGGACTGCCTTGAGCTCACGTTTTTTCTCACACCCGCCACCGATGTCATACACTATCTCTCTTAAAGAAATTCCCATGGGAACTTCTATTAATCCTGAATTTTTTATATTTCCGGTAAGTGCAAAGACTTTTGTGCCCTTGCTCTTCTCAGTGCCTGTAGACGCAAACCACTTTGCACCCTTTGCAATAATTGATGGCAGAGTCGCGAGAGTCTCAACATTATTAATAACTGTAGGCTTGCCCCATAACCCCTTGTAAGCCGGGAACGGGGGTTTAGAGCGAGGCATACCTCTTTTGCCTTCGATAGAAGCGATAAGGGCTGTTTCCTCACCACATATAAAGGCACCAGCGCCTTCTTTTATACGAATATCAAAATCAAATTTACTCTTAAAAATATTCTTTCCGAGATAACCCTTTTTCTTTGCCTCCCGAATAGCGATTTTAAGCCGGTGTACTGCAAGCGGGTATTCTGCCCGGATATAGACATAGCCATGATTAGCACCGATGGCATATCCACCTATAATCATTCCCTCAATCACAGAATGGGGATTACCCTCAATTACCGAGCGGTCCATAAATGCACCGGGATCACCCTCATCAGCGTTACATATAATGTATTTCGGGCTTCCTTCTGCTTTAGAGCAGAACTCCCACTTGAGGCCTGTTGGAAAACCGGCGCCGCCCCTTCCACGCAGTCCCGAGTTTTTGACCGTATCTATTACTTTTTCCGGCTTTGACGACAACGCCTTTCTGGCGCCATCATAACCGCCGATATCAATATATGCCTCAATGTCCTCAGGATCAATGTGGCCGCACTGCTTCAGAAGAATCTTTGTCTGCTTATTATGGAAGGCATGGTATTCAGGACCGACAAGCCACTCCTTAACCGGTTCTCCGCCTATAATATGTTCACTCACAATGCGGCTGACATTGTCCGGAATTAACAGCTGATAGGTTTCCGAACTTCCGTTCAGGATTACGTCCACAAGGACATCTTTTGCACAGAATCCCCGGCAACCTGTTTTGTTGACGCATTTCTTTGCTATAGTCGCCTTGATCCCCTGGGCCTTAAGCTGCCTGCCGAATTCGTCCATGACCTCCTGACTGCCGGCTGCAAGACCACCCGTTCCTACACAGACCCTGATCATCAGGTCGGGATTAACCGATTTAGTGCCCGTTTTTTTGCTCGTTGCCTTCTTGGCTCTAACCATTTCCGACCTCCTCTATCATTCTGGCAGCCTTGTCAGAGGTCATTTTGCCATACACCTTTTTGTTTGCTATAAACACGGGAGCGATACTGCATGCTCCTACACATGCAACGCTCTCGATAGTAAACTTGCCATCTTTACTCGTATTTTCACCCTCAGGGAGTTTCAGGTTTTCCCTGACTTTCCTGATAATATTATCTGAACCTTTCACGTGACATGCCGTACCGCAACAGGCGGTAACTATATTTTTACCGCGGGGTTTCAGATAAAACTGCGCATAAAACGTTACCACTCCATAGAAGTTGCTTGCAGGGATATTTAATTCCTTTGAAAACCAGTTAACAGTATCCTCGCGTATATAACCAAAGCTCTCCTGCATTTCCTGAAGCAGTGATATGACGTTACCCTTGTTTTTGTGATACTTATCGAGTATTTTCTGGCACTCTTTTTCCATTTATTAATACCACCTTTTCGGGAAATTAAACTGGATAAATATTATAAACAAAAACGAAGATCCCAACCACTCCGATCGTGGTCGAATATTTTAGCGAATTAATGCAATTTAAATCAAATTTATGGAAATAAGTACATTTGAAACATTTGTTACCGGTTTAGTTCGGGTTGATAAAACAAGATACTTGCAAGTAAATTAAATTAATTGTGGTTGTTTTTCTGTAATTGAGGGCATTTGTTTCCAGGTTTGTCCATCCAGTACACTTCCATTAAGAGCTTTTCTAAAACCACCCCATTGTTTAAAAAAGAAAGGAGCTTTTTCTGTTACGCATTGCTCGCGAATCGTACGCACCCAGTCTGCTTCAATAGGCCTGCTATGAGGCCCTGATTCACCACCCACAATAACCCAGTCAAGTCCTTTTGTGGAAAAATTCGGAAAATCCGATAGCAGCGGTTCCATCGAAACAAATTTAACAGAAGCCGGTATATGTTGGAGGTCTTTAATTCTATGCAAGTATTTGTTTGACTCAACTGTTACACCTACCCACACATTCGACGGCCAATCAAGTTTAGTTGCCAACTCAGCAAGCCTGTCGGACCTTTTAGTTACTATCTGAAAGACGTGCCAGTCGGCTCTGCTCATTGTATTAAATACGCTTTTAATAAAAGACACCGGCACTTTTTTATGGAATAGATCACTCATTGAGTTAACAAAAATAATTTTAGGCTTTTTCCACTTCAGGGGAAGGGTTAACAGGTCATAATGAAGAGTAACATCAAAACCATTCTTATACCGCTTATTACCCATTGCATGTAGACGCATAGCCATGCGTTGCGCATAACAGTTCTTACACCCGTCACTCATCTTTGTGCATCCGGTGACAGGATTCCATGTAGCCTCTGTCCATTCTATTTTAGAAAGTTGCGCCATGATTACTCACCAATCTATAAATCATTATAATAAATCTAATTGGTCATTGCTATATGTTTGTGTTTCTTTCCAAAGTTTATACGCAATATCTTGGTTTCGAGAAAAAAAAGCTAAATGATACAGTGGAATATTATTAGTGAGATAGCGAATTTGAACTGTGTCTGATAATCCAGAATAATTGTAACCTATTTTTTGCATCTCTTTTCCATAAAGATTGACAATAAAAGAACCAAATTTCCAACTTTTCTTTTCAGCTGTTTTCCATTCATCGCGCCAAGCCTTATTGCCTGTGAAATCTTCAATTCTAGTGCTTGAATCCTTTAAGTAATAAGAAGGATTTCGGTGAGCGTCCATGTATGATGGAATGAGAATCAAGAAATCAACGAAGTATTTAGATAATTTTCTTATAGTTTGAAAATGAAGATTTTTCATCTTGTAGGGGTCAACAAAACAGAATGAAAGAACTTTAAAATCTCTATTGTGCATTGGAATATGAGAAAAAATGTTATGAATATTTTCATTTACATCATCCTCAACATAGCTAATATCAAGACTTGAATATTTTTGATTTATACGCTTTTTTAATGCTTCAAGTTTTTCGCCATCAATATCACAATATATATATTTATTGAATCTATTGGGCAGATCAAGTGCAAGTAAAGGTGAAGAAGGGATTATTCTTGATGTGCCTTTTATCTTTGAATGTCCAGCACCAGCAAAAAGGTCAATATAAACAAGCGCATCCCATTTTAATTTCATTGAGGAGGAGAAAACCTTGGCATAATTCCATACCAAACGATACTTGTATTCAGCCCAAGGACCAACCTCAGGTGTGATAAGACCGTCATCTTTAACAACTGGCAATTTATCAAGCATCATTTGGTCAGAAAAGAAAAACCCGCCAGAATTGAGCATGCCAAGCAAAGGCTTGACGGGTGTGCTGAAAATATTCTTTTGGTACTGAGCTTGTATGTTACGGTTAAACAGTTCATCTGTTATTGATACAATAAGATACCTGTAACTGAATGTTTTTTCTAGATAATAAATTAACCTGCGGCATGGGAACGTAAGCAACATCATATGAATAACTCATGTTATCTCTCCCTTAAACGCCCTCTGCATGAGGGATAGGCTATCAATTAATAGCATTATTTTTTAATGAAAATTGTTTAGGTAAATATTTTTATCAAGTAGGTAATAAATATGATTTATTACCCACTTCAACAAGTTATTACCTACTTAATCTTTTATATTCTTAGAGCAATACTTAGCAAAAGCTTTAAAGGACGTCCATGCTTAAATAACAGTAAGTATCTTATTTCCTTTTAGAATCAATTGGTTAATTTTAGAAGATTTATTGTTAAACCACAAGAAGAAAATAAAGCCTGCGGCATCACAGCAGAGATCAAAAAAAATTATATCGACACACCAATAAAAACTAATAATGGATTAGAAAGGCCTGAAGATATATAATTTATGATTACTTGCGATAAACAAGGAGGTGTTATGAAGTACCAGATCGGAAAACCCGGGAGAATGATCGTTGCAAAATTTGATGACAATGATGATGTGCTTGGAAATCTTGTCAGTATTGCCAAAAAGGAAAATATTCGGGCAGGAGTTTTCTATCTTGTCGGAGGAATGCGTGAAGGAAAAATTGTGGTAGGCCCCGAGACTGAAGAACTTCCTCCAAAACCTGTATGGAAAGAGCTCGGCGAAAGCCATGAAGTGTTAGGCGTTGGAACGATATTCTGGCACCAGGATGAACCAAAGCTTCACTTTCACGGGGCTTTCGGAAAAAAAGATATGGTCAAAGTCGGATGCCTCCGTGAAAAATCAGAGACATTCCTTATACTTGAAGCCATAATAATCGAAATGGAGGGTATCAACGCAACACGTGAAATTGATCCAGAAATTGGAATTGCATTATTGAAATTACATAATTAAATCTCAAATGTCGATTATCAGGAGATATGATATTGTTTGATTTACAAAATTTGGAATTTATCAGTTGGGGGTTATTATGACTATACTTGAAGCTGTAAAACAAAGACGAAGCATACGAAAGTTTCAATCAAAACCAATTCCAGCAATTCTTGTAGACAAACTTACAGAAGCGCTAATATGGGCACCAAGCGCTGGCAACATTCAGGCAAGAAAATTCTACTTTGTTTATGATTCAAACACTAAAGAAAAAATCGCAAAGGCAGCATTAAATCAAAATTTCATAGCAAAGGCTCCTCTTTCTATTATCGCCTGCACCGACAGCCAGATCAAAATGCATTATGGCGAACGAGGTGAACACCTCTACACCATACAGGATGTATCAGCAAGTATTATGGGTATGATGCTTGTTGCTCATGAAGAAGGTCTGGGCACTGTATGGATCGGCGCATTTCATGAAGATGAAGTTGCCAGGATACTTAATCTGCCTGATAATTTAAAACCTGTTGCAATCGTGCCTGTTGGCTATCCATCATCCATACCATCAGCACCGTCAAGGATATCTAAAGAATACATGATTGAGGAGATATGATTTAAAGCTGGTTGCTGAACCGTGATGAACTATTTAATATTTATTCCAAGTTTCCTGATCTTGCTTCTTAAAGTATTGCGGTTTATCCCCAGAAGCTTTGCCGCCTTTATCTGATTATCTTTAGTTTCTTTCATCACCATCAGTATTAATGCTCTTTCAACTTCCGGTATAACCATTTCATAGAGGTTAAATTTTTCAAACCTCTTGATATTACGCATGAAACCCTTTAAACGGGTTTCCACAAACTTTCCGATTGATCTTGCCTGTCGCTGTTTGAGCTCAAAGTCCTCTATAAATAATTTTGGACTCTCTGATAAAATACATGCGCGCTTTACAGCAATTTCAAGTTCCTTCTCCTCTCCAGGCCAGTCATAATTGAGAAGATATTCTTCTGCTTCTTTTGATAAATCCTTTGAGGAAGTACCAAGCTGCTCTTTAGATAATTTTATGAACTGCCGTGCAAGCCGAAGTATATCATCCTGTCGTTCCTTTAAAGGAAGGGATTCCTGTTTCATTGTATGTTCACCATTAAATTATCTATTAATCTCGTGCGACCGATACTGACAGCAATACAGATTATTGCAGGTTCATTGATTACAGTTAACGACTTGAGGTCACGAGGGTTTACAATTTCGATATATTCTATTTTGGCAAGCGGCTCGGATTTTATCAACTTTTCGATCTCTATTTTTACAGAATTAGCATTTTCCATTCCCTCTGATAATATAAGCTCAGCATGTTGCAATGCCTTATAAATTATTAAAGCCGAATTTCGCTCTTCACTACTCAGGTAAACATTACGGGAACTCATTGCCAGGCCATCATCCTCTCTGATTATAGGACAAACAGCAATATCAATATTCAGGTTGCGTTCTCTAACCAGCTCTCTAATCACCACAGTCTGCTGAAAGTCTTTCTGCCCGAAATACGCTCTGTCAGGCATGATAATATTGAAAAGTTTTTCTACCACAGTAGCAACACCATTAAAAAAACCTGGCCTGGATACACCACAAAGTATATCCCCTGCAACCCCAATGTTTATGGATGTTGAGATACCATCAGGATACATCTCTTTATTGTCTGGTAAAAAAATACAATCCAGATCATAAGACGAAAGTTTTTTTATATCGCCTTCCAGATCTCTGGGATATTGATCAAAATCTTCCTCTGGGCCAAACTGAGTTGGATTTACAAAAATACTGACAACGGTTATATCGTTATCCTCCATTGATTTTTTTACAAGACTCAAATGTCCGTCATGAAGAGCACCCATTGTAGGGACAAAACCCAGGCTCTTACCACCGGATCTGAATTCTATGCTTAACGCCTGCATTTCTTTGATGGTTTTTATTATTCGCATGGGAAAAATGAAAAATTAAGATAAAGAATAAAAAGCTTGAAGAGTTTTATTTAATTAGAAAAATATCCTTATTTTTTTTAATTATTACATTTTCTTTATTTCCCTCATCAGGGCGCTAAACAGTTCACGTTCTTTTAATGTTTTTACAACCTTGCCGTTTTTAAAGAGAATACCCATTCCCTTCCCGCCTGCAATTCCTATGTCAGCTTCTCTGGCCTCTCCCGGACCATTGACCACACAACCCATAACAGCCACTTTGATCGGCTTTTTCATACTTGCCAGTTTTGTTTCAACTTTGCCCACAATTTCCCTGATATCTATCTGGCACCGTCCGCATGTCGGACATGATATAAGTTCAGGTCCTAACCGCCTGAGGTTCAGGCTCTTCAAAATCTCATAAGCAACCTTAACTTCTTCAACAGGATCCGCGGTTAGAGATACTCTGATAGTGTCCCCGATTCCCTCAGATAGAAGAATCCCCAAACCAACGGCACTCTTAATAGTTCCGGAAAAAGCCGGACCTGCTTCAGATATTCCAATGTGCAATGGATACCTGAATTTTTCAGAAAACAGTCTATAGGCATCTATAGTTCTCGTAACATCAGAAGCCTTAAGGGACACCTTTATATTCCTGAACTTCAAGTCCTCAAGGATAGTTATGTGACGAGCTGCACTTTCTACGAGCGCTTTTGCGGTTGGGTGCCTGTGTTTCCTTAGCAGGTCTTTTTCGAGTGATCCAGCGTTTACTCCGATTCTTATTGGAATGCCTTTGTCTTTTGCTGAACTGACGACTTCCTTTATCTTCTGCCTGTTGCCTATATTCCCAGGGTTAATCCTCAGTCCGTCAGCACCGTTTCTCATAGCATCAAGGGCGAGCCTGTGGTCAAAATGGACATCAGCTATAAGAGGAATCTTGATCTTTTTCTTGATTGACTTGATGGCCTGTGCTGCTTCCGCATTTAATACTGCAACCCGCACAACTTCACAACCTGCAACCTCAAGTCTTTTTATCTGGGATATTATAGACGGGACATCTCGGGTGTCTGTCTTTGTCATTGACTGGACTACGACAGGCGCTTTGCCGCCTATTTTCAGATCGCCGAGAGCTATCTGTTTAGTTAGTTTTTTCTTTCTTTTTCTTGAATTTGTTGTAGCCATTTAGCTGATACTGCACGACCGCCTTAGTATGCTCTGCATCTGTCTTAGAGAAATAATGTTCACCGTTGTTTTTTGCAACAAAAAACAGATAATCCGCATCAGCCGGGTAGAGAGCGGCTATTATGGACTTTATGCCTGGCGAAGCTATAGGGCCAGGAGGCAAGCCTTTTATTTTGTATGTATTATATGGTGTAACCCTTTTTAAATCTCTATAACGTATCCGTTTCCATCTATTTTTTATACCATATAATACTGTAGGATCTGCCTGGAGCCTCATATTCTTCTTCAGACGGTTATGGTAGACAGCTGATATCAGTGCTCTTTCGGAATCATATACTGCCTCTTTTTCTATGATTGAAGCAAGAGTCACAACCTCGTTTTCGGTCATTCCGAGTTCCGCGGCCCTTGCCAGAAGGGATTCATCAAACAGGTCTCTCAGTCTCTGGACCATTACTTTAAAAATTATCCTGGGGTTAGTTCCTCTTGAAAAAGTATATGTATCCGGGTAGATATACCCTTCAAGACTTGGAGCATCAATCTTAAGAGAAGAAAGCAAATCATCATCATCCACAAGCTGCCATGATTCGTCATCGATAAGCTTGGCTTTTAGAAATCTTTTCTTTATATTCCTCAGTTCGGATCCTTCCGGTATTGTAACACTGGTGCCAATGACTCTCCCCTGAATTAAATTTTCAAATATCTGGAGCGGACTCATAGAAGCGCTGAGATGATAAAAACCGGGTTTCAGCAATCTATCAGCATTAGTAATTCTGCCAAGCAGAAGAAAAAATAATTTATCACTCAATATGCCGTTGTCTAATAATATATTAACGCCTCCTGTGTAACTTGAGCCCTCCGGTATCTCTACCTCCTTCCATTTTTCCTTAAAAGAAATAGGAGTTACCAGATAGACAGTAAGGAGCAATCCCGACAGGATAACAAGGCTGACAACTATAGCTATTCTTTGCAAAAAAGGCGATGTATTGTTGTTCATGATTTTCTGCTGTCCAGGTAGTTTTGAAGAATCACTATCGCAGCGACTTTATCCCTCAGAGTTTTTCTTTTTTTCCTGCTCATATTAGCCTCAAGTAAGACTCTCTCTGCTGCAACAGTACTTAATCTTTCATCCCACAGAAAAACCGGCAACTGTATGGCAGCCTTTAAATCCTCTATAAATTCCAGTACTTTTTCAGCCTGAATACCGATAGTACCATTAAGCATTCTGGGGATTCCGACCACAACAGATTTGACTTCATACTCTTTAATTATGTTTTTCAAGGCATCCACATATCTGTCTCGGCTTACAGTATCTATCCCGTGAGCCGTCAATCCCAGGCCATCACTTACGGCCACCCCTATCCTTTTATCACCAACATCCAACCCCATTACTATCATATCATTAGCTTGCCAGAACAAATATATAAAATCAAATATAAGACAAAATTATACAATACTTTTAACGAGTTATGAATTAACCTGTCATGAAGAGCAGAAACCAGTATCAGATCACGGCACATAAATATGATACGCCATTGCTATTAATTGATATTCATTTATATATTATCCAATTTACCTTGAAATTAATTGAATTTTATGCTATTCATATAAACAAGTATTTATTTATTGAAGAGACAGATGCATAACATTACTCAAACATTCAAGGCATTATCAGACGAGACCAGGCTTCGTATTCTGTCATTAATGAAAGAGGGTGAAATATGCGTATGTGATATTGCAGAATCCCTGGGCATGTCTCAGCCTAATATTTCCTTTCATCTCAGCATGTTAAAGGAAGCCGGACTGATAAAAGACAGGAAAAACGGACGCTGGATTCACTACTCACTTGATGATTCGGACATGTTTACACGATTTATATTACTGGGCGTTTTTGAAAGAATCGATGACAAGGACATCAGGGAAATCAAAAGAAGCAGGAAATGCTGAAACGGACAGAAAACGCGAGAACTGAGCATATGCCCAAACAATTATCATTTTTGAACAGGTTTCTTACGCTATGGATATTTCTGGCTATGGCAGTTGGAGTCGGATCAGGCTATCTTCTTCCTGATATTGAATCATTCATTGATTCCTTCCAGGTAGGGACAACAAACATCCCTATCGCAATAGGCCTTATCCTTATGATGTATCCTCCTCTTGCAAAAGTTCGATATGAAGAGCTTGGGAAAGTATTCAGGAACAGGAAGGTTCTTGTGCTCTCCCTGGTTCAGAACTGGGTAATCGGACCCATCCTGATGTTCATACTGGCAATAGTATTTCTCCATGACTACCCTGATTACATGATCGGCCTTATCATGATCGGTCTGGCACGCTGCATTGCGATGGTT
>Ga0255052_10003325_pt1 | contig 11213 bp, 7 predicted proteins | sample JV7_2_21_MG_FD_188632 | JGI IMG/M metagenome (GOLD analysis project Ga0255052, IMG submission 188632) | Seawater microbial communities from Jervis Inlet, British Columbia, Canada - JV7_2_21 | ecosystem: Environmental > Aquatic > Marine > Inlet | place: Canada: British Columbia | collected...
GCATCGTTTTTTTCGTTGCGGCAACTGATAGAGGTGCGCGCTTCGCAAGCGCATGTGCCCATTTCAGCGTTTCATCCATGAGAGAATCCGCCGGTACCGACTTATTGGCCAGACCCAGTTCGACGCAACGGTCCGAACTGATTCGCTCGGATTCGATACTCAACTGAAACGCCCTGCGGTAGCCAAGTTGGTGCACCAGCTGCCAGCTCAGCCCGCCGTCCGGCACCAGGGAGATTGTCGTAAACGGTGATAGCAGGAACGCGTTGTCCGCCATCACCAGGAGATCGCACATCAGCGCATATGACACACCGATACCGGCTACCGATCCGCCAACAGCGGCGATAACCGGCTGCTTCATTTCGGCAATACATTCAAGTACCGGCCGGTACTCCTCCTGGAGTTGTTGCTCGACCGACCGATCAGTAGACAGACTATCCTTCAAGTCGGCGCCGGCGCTGAACGAACGGCCCTCGCCAGTCAGTATGACCACTCTAACCGAATCGTCGCCTGCTGCTCTTTCGAACGCTGTCAACAGATCCCGGCGAAGTTCGGTAGTGAACGAGTTCATCGCGTCGGGGCGGAAGATCGTGATGATCGCTACCGCAGTGTCCTGGCTGTATTTCACTGTCTCGTAGTCGCCCATCCAACTCTCCTCAGGCTGCCGAACGATGCGCTTGCGCATCGGCAAGCCCGTAGAAGGTCTCGCCTTTATCAGCCATCGACCGCAGGCTGTCCGGCACGGCGAAACGCTCGCCGTATGCTTCAGCCAGGCGATCGGCCTCTGCAACAAAGTTCTTGAGGCCCTCCGTCTCGATGAAAGAAATCGTGCCGCCTGTGTAGGGCGGAAAACCCCAGCCGAAAACAGATCCGATGTCGGCATCGGCCGGATGCGTGACAACCCCTTCATCCATGCAGCGCACCGTCTCTATCGCCTGTGAATAGAGGATGCGCTTTCTGACTTCTTCCGCCGATGGTTGTTCGTCAGCCAATGGATAAAGTTCCTTCAAGCCCGGCCACAGGTGTTTTTTGCCGCCCTCAGGATAGTCATAGAAACCTTTACCGAAGCGTTTGCCCCGGCGATCGAGCTCCTCGACGAACTTGTTGATCACCGCATCGGCTGGCGAGGAAACGTAAAGTTCACCGAGATCCTGTTTTGTTTGCTTCATCACGTGGTAGCTCAACTCGAGCGAAACCTCGTCCGTGACAGCAAGCGGGCCGACCGGCATGCCCGCGTGTTTCGCAACGTTCTCGATCAGCGCCGGGTTGACGCCTTCGGACAGCATGTTGATGCCTTCGCGGCTAAATACGCCGAAAACGCGGCTCGTGTAAAAGCCCCGGCTATCGTTGACAACGATCGGCGTCTTCCGCAGTTGCTGAATGTAATCAAGCGCCTGTGCGATCGCGACATCGTTGGTTTTCGTGCCAACGATGACCTCGATCAGCGGCATCTTTTCTACCGGCGAGAAGAAGTGAATGCCGATGAAGTGTTGCGGCCGTTTGGAAGCCTCCGCTAGTCCCGTGATCGGCAGTGGCGACGTATTCGAAGCAAAGATCGCATCGTCAGCAATAATGGCCTCGGTCTTCGCGGTGACATCGGCTTTGATCTTCCTGTCTTCGAATACCGCCTCGATGACGAGCTCGCAGCCGGCAAGATCGTCAAATTCTGTCGTCGTATGAATCCGATCCAGAATATCGGCAGCCTTGTCCGACGTCGTGCGGCCTTTGTCGATTCGTTTTTGCAGGAGGTTGCGGGAATAGTCTTTGCCAAATTCGGCTTTTTCCTTTGTCGTGTCGAGCAGCACGACCTGCATGCCGGCTCGTGCCGAAACAAAAGCAATACCGGCGCCCATCATCCCGGCGCCGAGAATGCCGAGCTTCTTGACCAGCCGCTTCTCCGGCTCACTCGGCCTGCGCACCAGCTTGTCAGCAGCCCCCTTGTTGATGAACAAAGTACGTGACATGTTGCGCGATACCGGGCTCATCAGCATCAAGGCGAAAAACTTGGATTCAATGTCGAGCGCCTTGTCTATCGGTAGAACAGTGCCTTCATAGACGGCAGACATAATCGCGATCGGCGCCGGGTAATTGTGGTTGGTCATCTTCTGCAACAACGCCGTGCCGAACATGAACGTCTGAATGGCAGACGGGTTCATGAGTCCCGCACCGCCCGGCACTTTGAAGCCCTTCTTGTCCCAGGGTTGCTCGGGATCACCTGTCTCGAGCACCCAGGCTTTGGCGGCCGCGATTTCCTTGCCTGGTTCGACAAGTAGATCTGCGATACCTGCTTCGACGGCTTCTGTGGCCTTCAAGTGCTTTCCTTGTGTAATCAGTTGTAAAGCCGGTTCAATGCCGATGAGTCTCGGCAGACGCTGGGTACCGCCGCCCCCGGGGATCAGCCCGACCGTGACTTCCGGCAGACCGAGTACGGATTTCGGGTTATTTGCGGCCACTCGGTAGTGGCAAGCCAGGCAGACTTCAAGACCGCCGCCAAGCGCCGTGCCGTTGATTGCCGCAGCGAATGGCTTGCCACAGGTCTCCAGCTTTCTCAGCGTCTGCTGCAATCCGCGGCACCAGCCATAGACCTCCTCCGCGTCCGTACGTTGCTCGAATGTCTCGACCAGCCCCAGCAAATCGGCTCCCGCCATGAATGAATCTTTGGCGGACGTAATAACAGCACCTTTGACTTTGTCGTCACCCGTAACCTTGTCGACAGCATCCGACAAATCCTGCAGAAACTCCGGCGTCATGACATTCATCGACCGGTCTTTGACGTCGATCGTCAGAACGACGACACCGTCTTTATCAATTTCGTATTCAATGGTTTTCATTTCTTCATCCAAATCTATTGAAACATTCGGGAGTAGTGTTTTTCTGGAGCGGCTACTATTACACGCGTTCGATGATGGTCGCGGTACCCATGCCACCGCCCACACATAAATTAATGAGCGCGGTATTCAGATCCCGGCGCTCGAGTTCGTCCAGCACCGTGCCAAAAATCATCGTTCCAGTCGCTCCCAAAGGGTGCCCCATCGCAATCGCACCGCCGTTGACATTGATCCTGTCGTGGTCGATGCCGAGCTTTTGCATGAACAACATAACGACGGATGCGAACGCTTCGTTGAGTTCGAACAAGTCGATATCGTCTGTGGTCATTCCGCAGCGCTTGAGCACTTTTTCCGCCGATGGCGCCGGGCCTGTCAGCATGATTGTCGGATCAGTTCCAATTGACGCAAAGCCCTTGATGCGCACCCGAGGCTTGAGCCCGAGCGCATCACCCATATCTTTGGAACCAATCAATACCGCCGCAGATCCATCGACAATGCCACTCGAATTGCCACCTGTATGCACGTGATTGATGGCCTCAAGCTCGGGGTACTTCTGCAAGGCGACCGAATCGAAGCCGGCCTGCTCACCCGGAATCTCGAATGCTGCCTTGAGCCCTGCGAGATCTTCGAAGGTCGTACCGGGACGAATGTGCTCATCCTTGTCTAGCAACGTCATGCCTATGTGATCCCGGATCGGTATCACCGAATTATCGAAATAGCCGTTGTCCCAGGCATTCGTGGCACGTCGCTGGCTCTCAACGGCATATGCGTCAACGTCTTCGCGCGAGAAGCCATACTTGGTGGCAATAAGGTCCGCGCCGATTCCCTGAGGCACGAAATAGGATTTATAAGCGAACGCGGGATCGGCGTGCATGGCACCTGAGTCCGAACCCATCGGTACTCTGGACATGGATTCGAGACCGCCGCCGATCGTGAGATCGGATTGGCCCGACATGACCTGGGCAGCAGCACTGTTGATTGCCTCGAGGCCCGATGCGCAAAAACGATTGATTTGCTTGCCGGGCACGGTCTCATCGTAATCGGCATTCAATACCGCGAGTCGGGTGACACAGGAACCCTGCTCACCCACCGGCATGACGCAGCCGAACACGACATCGTCGACTTTGCTGGTATCAAGTTCGTTGCGATCTCTGAGGCTGGCGAGTACCTGAGCCGCCAGGTCGATCGGTTTTACTTCGTGTAGTGCGCCGTTCGATCTGCCGCGGCCGCGCGGGCTGCGGACGTGATCAAAAATATATGCGTCTGTCATGATGCTGTCCTGTTCTTGAGTGAGAGTTTCAAATGCTCCTTCATATCTTCGTTCGCTTTCCTGAAATCGACCGATTTCGGATCGATCAGCCAGAGATAGGTCATTCCTGATATGTAGGCGATGTAATGTGCGGCGATACTCTTGGGATCTGCATTTTTGCGAATTTCGCCGGTTTTCATCCCGGCGCGTACCCAGTCGGCAACGTCGTCCTGCTGGCGTTGATGTATGTTGACGGAAGTCTGCCGGTATTCGGACCTGGGACTCGCTGCACCGCAATAAAGAATTTGAAGTACCCGTGCGTCGCGCGGCGAATCAGACACAAACTGGAAGAATGAATCGAGAGCAGTGCACATTGCATCGATACCCAATTTATCACCGACCCCTTCTTTCAGGTACCCGAGCCAGCGCCTGGAGATCGATTTGCAGACCTCGTCATAAAGACCTGCTTTGGATCCAAAACGGTATGTGGCTAGACCGCGGCTATAGCCTGCTCTTTCGCCGATCGCCTGCAAAGTGGTCTTGTCGGTGCCATGCTCCAGGATCAGCTCGATCGCAGCATCGATCATGGCTTTGTCCGAAATCGCGGTGCGTTCTGCCTGAGTCAGCGACTGGCCATTCTCCGCAACAGGCTGGGGATCGGTGGACAAATTGAGTGCCTCGAAGGCTTAAAAAGAGTTTGTTAATCAACAAGTAATACAGACTTTGTAAGAAACTTGTTGTCAACAAGCAAGTGATTATACTGCAGCAGACAAGGCACGACAAGCATCGAAAGTGCCGCAAACTCAGCCGTTGGCGGGCTTGCCGATCACGCCGGCCTTGTGCAGCCTCTTGATTTCGACTTTCGACAATCCCCATTCACTGAGGGCCTCGTCGCCGGCGGCGCCGGGCTCCGCTGGAGCACTTTTAATTTCCGACCTGGTACGAGAAAAGCGGGGCGCCGGACCAGGCTGGACGATCCCGTCGAACTCCACGAATGTTTTTCGGGCCTTGTTGTGTGGATGGTTCGGTGCTTCTGTCATCGAAAGCACCGGCGCGAAACACGCATCGCTGCCTTCCAGCAATTTGCTCCACTCGTCCCGTGTCCTGCTGACAAACACGGCCTCGAATGAAGCGGCATGCTCCGGCCACTTGCCGGTGTCGAACTGATCGTTTGGATCAATCTCGTCTATCGACAGTACTTCAAGCAACGCGCAAAAAAATCGCCTCTCTACTGCGCAGACCACAACGCTTTTCCTGTCTTTGGTCGCATAGGTCCGGTAGAACGGCGCGCCCCCGTCCAATAAGTTGCTCCCCCGATCCTCGCGCCACATGCCGCCGGCACGCAGCCCGTAAAACATGGTCATCAAAGATGCTGCACCATCAACCATCGCGGCATCAACAATCTGTCCCTCGCCGGACCGACCGGCTTCGAGCATGGCAGCCAGCATCCCCATGGCGAGATAGACTCCGCCACCGCCGAAATCCGCAAGCAGATTCAGCGGCATGACGGGTTGTCCGTCTTTTGCTCCGATGGCCGCAAGCGGGCCTGCCAGACCAATGTAATTGCCATCATGTCCGACCGAGTCCGCCAATGGCCCGTTTTGACCCCAGCCGGTCATGCGTCCGTAGACCAGGTGCTTATTTCGGCCCAGGCACGCCGTTGGCCCAATTCCAAGCCGTTCCATCACTCCGGGTCGAAAGCCTTCGAACAGCGCGTCGGCATCCGCGCACAAACGAAGCACGAGTTCGACACCGTCTGCATGCTTCAGATCAATCGCGATCGTCGGCCGGCTTCGATTCATCAGATTGTATTTCGCCGGCAGAGGGATGCCGACATCCGCGTCGGACAGGCGATCTATGCGAATAATCCGGGCGCCCATGTCGGCGAGCAACATGCCGCAAAACTGGCCAGGACCAATGCCGGCAATTTCTATGATTTTGAAGCCTTGGAGCGGGCCCATGGTTTCGATCCTGCTTCGTTGTATTGGAGTACCGGACTACAAGGAACTACAGAGTTGCCCTCCGTCCACTTCTATCGTGCTGCCGGTCATATAACTGCCGGCATCTGATGCGAGAAGCAGCAGCGGACCGGACAATTCTCCGAGCTCACCGATTCGCCGCATCGGAATCTGCTCAAGCATTTTCTTAGCCGCACCTGTCTTAAAAAAGTGCTCGTTGATCTCTGTCAGAAAGTAACCCGGCGCAATCGCGTTGACACGGATGCCATATCTCGCCCATTCCAGCGCCATTGTTTTGGTCAGATTCACGACACCACTCTTGGACGCAATATAGGAACTCAGCATTTTGGCAACACGAAATCCGAGTACGGACGCGATATTGATGATACTGCCCGGCTTCTCAGCGTTGATCATCGCCCGCGCCGCGGCCTGTGCAACCAGGAACACACCTTTGAGATTGGTGTTGATCACGGCATCCCAGTCTTCCTCACTCAAATCGACAAGAAATCCCTCACGACTGATGCCCGAGTTGTTCACCAGGATATCGGCGATGCCGGCGGATGACTCGGCCTCTGCAAAACAGTCTCGTACCGAGGCAGAATCGGTGACATCGAGATCAACACATATCGCCTTGCCGCCCTTGTCTGCAATTGATTGGGCGGTCTCCTCGAGTTTTTTCCGTCGCCGCGCTGCAAGGACAACGGTGGCGCCCGCCTCCGCCAGCGTTTCGGCGAACTGCCGGCCAAGACCCGAACCGGCCCCCGTAACCAGCGCCACCCGCCCATCCAGATTGAATCGATCCGCGTATGTCATTGTACGGGCTCCCGTGGTTTGGGCTTATACGTTCCTGTCGCCGTGGCGCAAAGAAGATTGTGCTCGGGATCCAGGAGCTTCGACTGAGCAAAAAACAGAGATGTTGTCGTTCTAATCAATTCGCCCTCGGCGATCACTGTCTCGCCTCGGTGCGGCGCCATGTAGTTACAGCTGAGATTGATTGTGATCGAGACGAACTCATCTGCAATGCGGTGGCTACCTGCAACCGCGCCGGCGATATCAAGCAGCGAGGCGATGACGCCGCCGTGCAGAAAGCCAACGGTGTTGCGGTGGTCCGGCCGGACCGGCATCTCGAGTCTCGCAAATCCCTCTCGCCAGGATGTTAGTCGAAAGCCCAGAAATTCGAGATAGGTGCCCGCGTAATGTGTTGGATTCGCCAGAATGCTTTCCAAACCGGTCTTATCCATGCAGGCCTCCATCCTGTCTGAAACATTCGGCTGGAGACTCGGTCTCTGATAGTTTCCCTGCCATGGCGCAACTCTACGCTCTTGCTTATTTTCTCGTCAATGCCGAATGTCGGGAAAGGATCAACATCGATGAGCTTACATATTACGGCGGTATTCGCCGCCTACCTCGTAGAGCGCCGCAGAGATTTGCCCGAGTGAACTGGACTTGACCGTCTCCATCAGCTCGGCAAACACATTGCCACGCGACCTCGCGGCGTTCTGAAGCTCGGCAATCGCCGCGGCGTTGTCCTCGCCGTGGATTTCCTCAAATTCCCTGACGTGCCTGATCTGATCCTGTTTTTCAGTTTCTGACGATCGAATAAGCTCGAGGTCATGGACTTCGTCTTCCTGTCCGGCTTTGGGCAGGAAGGTGTTTACGCCGATGAGCGGATAAGAGCCATCGTGTTTCTTGCTTTCGTAATACAGGCTTTCATCCTGAATCTTGCCACGCTGATACATCGTATCCATTGCGCCCAGCACGCCGCCGCGCTCGGAAATCCGGTCGAACTCCTTGTATACGGCCTCTTCGACCAGATCTGTCAGCTCATCGATGATGAAAGATCCCTGCCCAGGATTCTCGCAATAGTTCAGGCCGAGTTCCCTGGAAATGATCATCTGAATCGCCACGGCACGACGCACCGACTGTTCGGTGGGCGTCGTGATCGCTTCGTCGAACGCATTGGTATGCAGGCTGTTGCAGTTGTCGAAAAGTGCATACAGGGCCTGTAAGGTCGTGCGGATATCGTTGAAGCTGATTTCCTGCGCGTGCAGGCTGCGACCGGATGTCTGAACGTGATATTTCAACATCTGGCTCCGCGGACTGGCGCCGTAGCGCTCCCGCATCGCCCGCGCCCAGATGCGCCTCGCGACCCTGCCGATTACCGCATATTCCGGGTCCATGCCATTCGAGAAAAAGAAACTCAGGTTCGGCGCAAATTCATCGATGGCCATTCCTCTTGCGAGGTAGTACTCGACAATCGTGAATCCGTTCGACAGCGTGAAAGCAAGCTGGCTGATCGGATTAGCACCGGCTTCCGCAATGTGATAGCCGCTGATCGAAATGCTGTAGTAATTGCGCACATTGTTGTCGATGAAGTATTGCTGCACGTCCCCCATCATTTTCATCGCGAACTCGGTCGAGAATATGCAGGTGTTCTGTGCCTGGTCTTCTTTGAGGATGTCAGCCTGTACCGTGCCGCGAACCGACGACAATGTCTTCGTGCGGATCTCATCGTAGGTTTTTTTCGATACCAGCTTGTCCCCCGATAGGCCGAGAAGCCCAAGCCCGAGACCGTCATTACCGGGCGGCAGCTCGCCGACATAGTCAGGACGGTCTCTGCCTTCGAAATAGGCATCGATCTGTTTCTGTGCTGCATCCCATTTGCCGGATTCCTTCAGGTGTTTTTCGACCTGCTGATCGATGGCGGCATTCATGAAAAACGCCAAAATCATCGGCGCCGGGCCGTTGATCGTCATTGACACCGAGGTCGTGGGTTTGCAGAGGTCGAATCCGGAGTACAGTTTCTTTATGTCATCCACGGACGCGACGGACACGCCCGAGTTGCCGACTTTGCCGTAAATGTCCGGTCGCTCGTGCGGGTTCTCGCCATACAGCGTTACAGAATCAAATGCCGTCGACAACCGCGCAACGTCCCGGCCCTGCGACAGGTAATGAAAACGGCGATTGGTTCTCTCCGGCGTTCCCTCGCCTGCGAACATGCGGGTCGGGTCTTCGCCGAGCCGGCGATACGGATAAACTCCGCCCGTGTACGGATAGCCGCCCGGCAGGTTTTCTTTCATCAGGAAGGTCAGCAGTTCGCCCCAATCGCGGTAATTCGGTGCCGCGATTTTGTGTATCTTTTGATGGCTCAGGGATTCACGATAATTCCGGCCCGTTACTTCCTTGCCGCGCACCATGTAGCTGTAGTTCTCAGTACGTACTGCATCTCGTCGCGCCGGCCACTCTCTTAGCAGTGTGACGGCTTCGTTACTCAGTTCCAGAAATGCTTCCTGATAGCGTTGCCGCAGTACGAGGATCGATGGATCGGTTTTATCAGTCAGGGCATCGGTGGAATAAGCGTCGAGTTCCCCCGGCAGCTCCGGATCTTCGAGTGCTTTCAAAGCCTCATACAGATGTTGTAACAGACTCGCTGTCTCCGCTTGTGACCGAATGCTGCCGTTGATCTCCCGTCCCTGCTCGCTGATCTCCGCAAGGTAGCGAATGCGCTTGCCAGGGATGATTGCCATGGCCCGCGGTTCCTTTTGCGACACGTCGATGTCCGGTGTCCATATTTCCGCGTCCAGGCCGACTTTTTCGGCCAGCCGCCGGCAAAGCTCATAGAACATCCAGCTAATACCCGGATCATTGAACTGGCTCGCTATCGTCGGATAGACCGGCACATCCTCGTCGGCCATCTTGAACTGGACATGGTTTCGCTTCCATTGCTTGCGAATGTCCCGCAACGCGTCCTCGGCGCCGCGCCTGTCATACTTATTCAGTACGATCAGGTCGGCAAAATCGAGCATGTCTATTTTCTCGAGCTGACTGGCCGCACCATAGTCACTGGTCATCACATAAACGGAAAAATCGACCATATCGACGATTTCACTGTCACTCTGACCGATGCCAGCTGTCTCAACCAAGACAAGATCGAAGCCGAGTGAGTTCAGAAACAAAATGTGGTCGGCGAGCATTTCGCTGGTGGCGAGATGCTGACGGCGAGTTGCGATCGAACGCATGTATACCCGATCCGATCGCAGGGAATTCATGCGAATGCGATCTCCGAGCAACGCACCACCCGTTTTTCTACGGGTTGGGTCTACGGCGAGCACCGCAATTCGCATATCCGGATAGCAGCTCAGGAAGCGATTCAGGATCTCGTCGGTAACGCTACTCTTGCCCGCACCTCCCGTTCCGGTGATGCCCGCGACGGGAACCCGGCCCGCCTGGACCTGCCATTCCTTTCGCAGGCTCGCGAGCTTTGCTTCGTCGAAGTGCCCCTCCTCGATCGCAGACATCATAGCCGCGATATCGATCGTTCGATCTGGCGATACGGTTGTGGGGGCGAACGTTTCGCGTCGCGCGTTCTCCGTTCGAGCCACAAGATCCCGAATCATCTCTTGCAGGCCCATGGCCATGCCGTCGTGCGGATGGTAAATCCGCTCGACGCCATACTCCATCAACGACTCTATTTCCTCCGGTGTTATCGTGCCGCCGCCGCCGCCGAAGACCCTGATGTGAGATGCGCCAAGCTCGGCAAGCCTGTCCACCATGTAGCGGAAGAATTCGTTGTGACCGCCCTGGTAGGAACTGACCGCGATGCCGTCGGCGTCTTCCTGAATAGCCGCGCGGACAATGTCATCGACGCTGCGGTTGTGCCCAAGATGTATAACCTCGGCACCCTGCGCCTGAATGAGGCGGCGCATGATGTTGATTGCGGCATCGTGGCCATCGAACAATGAGGCAGCGGTGACAAACCGTAGTGGTGTCGCGTCGGCCTTGCCGGATACGCCCGGCAGATCGTCTGCAGCGGTACTCATCGACCTCGGTCCTCCGCCAGATAAAGTGCTGATTTTTCGTCGAAATCAGGAAAAACCCATATAAGTCAATTATATAGGCTATTGCAATAATTTTAATCTAGATTAAAATAATCCAGACGAGCGCAGAACACAAGTGCAGGCGCCCGATTTGGCGAAGGGATCAGCGACCATGCCTGCGCTGCGGAAGGCACCCGCCGCGCCAACGACACGACAAAGGGGAAATATGGTCAAAACTGCCGAAGAAACACGATTCCAGCTGCAGCGGGGCAGAATGCTGAAAGCGGCGGCGACCTGTTTCAACGAAAAGGGATACAGCGGCACCTCACTCAAGGATGTCGCTAATCATCTTGGATTGACAGAT
>Ga0255052_10003326_pt1 | contig 11213 bp, 11 predicted proteins | sample JV7_2_21_MG_FD_188632 | JGI IMG/M metagenome (GOLD analysis project Ga0255052, IMG submission 188632) | Seawater microbial communities from Jervis Inlet, British Columbia, Canada - JV7_2_21 | ecosystem: Environmental > Aquatic > Marine > Inlet | place: Canada: British Columbia | collected...
GGCTCGAGGAGCACGGTATCCGGTCCACGCCGGTGCTGGAGCAGATTCGCAATGTGCCGCGGCACCTGTTTGTCGACGAGGCACTGGCGAGCCGCGCTTACGAAGATACGGCGCTGCCTATCGGCATGGGACAGACCATCAGTCAGCCTTATGTCGTTGCGCGCATGACCGAAGCGTTGCTCGATGACTTCAAGGGCGACACCGTGCTGGAGATCGGCACCGGCTGCGGTTATCAGACTGCGGTGCTGGCGCCCCTGGTGCGGCAGATCTACTCAATTGAAAGAATTCCGGAGTTGTTGAAAAAGGCGCGGCAGCGACTGCGTGAGCTGGACATCTATAATGTGCATTTCCGTCAGGGTGACGGCTGGGAGGGCTGGCGTAAGTACGCGCCGTACGACGGCATCATCGTGGCCGCAGCGGCCACCGAATTGCCGCAAAAGTTGTTAGCGCAGCTGGCGCCGGGGGGACGTCTGATCATGCCGGTCGGACCACCAGGGCTGCAGGACCTGACCATGGTGACCAGATGCGAGGCACGGTTCGAACAGGTGTCGCTGGGTGCTGTCAGCTTCGTTCCGTTGGTAAAAGGAAAATAGTTATTAAAAACAGCGAGCTATATGATACTTTTGAGATAAATCATCGGCAGGAAAAGCCGTCGGCGACCCTTTCAGGCTGGCGCGATGCGGCTGTTTGAACCGCTTTATCAACGCATGCTGGTCTGGGCCCGGCATCCACATGCGGCGCGCTACCTCGGTGCACTGAGCTTTGCGGAGTCGTCGTTTTTCCCGATTCCGCCGGATGTCATGTTGGCACCTATGTGCCTCGCCGGGCGGCAGCGCGCATGGCGCTACGCGTGGATCACCACGCTGACGTCGGTTGCAGGCGGTATCGCCGGCTATGCGATCGGCTTTTTTCTGATCGAGATGGTTGAGCCCTGGTTACAGGCTGTCGGTTACTGGCATGGCTATCTGCGCGTACGGGAGTGGTTCTCGGTGTGGGGTGTCTGGGCGGTATTCGTGGCCGGATTTTCGCCGATCCCCTACAAACTGTTTACCATTGCTGCCGGTGCGACGGTGTTGAGTTTTCCCGGTTTCTTGTTGGCATCGGCGATCGGCCGGGGTGCTCGTTTTTTCCTGGTCGCCGGCCTGATCGTAGCAGGTGGCGAGCGAATGTCGCTGATGCTGCCAAAGTATGTCGAGCGTATTGGTTGGGCAGTCGTGGCGCTGGCGCTGTTGGTGGGCGCCGTCATTATTTTAAGGCAATAACCGTAGATCCGTGCCGTGAATCCTTTGCGTCCCGCAGGATTGAACCGCAGCACGATGATGTCTGTAATGCTCCTTGCTGCGCTGTTGTCGGGATTGCTTGCCTGCAGTTCCAGGACGCGCTGGGATCACACGCCACGCGATCAGCACATCGTGCGCAGCGGTGAAACGCTGTTTTCGATCGCCTGGCGCTACGGCAAGGATGCGGATGAACTGGCGCGCTGGAACAAGCTGGGCGATGGATCGTTGATCCACCCCGGTCAGGTTATCAAGCTGCAACCGCCTGCCGGCATGCACGGCAGCGCCGGAAAAACCTCGGCCAGCCGGCAGGGTAGTGCTTCACTGCCGCCGATTCCATCCGACCCGCCACCACGCTGGGCCTGGCCGGCCGGCGGGCGCGTCGGCGTAGATTTTGGCGGGCGGCCAGGCAGCGGGACCGGCATTCTGATTGACGGTAAACCCGGCGATCCGATCCGTGCCGCCGCCGCGGGGCGCGTGGTCTACGCCGGCAGTGGACTAATCGGCTATGGAAAGCTTATTATCGTCAAACACAACGACACCTACCTGAGTGCCTACGGGCACAACGCGTCGCTGCTGGTCAAAGAAGGTGAAAGAATAACAAAGGGCCAGCGCATAGCGACCATGGGTGAGGGGCCGGGACGTGAGCCGCGACTGCATTTTGAAATCAGGCGAAACGGCGAGCCGGTTAACCCGCGACAATATTTGCCTGCGAGATAATTCGACTTGGTCTCCTGATGGACGTAGTCGGGACTCCTCCAAGATTGAGGAGTTTGACGATGGCCGAAGCGCAAATCGAAAAGGACCAAGCTGCGCGCCGGGAACGCCCCGACGGTAAAAAAACGACCCCGTCGGACGATCCTGGCGCGAATCAGGCGCGCGGCAATGGCAGCCGCAGTCACGATCCAACGCGCATCTATCTTAGTGAGATTGGCGTGTCCAAGCTGCTGACGGCGGCGGAAGAGGTCAAATTTGCGCGCCGCATCCAAAAAGGTGACGAAGCGGCGCGGCATCGCATGATCGAAAGCAATCTGCGGCTGGTCGTGAAAATCGCCCGCCGCTATGTCAATCGCGGTTTGCCGTTACTGGACCTGATCGAGGAAGGTAATCTCGGGCTCATCCACGCGGTCAAGAAATTCGATCCGGAGCGTGGCTTCAGATTTTCGACCTATGCTACGTGGTGGATTCGCCAGACCATCGAGCGTGCGATCATGAATCAGTCGCGCACGGTACGCTTGCCGATTCACATCATCAAGGACATCAACGCTTGCCTGCGTTCCACGAGGGCGCTGCGACAGACACAGGAGCAGGAGCCGTCGCCAGCCGACATTGCCCGTTACATGCAGCGTGACGTTGCCGACGTCGAGCGTCTGCTGGCATTGCACGAGCGCGTAACCATAGGATCATCCGGCGGTGCCGGCTCCGATGACGACCGCGGTCCGCTCGATACCTTGCCGGCACGACGCGACGCGGAGCCGGCGCAATGTGCGCAGCAGGACAAGGTCAACGCCTGCGTCGATCACTGGGTACTGGAACTGAATGACAAGCAACGCGCGGTGGTCGAACGTCGCTTCGGCCTGCACGGCTTTCGCCGTCTCACCCTCGAAGAAATCGGGCGCGAGATCGGCGTTACGCGCGAGCGTGTGCGCCAGATTCAGCTCGACGCTCTGAGCAATCTGAGAAACATGATGGAAAGCCATGGCGTGAACAGCGAGTCATTGCTGGACTGACACGACCTGCCGCAAGCGGCGCAGGGCCCGCGATCATTCTTCCCTGATATTCAGAATAGCGATGGGTCTGCGGCCTTCGCCGATCAGGATATTGAACGTCCGGCAGGCTGCCGGCGTATCCATGATCTCCACCGCAATGCCGCGCCGCGCCATCGCAAACACCAGCTCGCGAGGTGGCAGCCTGCTGCGCCAGCCTGCACCGAGGATCAGCATATCGGTCTCGGCATCGAGCACCGGCTCGAGGTCCTCTGTCGATAGCCGGTCGAAGTCGTGCAAAGGCAGGCCAAGCAGCACCTCATCGGGCGTCAGCACGAGGTTTTCCATGATGAGTTGCTCGCCGACTCTTATCGAACCGGGCTCCACTTGCCGTACCGTGTTTGCAACCGGGTTATCTCTCGTGAATTTCAATGTACCTTGCCTGTGGTGTCTGCGCTGATGCGCCGGCTGGATCGCGCGGTTACCATACCAGATCACTTTCTGCCCTCGAGCCGCAATTGTCCAATTTATCCTCTCATGCACACGCTGTCGTCGTGCTGCCGGTCGGCACCCTCGGCAACGTGAGCGACCCGGCGCATCGCCGTTGGCTGGCGCAAGGTCGCCTGCACGAGGCTGGGCCGTTGCAGGAGGGGTTGTTACAGGTGCTGGACGCCATAGGTCAGCCGGTGCCCCGCGATGGCCTGGCCGCGTTGCGCTTGTGGGGGCAGTCGGGAGCGCGGCCGGACGCCTGGATTGCTGCAGCCGATCCGGTGTTTCTGGAAGCGGTACTCGATCGCGTGCGGTTGCACGCGCTTGGACCGGATGAGTTGCCGTTGCCGCAGGTGCAGTTACTGTTCGCATCCTTGCAAGATGCCTTCGGCGATGAGACTCGCACCTTCGTCAGCATCGAGACCCGTGGCTATTTGCACAGCGACGAACCACTTGCGGCAGCGTCGGCGTCCGCAGAAATTGTGCATCTTCGTGAGCCGCTGGGGTTTCTGCCGCTGGGGCAGTCAGCGCGTGCGCACGACGCATTGCAGAGCGAGATGCAAATGTATTTACACGCCCACCCCATCAATGACGATCGGCAGGGGGCAGGGCTGCCTCCGATCAACTCTCTGTGGCTGTGGGGGAGCGGCACGGCGCCGACGCAAGTGCGCCGCCACATCCCACCGTTATTCTGCGATGAACCGCTCATCACCGGTTACTGGCACAGTTGTACCGGGGTAAGCGCACCATGGCCGGGCAGCATCGAGGCCTGTCTGGATGCCGCGGGAGACGGCTTCGTGGCAGTGACCGACAGCCATTGGGTCGGCGAACACGCGTCGAACGTACTCGAGGAGTTGCGGAAACTTTTGTCGAGCGGCAAATTGCGACAATTAACGTTGCTCTTTCGTGGCGGTCTCAGCGTCGAACTGCGGCGCCATCATGTGCTCCGATTCTGGCGCCGGGTACCGGAGTTACCCACAGGGATCGAGAGCCTGTGAACGCCCGGACGACCAGGCCCTTGTTGCAGCGGCCGTTGCCGGAGGCAACGTTGCCCGACGCATTTCCCCAACTGGACCCGTTGCTGGCGCGACTCTACCGGTCGCGGGGCGTCACGAGCGCCGCGGAGCTCGACTACAGCTTGCGCCGCCTGGCGCCGGTCAGTGCGCTGGCGCACGTCGAGCAGGGCGTGGATCTGTTGTTGCGAAATCGCGAGCATCGCATCATGGTGATCGGCGACTTCGATGCGGATGGTGCCACCAGCACGGCGCTGGTGCTGCGTTGCCTGCGCGCATTCGGCTTTGCGGATGTCAGCTACCTGGTACCGAACCGTTTCGATTTCGGTTATGGGCTGACGCCGCAGATCGTGCAGGTCGCGGCAGCTCGATCTCCGGCATTGCTGCTCACCGTGGACAACGGCGTGTCCAGCATAGACGGTGTCAGCGAGGCAGCGCAGCTCGGTATCGAGGTGTTGGTAACCGACCATCATCTGCCGGGCGCGGAGCTGCCGGCCGCGGCTTGCATGATCAATCCGAATCTGCCCGACAGCCTCTTTCCGAGCCGGCATCTGGCTGGAGTGGGAGTTGCGTTCTACCTGATGGCTGCGCTCGGGCGCAGGCTCGAGCACGACGGACAGGCCGGAGCAGCCCGCATACCGGCGAAGTTTCTCGACCTCGTGGCCCTCGGCACCGTTGCCGATGTGGTGCTACTTGACCACAACAATCGCATCCTCGTATACCAGGGGCTGGCGAGAATTCGCGCAGGGCAGGGCGTCCCGGGCATCAATGCGTTATTGCAGCAGGCTGGAAAATCTCTGTCCCGGGCCGTCAGTACCGACTTGGGTTTTGCAGCCGGCCCGCGATTGAATGCGGCGGGTCGGCTGGAGGATATGTCGATCGGCATCGAGTGCCTGTTGACGGATGACGCTGACACAGCGAGCGGGCTTGCATCGACGCTGGACGACATCAACAAGGAACGCCGCAGCATAGAAAGCAACATGCGTGAGCAGGCGTTTGCCTTCGTCGACGCGATTGACGCCGGCCGCGTGCCAGCCTGCGTGTGTGTTTATGAGGACGGCTGGCACCAGGGCGTGGTTGGCCTGATCGCAGCCCGCGTGCGCGAACGTTGCCACCGGCCGGTCATCGCATTTGCCCCCGACCGTGACGGCGAGTTGAAGGGATCGGCCCGCTCCATCGCAGGTATCCACATTCGCGACCTGCTCGAGGCGGTGTCCACGGCAAAGCCGGGGCTGATTCGCAAGTTCGGCGGCCACGCGATGGCTGCAGGGTTGAGCATTGCCGCGAGCGACCTGCCCGAATTTTCGACGGAAGCCGTACGGCAGCTCGAACGCCTGTACCCGGACGCGGATTTCAGCGGCGCAATCCTCACCGACGGCAATTTGCCGGCCGCGTCGCTGACTTTGTCCTTTGCCGCCAAGCTGCGTAATGCGGGCCCCTGGGGTGCCGGGTTTCCGGAGCCGCTCTTCAGCGGTGACTTCCAAATCGTCGAGCAACGAACGGTGGGCGACAACCATCTGAAACTACGGGTACAGCCGGTGAACGCGTCGAAAACCCTGGACGCGATCGCCTTCAATCAGGCCGGGCCCGCTTTCCGTGGCGTCGTTCGCCTGACTTACCGGCTTGACGTCAACGAATATCGCGGATTCGAATCGGCACAACTGATCGTCGAGCAAATCGTTTCGCTGGAGCAGAATTCGACTTAGCTCGATTGCGTGCTAACATGCCGCGTTTTTCGCTCGCCGCCACTGAAGCACAAAAATGGAACCTGGCCAGATCAAGCAACAAATAAGCGATCTCCGCGAACGCACGAATGCGTTAAGGGGGTATCTTTGACTACGACGGGAAAGCGGAGCGCCTGACCGAAGTCCAGCGCGAACTCGAGGCGCCGGATGTCTGGAACGAGCCCGAGCGCGCCCAGGCGCTGGGGCGGGAGAGAGCACAGTTGGAAAAGGTCGTGGTCTCGCTTGACCAGCTGTCCACGGCGCTGGCCGATGCCGGCGAGTTGCTGATCATGGCGCTGGAGGAGAACGACGATAGTACTGTCGCGGAACTGCTTGGAGACCTGGCTGGTTTCGAGCAGCAGGTCGCGGGACTCGAGTTTCGTCGCATGTTCAGCGGGAAGATGGACAACAAGTACGCGTTTGTCGATATTCAGTCCGGCGCCGGCGGAACGGAAGCTCAGGACTGGGCCAACATGCTGCTGCGCATGTATCTGCGCTGGGCGGAGTCGCACGGGTTCTCGGCTGAGGTCATCGAGGCATCCGCCGGCGAAGTCGCCGGTATCAAGAGCGCAACGGTCAAGATCGATGGCGAATATGCATACGGCTGGCTGCGAACGGAGACCGGCGTGCATCGGCTGGTCCGCAAGTCGCCGTTTGATTCCGGTAATCGCCGACACACTTCATTTGCGTCTGTGTTCGTGTCGCCGGAAGTTGATGATGATATCGACATCGAGATTGATCCGTCGGATCTGCGAATCGACGTCTACCGGGCGAGTGGCGCCGGCGGCCAGCACGTGAACAGGACGGAATCCGCCGTCCGAATAACGCACTTGCCCAGCAATACCGTCGTGCAGTGTCAGAACGATCGCTCGCAACACAAGAACAAGGCGACAGCCATGAAGCAGCTCAAAGCAAAATTGTACGAGCTGGAGCTGCAACAACGGCGCGCCAAAGCATCCGAGGTGGAGGACGCCAAAGCCGATGTTGGCTGGGGCAGCCAGATCCGATCGTATGTACTCGACCAGAGTCGTATAAAAGATTTGCGCACCAACGTTGAAACCGGTAACACTCAGGCTGTACTGGACGGCGGCCTGGATAATTTCATTGAAGCAAGTCTCAAGCAGGGATTGTAAGTGAGCGACGACAACAACAAAGACGAAAGCGCGCTGATCGCGGAACGACGCCGCAAGCTGGATGCGCTACGCGAGCATGGCAATGCTTACCCCAACGATTTTCATCGTAACTCGCTTGCGGACGAACTACACCAGACCTGGGGTGGGCACGAGACTGAGCACCTCGTTGCGGAAGATATTCACGTGCAGGTTGCCGGGCGCATGATGGCCAAACGGGTGATGGGTAAAGCGAGCTTCGTAAAGCTGCAGGACCGGACCGGGCAGATTCAGTTGCGGCTGGAGCGGGACCGTTTGCCCGAGGGTGTCTATCAGAGTTTCAGGAAATGGGATGTTGGCGATATCGTCGGCGCGGGCGGAAGCTTATTCAAGACCAGGACCGGTGAGCTGACGGTCATGACCGACTCGGTGCGCTTGCTGACGAAGTCTCTGCGGCCCCTGCCGGAGAAGTTTCACGGCCTTGCGGATCAGGAAACGCGCTATCGGCAACGTTATGTCGATCTGATCATGAACGAGCAAAGCCGCCAGGTATTCCGGATCCGCTCCGAGATCGTGACCTACATCCGTGCGTTCATGGATTCCCAGGACTTTCTCGAGGTCGAAACGCCGATGATGCAAACGACGCCCGGTGGCGCCATTGCCCGGCCGTTTCAGACCCATCACAACGCGCTGGATATGTTGTTGTACCTGCGAATTGCGCCAGAGCTGAACCTGAAACGACTGGTCGTCGGCGGCTTCGACCGGGTTTACGAAATCAACAGAAGTTTTCGCAATGAGGGAGTATCCACCCAGCACAATCCGGAATTTACGATGCTGGAGCTGTATCGCGCGTATGCTGACTACGAAGACCTGATCGAGATGATTGAAGCGATGCTCAAGGGAATGGCGCAGGCGATACTCGGTACCACCAGCGTGACTTACCAGAAAGAGGACTACGACTTCGCACAGCCGTTCGATCGCATGACGGTCGAACAGGCGATCCTGAAATTCAATCCGGACCTGGATTCGGGCAGGCTGCGTGACCGTGCGTATCTGGCAGATTGGGCCGCGTCGCTCGGCGTCAAGGTTCAGGACAACTACGATAGCGGCAAGTTGCAGATCGAGATTTTTGAAAAAACCGCAGAGCACCAACTGCGCCAACCAACCTTCATCACTGCTTATCCGACGGAAGTGTCGCCGCTATCACGGCAGAATGACGAGGATCCGTTCAATACCGACCGGTTCGAGTTTTTCGTTGCGGGGCGCGAGCTGGCCAACGGTTTCTCCGAGCTGAACGATCCGGAAGAGCAGGCGGCGCGATTCCGCGCACAGGCAGCCGACAGGCAAGCCGGTGACGAAGAAGCCATGGCGTTCGATCACGATTATATCCGCGCGCTGGAATACGGATTACCACCCACCGCGGGACTGGGTCTCGGCATTGACCGGCTGGTCATGTTGTTTACGGACTCAGCGTCGATTCGCGACGTCTTGCTTTTTCCGCATATGCGTCCCGAGGTTTTCGACTAGCAGCTTGTTGAAAAAGCCTCACACGGCACGACACGGCGTTAAGAATTGGCTCAGAATGCTCATGTACTGCGTGTACACTGCGCTTTTTCGCCGATTCTTGCCTTGTCTCGCACTCGCCTGAGACTTTTTCAACAGGCCGCTAGTAAGGCAAGCGCACCGGCTCGATGGCATTGCCGGCAAACTCAAGTGTCTCCGTGTGCAGGTCGACTGGGGCCACCGCCAGCAATTCCGGACCTGCGGCATTGACGACTTCTGCCACCACCTGATCACCAAGGCACAGCTTGTCACCGCTCGCCACTGCTGCATGCTGGCTTTCATAGCGCATCAGGCGGCGCTTGCTGCGACCGCGGTGCTCTGTGCGGGCGACAATTTCCTGCCCGGTATAGCAGCCTTTGCCGAAATCGACGGCTGCCGTCAGGTCGAGATTGAGCATGTGCGCCGTATATTTTTCAGAGTTCTCCATGCCTATGTCGGCACTGCCGGCCGCTATTCTGGCAGCCCGCCATTGCAGATCATTCATGGGGTGCTGCAGATCGAGGCCGGCTGCCGCAAATGCGACATGGTCACCGAACAACTCCACAGCGTGGTAATCGGCACCTGTCACGACCGCATGCAGACCGGCGGCGGATCTGCAGGCATTCATTGCCGCTGCGGGCAGCAGGCCGCGCTGCTGCAGCGCCATGCGGTCGGCTTCGTTGTCAGTCGCCGCGCCGACCCACTCCGGGCCCGCGATTTCCATGCTGACGTCGGCGCGGAGCCGGTACGGGCGCAGGCGGCCAAGGAATGTCTCGGCAATCGATGTTGCAATGACAAGGCCAAATCCGTCGTCACTGGTCAGAATTCGAAGGGTCGCTATGACTCTGCCCGCCGGGTTCAGCCACGCGCCCGGCAGGCAGCCCGATTCGCGCACGCGGTTCAGGTCCTGCGTAAGTTGCCCCTGCAGAAAAAGTGTGGCATCAGTGCCGCCGATTTTCACCAAACTGTACAATTGCTGTCGTTCCCGAATGCCTTTCCGTTGCTGGCCACTGTGTTGCACGACTTTCTGCAGATACCGACCTTCTCTGGCATACTTTGCCAATGCCGACAATCGAGTCAAACACGCCGTCGGACAGCACGTCAGGGGCTGTCGCGGACGCAGGTACGGAAGATCGGGAGAGCGCCGATGAGCAGCATAAGGCCAGCGACCGGCAAAAGGAAATAGGTGGACGTGAGGGTCCGGAGCCGACCCGCTACGGTGATTGGGAGAAGGCCGGCAGGTGCATCGATTTTTAATGAAGCGCGATAAGCCAGAACAATAAAAGTGAGTGCCTATGAATAATGCCGGGCGGCCCTTGTCACCGCACCTGACCGTTTACCGCTGGCCGATCACAATGACGCTGTCGATTTTGCACCGCATGAGCGGAGTAGCGCTGTCGGCCGGCCTGATCGTGCTCGTATTGTGGCTGGACTCGGCCGCGAGAGGCGCAAATAGTTACCGGGACTTCACCGACCTTATGCAGAGTGCCCTGGGCCGACTGTTGCTGGTCGCCTGGAGTTTTGCGTTCTTCTTTCACCTGGCCAATGGTGTTCGGCATCTGGTCTGGGACGCCGGATACGGCTTTGAAAAACATCAGGCCAGAGTTTCTGCGTGGTTCGTAATCATCGCCACGATCTTGTTGACAGCCGCTTACTGGCTGGCGCTGTGAACGGCAAGGACTAGCTGCGTGAGCATGCGTACTCCTCTTGGCAAAGTTCTCGGCGCCGGTTCGGCGAAAGACGGCACGGCACACTGGTGGGCGCAGCGAGTCACGGCGGCGGCGCTGCTGGTACTCGGCGCCTGGTTTCTGTGGTCGCTGCTGCAGCTTGACAGTCTTGATTACGCGGACTTTGTGAGCTGGATCGGTGCGCCATTCAGCAGCGTCATGTTGTTGCTGCTTGCGGTGACGCTTTCGTACCACTCCAGCCTGGGCGTGCAGGTCGTTATCGAAGACTACGTGCAGGGATCGATGACGAAGGTTATATCGTTGATATTAAACAAATTTTTTCACTATTTCCTGGCTGCGGCGGCACTGGTGGCAGTGCTTCGGATTGCGCTCGGTGACGGCGCATGAGCGATTACGAGTTTGTCGAGCACAGTTACGACGTGGTGGTCATCGGTGCCGGTGGTGCCGGATTGCGGGCTGCTTTCGGCCTGGCGCAGGCCGTGTTCAAGACCGCCTGCATTACCAAGGTGTTTCCAACCCGCAGCCATACCGTTGCTGCCCAGGGTGGCATCAGTGCGGCGCTCGGTAACATGGGCGCCGACGACTGGCGCTGGCATATGTACGACACGATCAAGGGATCCGATTGGCTCGGGGATCAGGATGCGATCGAATATATGTGCAAGGAG
>Ga0255052_10003328_pt1 | contig 11210 bp, 7 predicted proteins | sample JV7_2_21_MG_FD_188632 | JGI IMG/M metagenome (GOLD analysis project Ga0255052, IMG submission 188632) | Seawater microbial communities from Jervis Inlet, British Columbia, Canada - JV7_2_21 | ecosystem: Environmental > Aquatic > Marine > Inlet | place: Canada: British Columbia | collected...
CGGTGGCAACGGTGTCGTGGCACAGGTCCTCAAGCAGCTGCCCGGCCCGCAAAACGGCCTCGGATACATCATCTTGCGGTGAGCTGCCGTTGCTACTGTTCAGGCTCAGCGCGATTTTTTGTCGCTGTGACTGATCCTGAGACACGAATCCGATGGCGGGCAGCGTCGCGCCACGACCCTGTTCCGTCAGCGCCAGGATCAGCGCCGAGTCGCGCACTGAATTGGATACCGCGTGCCGTATCGAGATTGGCCAGGACGTGCTGGTTGCCCGGCGATACGGGAATCTGCCTCTCGAAGGCTTCAGACCGAATACGCCACATTGCGATGCCGGAATGCGGATCGAGCCGCCACCATCGCTCGACTGAGCGGCGGGCACCATGCGTGCGGCCACCGCTGCAGCCGAACCGCCACTCGAGCCACCGGTGCTGTAATTTGTGTTCCAGGGATTGCGCGCCGCGCCAAGGGCCAGGGATTCCGTGGTCGATATCAGCCCGAATTCCGGGGTATTGGTTTTACCAAGAATGATGAGCCCGGCCGCTTCGGTCTTGTCCACATACGGTCCGTGTGAGTCCGCGATCGCATCACGAAAAAGATTCGAGCCTCGCGTGTAGCGCACACCTTCATAGGGCAGCAGGTCCTTTAGCAAATACGGGACACTCCAAAGGCGACCACCTGCCTTGCCATTTCGAACGCGCGCGAGCGCTCTGTCGAACGTGTCGGTTACGACCGCATTCAGCTCCGGATTTAGTCGTTCGATCCTTGCGACGGCGGCGTCGATTATCTCGACGGCGGATACCTCTCCACTGGCGACAAGTGCTGCCTGGTCAATTGCATCGAGTGAGGCGAGATCCCCGGGAGTTGCGGCAGAGAGCCGGCCTTGATATGCGAAGCTTGCGAAAAACGCACTGGACGCGACCGCCGACAAAAACTCTCTTCTTTGCATTATGATCTCGACCGGGCTCTGGAGGCCCGGCAGTATAACAGTGAGATTTTCAAACAATTGCCGCAAGGGAGTCAGCGCATGCCGTCATATGTCAGCCATCTCGAAGCCGCGATCAATGGCGTTCAATTACCCGCCCGTGAGCAACACACGCTGCACGATGGTCGGCCGATCTGGGTTCGCTATGATCTTGATGCCGTCTCCCGCGCCCTGAGCAAAGAGCAATTGCAGAAACGGCCGCCGACGTTATGGCGTTATCGCGAACTTCTGCCGGCTGAAGACGATCGGGGAATCGTGTCACTCGGCGAAGGCATGTCGCCACTGCTGCGTTGCGACCGACTTGGCGGCTCGATGGGCTTGAACAATCTCTTTATCAAGGACGAGTCACAGATGCCGACCGGTTCGTTCAAGGACCGCGGACAAACTGTCGCGATAACAATGGCGAAGTGGTTCGGCGTCAAACGGGTTGCGATACCGACCGCAGGCAACGCGGGTGGATCGATGGCCGCATACGCCGCCAGGGCCGGCATGGAAGCGTACGTATTCATGCCGGAGGACGCGCCTGAAATCAATCAGTACGAAGTCGTCCAGGCAGGCGGGCACGGCTACCTCGTCAATGGCCTGATCAATGACTGCGCGAAGATCGTACTTGATGGCAAGGAGGCGATGGGATGGTTCGACATATCGACCCTGAAAGAACCGTACCGAATCGAAGGAAAGAAGACGATGGGCCTGGAACTTGCCGAGCAACTCGACTGGCTGCTACCCGATGTCATTCTCTACCCGACAGGTGGCGGCACCGGCCTGATCGGCATGTGGAAGGGATTCCAGGAGTTACGCGAACTGGGATGGCTCGAAGGGGAGAGGATGCCGCGAATGGTCGCGGTCCAGTCGGACGGTTGTTGCCCGATCGTCAGGGCATTCGATAATGGCGAGAGGTTTGCGGAACCATTCGAGAATGCGGCTACGATTGCGGGAGGACTGCGCGTACCGGCAGCGGTCGGTGACTTCATGATGCTCGACGTTATTGCCGAGAGCAATGGTTGCGCTGTTGCCGTTTCTGAAGATCGACTGGCCGAGTGGATGAGGCTGGGGACTGAAGCGGAAGGCATCTCCATAGGGCCGGAGTCAGCCGCTTGCATAGGGGCGGCCGGGAAACTCCTCGAAACGGGATGGCTGACACCGCACGAGCGTGTGGTCATATTCAGCTGCGGCGGCGCAAGAAAATATCCGGACCTGATTCGCGCGGACTTGCCGCGAATCGACAAGGATAATCTGCCCGACTGGTCGAACTTTGGCCTCGATCAGACGTAAAAGCTATAAATATCAATTATTTATCGTAGATCAGGCTGCGACAGACGCCGAATTCGACATGAACCTGAGAAAAATCGACCAGCAGGGCTTGCCAGCCCCCGGCAAAGCTGTGGAACAGTTCCCGGAATCAAGGGCTTGCGCCCAGTACCATTGCACATATTCTCGGCTGTGGCCCTTGTGTACGCACTATTACTGCGATGAATCTGGAAATCGTCCTCTCCCTGTTGCTGTTCTTCAGCGCCATTTGCTATGGGCTGCTGGGCATAAGGCTCATCGGCGGCAAGCGGGAAGTCGGAAGCCTGCCGGTCGGGGCAGTGTTCATCGTCATCGGTGTGTGGGTGCTGGGCGGCGCCATTGAGTTGATGGCGCCGAACTATCTCGTGTTCTCGATCGGCCGGACCGGTCATTTTTTTGGTACAGCCCTCGTGCCCGTTGCGATCCTGATCTGTTTCAGAGAATACACGGGCGCTGAAACGTCCAGGTCAATGGTCGCATCATTGCTGATCGTGCCCGTTCTGTCGGTTCTTGTTGCCGCAACGAATGTCATACACGAGTTCATGTGGTACCTGCCGGCCACGAACGATGTGGGGGAATATCTCACGCGGCCCGGCAAATGGGGCCCGTGGTTTCTCTTTCTTCATGCGCCATACAGTTATGCCGTCTTCGGTCTTGGTCTCCTGACGCTGGTCATGCACAGTACCTCTGTCGCGCCGGCGCATCGCCGCGGTTTGTTTCTCCTGGCCGGATCGACCGTTGCGCCGGCGATCGCGATCGGCGCTTATGACTTGGGTGTCGGGCCAGACACGATTTCCACGGTTCCACTGGTCTTCGTTGCCATGTTGCCCATCTACGCATGGCTCGTAATCGGGGAGCAAATCATCGAGTTCTCGCCGCTGGCCTACGAAACGGTCTATCAGAACATGCAGGACCCGGTCGTTGTCGTCGACGATCAGGAACGCATTATCGGACTGAACCATGGCGCCGAATTAATGCTCAATGTCTCTGAAGCGGCGGCGCTCCGCGAGTCGCTCGATTCAGTTTTTGGAGAAGACGTACCGGAAATTCACGAGGCGCTAGATACCGGCAAGCCGCAGAAAATGCTGACGAACACCGGACGATTCCTGCATCTGCAGGTCTCCCCGATTTCGGCCAACAAAGGGGCCGCGCGTAACGGACGCGTCCTGATGTTTCGTGACGTCAGCGATGTCGAAAAGGCTCAGAGAGAGGTGCGGAGCAGTGAAAGACTCTTGCGAACGCTGGTGGATCACTCGGTTAACGGCATCATCCGGATGCGCTGGGTTGAGGAAAGCGACAAAAAAGAACTGAGATGTATTTTCGCGAATGCAGCGGCAGGGCGATATCTGAATACGGACCCGGAAGATATGAACGACCTGACGGCCACGGGAATTCTGCAGCTTGCATCGACAGGCATGGACCAGCGTGATTCCGAGGAACTGCAGGAGCAGTTCATGGAAGCCGCGGAAAATGGCGATGTGATAGACACCGAGGCAAGAATCGGACTGGACTCGACTCAAAAGTGGTTGCGTGTCATCGGTGAGCCCGTCGGCGACGATGTTGCGTTGACATTCGTGGACATCACCGACCGCAAGGCCAAGGAAATCCAGATGGAGTCCATCGCCTGGTCGGATCCACTGACCGGCGTACTGAATCGGCGCGGCTTCGAACGGGACGCGGCAAAGAAACTCTCCGATAGTGACGACAACGCGACCGGCGCACTGCTGTTCATCGACCTCAATGAATTCAAGCAGATCAATGACCGCTGTGGCCACGAAGTCGGTGACCAGCTCCTGACGATTGCGGCAGAACGCTTGCGCACGAGCCTGCGTTCGCACGACATTATCGGCCGGCCCGGCGGCGACGAGTTCGTCGCGCTGGTCCCGGACGTAAAGCCCAAAGTTGCAGAGAAACTGGCGGCCAGGCTGACCAAGAAGCTGGAGGAGCCCTATATCGTAGGCCCTGAAACGCTCCACTGCGCCGCGAGCATTGGTTTGGCGCTGTATCCGGAGCATGCCAATACGCTGACGGGCCTCTTGCGTGCCGCAGACCAGGCCATGTACCGGGCGAAAGCCCGTTGCCGGGGCGTCTCGGATATCTCCGACACCGATCTCCTGGAGAAAGCCGGCTAGCCCGAATATTGCACCAGTACGCCGCGCTCTCGCTTAGTCTTTGATCGCCTGAGGGATTTTCCTCACTCGGAAATAGACACTGTTATTCCACTCTCTCGGAAAATCCCTCAGCCAATCAAATCCTTGTGCGATCTTACGCGCCAACTGGTGCAATTTTCGGGCTGACCCGCCCGCTTCTTGACACTTCTTTTCCCTTTGGCGGTGATGCTGGCCCGATTGGGCGGCATACTGTGAAGCTGTGGGCTAATATCAACCTCCTGCCGACACAAGAACCAGAATTCGAAAACTTTTGGACGGTACAGGCACAGATCCGGTCATACGGCTGAAGAACCTGGAGCGCTTCTATCAGATGGGCGAGGAGACCATTCACGCTCTCGACAGCGTATCGCTGGACATCGGGAGAAACGAATATGCAGCGATCATGGGTCCGTCCGGTTCCGGGAAGTCGACGCTGATGAATGTCATCGGCTGCCTGGACTCACCGACGAATGGTCAGTATTGGCTTAATGGTCAGCTCGTATCGAAGATGAATGACAGGCAGCTCGCCAGGGCAAGAAACAGGGAGATCGGCTTCGTTTTTCAGACATTCAATCTGCTGTCGCGGATGACGGCGTTGAGCAATGTCGAGGTACCCCTCATATACGCGGGTCTGCGCAGAAAAGACAGGCACGAAAAGGCGAAGCACGCGCTCGAAACGGTTGGCCTGGCGGACAGGATGCGCCATCGCCCATCGGAAATGTCGGGCGGCCAACGGCAGCGCGTTGCAATTGCGAGGGCGCTGGTTACAGACCCGAGCATACTTCTCGCAGACGAGCCGACCGGGAATCTGGACTCGAATACCGGCGATGAGATCATGATCTTGTTCGATCAACTTCAGGCGGCCGGCAATACACTGATTGTCGTAACGCATGAGGAATACATCGCCAATCATGCAAAGCGCAGGATCCGGCTTAGCGATGGCAAAGTCGTTGAAGATTCGGCGGCCGGAGCAGGTACATGAAATCCGCAATTGCCGCGATTTGCGTGATACTGCTTGCCGCATGTGCGGACGACGTCAGCGATGCTCCGCTATATGGAACGGCGAGCGTCGAGCGGCGTTCAATCGAAGTTAGTGTGGACTCATCCGGCGTCGTCGAGCCGCTTGCCACCGTCGAAGTCAAATCCAAGGCGTCCGGTGAAGTGCTCGAGCTTCTCGTCGATATCGGCGACTATGTGGATGAGGGTGCATTGCTCGTCCGCATTGATCCGAGAACAGTCAGGAATCGACTGGCCCAGGCGGAAGCGGAGCTCAAGGCCGCGCAGTCGCGGCGCACCATATCCGAATCCCAGATGGAGCGCGCAGAGTCGCTCTTGAAACAAGGCACATACACCGAATCAGATCACGAAGCAGCGGCGCTCGAGCTGGCCAACGCCGAAGCACAGGTCGTCAGTACGACAGTCGCCGTCGAGAATGCCCGTATTGCCGTCGACGACACTGACATTCGCGCGCCCGTTTCCGGAACGATCATCGCGAAGCCTGTGGAAAAAGGTCAGGTCATTTCCTCGCCGACACAGGACGTCGGCGGCGGGACGCTGCTTCTGACAATGGCAGATCTCGGAGCCGTTCGGATTCGCGCGCTGATCGATGAGACGGATATAGGCAAGGTGCGACCGGGAATGCCGGCCAGGGTTACGGTCGCTGCCTATCCCAACCAACCCTTCGTCGGTGAAGTTACAAAGATCGAGCCGCAGGCGGTGGTCGAGCAAAACGTCACTATGTTCTCGGTCCTGATAGCGATCGATAATCCCGAAGGACTGCTGATGCCCGGAATGAACGCCGAGGTAGAGGTATCTGTAGCCAGGAGTGACGACGTATTGACTATTCCCGTTATCGCACTGCGAACCGAACGCGACGTAGTGGCTACAGCCGGGATACTCGGCATGAGCGAATCGGCGTTACGTGCAGAGCTCGCGCCGGCAGATGGCGGGTCCGCCGAGGAATCGAAAGACACGAACGCCGCTGCGACGATTACATTGCGGGACCGGACGATCGAGCTGCCGCCGGGCGTCGAGCCGGACAAAGTTCGCGAACTCCTGAGCAAGCGGCGCAACGGCCAGACCCTGAGCCCCGACGAGCAGCAGCTCATGCGGCGCGTTTTTCAAAACCCGGGTACTGAATCGAAAGAGCGTGGCACGCCGGACTATCGTTTCGGCGGCGATTTCTGGGTCGTCGTCCAGGACGGCGATGCGACGCGAATTGCGACGGTTCGCGCCGGGCTAACCGACCTCGACCGCGTCGAGATTATTTCCGGGCTCGGCGAGACGGACGAAGTCCTGTTGTTGCCCAGCGCCCACCTTGTAGAGACACAGGAACGCTTGCAGAGCTTCATTACACGACGCGTCGGCGGCGTTCCGGGAATCAGGTAACAGGGCGGCGAAGAGCAGATGCTGATCTCCGAAACAATCTGGATCGCGCTCCAATCGATACGCGGAAACCTTTTTCGTGCGGCTTTGACGATGCTCGGTATCATCATTGGCGTCGCGGCGGTCATCACAATGGTCGCGCTCGGCACGGGTGCGCAGCGTGCTGTCGATAAGCAGATGGAGGCACTCGGCGGAGATATCCTCTCTGTCTCGACGAGCAGCTGGTTCAATCGCGGCGTCGCGAGGGACCTTCGGACCTTGACGACCGACGATGCTGCAGCACTGGCCCGGGATGCGGAGCACCTGGATGCCGTCGTGCCGGAGATCAGTCAGCGTTATCAGGTCAAGTACGGCAACTCCAACATCAATATCAATGTTATCGGTACGACGCCAAATTATCCGCTCGTCCACGGCTTCGAGATCGCGCTCGGCGAATTGCTTTCGGCATCGCACGACGCGAGCCGCAAGCGCGTGGCAGTTGTCGGTAGCGAAATTCCCGGCATGCTCAACACAGACGCGAGCAGCATCATTGGCCGCACAATATTGATTCGGTCAATCGGCTTTGAAGTTATTGGCGTCATGGAGGCGAAAGGGACGACCGGCTGGAGAAACCCGGACGACGATATCTGGATACCGCTGAGCACGGCGCAATTCCGGGTCACCGGCGATGACAAAGTAGAAAGGATCAGCGCGAAGGTAGCGCCCAATTCGAGCGTCGAGTTGGCCATGGTCGATATCGAACGCATCCTGCGCCGCGAACATGGCATTCTTCCCGGCAAGGACAACGACTTTGCAATCAGCAATCGCAAACAGTTTTTCGATGCTCGGCAGGAAGCGACCGAGGTATTCACTTATCTGCTTGCCGGAATCGCCAGCGTAAGCCTGCTCGTTGGAGGCATCGGCATCATGAATATTATGCTGGTTACGGTCACGGAAAGAACCCGCGAGATCGGAATTCGCAAAGCCCTCGGCGCGACGAGGCAAAATATTCTCCTGCAGTTCCTGGTGGAGTCGATGACCCTGTGTCTCATCGGCGGTGCTATGGGTCTTGCGCTCGGCGCAGGCGCGGCAATGTTTGCCGCCAAATTTGCCGGGTGGCAGACTGTCGTGACCGCTACATCAGTGGTTACGGCATTCGTATTCAGCGCGGCGGTGGGACTTTTCTTCGGCATCATGCCTGCGCAAAGGGCGGCTGGGCTCGATCCGATCGATGCCCTGCGACACGAGTAGTAACAAACTGTAATAAATGGGGTGGCCTGCCGGTCAGATTGGCAGTATTAATGGAGTTTCTGACATGTCAACTGGACAAAATTTCATTCGAATTACGTTCGTCACGCTGCTGATCTCGTCGCTGGTCGTGTCGGTCTGCCAGCAGGGCGTGGCGGCCGGAGCCCTGCCCGCGAAGGCCGAGGACATCACGCCGGTAAAAGCGGGCGATCGTGCACCGGCATTTACCGTACGTACAGTCAACGACGAGCCTTATCACTTCGACCCGGACGGTCTGGAGCGCCCGACGATTCTGATTACTTTCCGCGGCGGTTGGTGCCCCTACTGCAACATGCACCTGTCGGAACTCAGGCACGTCATCCCGGGACTCAAAGACGGTGGTTTCGATGTTTTGTTTCTGAGTAACGACCGGCCCGAACTGCTGTACGAGAGCCTCAAGAAAGAGACGCAGGAATCCATCGATGGACTCGACTACAAGATCCTGTCCGATGCCGACCTCAATGCGGCACGGGCACTCGGCACGGCATTCACGGTTTCTGACCGGCTGATTCAGCGAAGGAACGAAAAGGGCGACGATATAGAGGAGTCGTCGATCGACAAATACAAGGCGTTGGCGGTGCCGGCCGTGGTCCTCGTCGACCTGTCCGGTGAGATCAGTTTCTTCTATGCAAATCCCGACTACAAGGTAAGGCTATCCGCCGACGAGCTGCAGCGGGCAGCGGAGGAGCTATTGGCAGATAAATAGGGAGTCTGCCCCCTTTTTGCGTTTATGATGCCGCATGACGCGGAGCGGCATCTGGGAGCAATGAAGGCATGTCGATGACGGGCCCGATAAGACGAATAATCAGGGCCACCACCAAGATCGAGCCCAACGAACTACAAGCGACTGTACTGTCGTTCCTGTTCGTATTCACTTTGATGGCCGCGTATTTCATCCTGCGCCCGGTACGCGATGCGATGGCGAGTGACTGGTCGCGAGCCGAGGTCAGCTGGCTATGGACCTCGACCTTCCTGTCAAGCGTGATCGCCGTGACCATTTACGGTGGGCTTATTTCGCGGATCAAATTCAGTCGCGTCGTACCGAGCGTGTACATCTTCTTTTCGATGTCATTCGCGGCCTTCTACTTCGGCTCCACGATGGTGGCCAATTCGAGCAATGTCGACAAGGTTTTCTACGTCTGGTTGAGCATCTTCAGCCTGTTTCACGTCTCGGTTTTCTGGAGTTTCATGTCCGGCCTGTTCTCGAAGGAACAGGCGCCACGGCTGTTTGCCATCATTGCCAGCGGCGCAAGTACTGGCGCAATAGTCGGCCCGGCGATCCCGACCTTCTTCGCGGACAACATAGGCACGATGAACCTGATGTTGATCGCAGCCGGGATGTTGCTGGTTCCCGTACCGATTATTTCGAGGCTGGAAAAGCTCAAGGTGACGGAGCTCGATAATGCCAATCTCACAGCTGATCTCGGCCAGGCTGAGCGACTGGGCAAGAATCCCTTTTCCGGCTTCATGCTGTTTCTCAGGAATCCGTATCTTGTCGCGATCGGCGTCTTCATTCTCATGTACGTCACGATGAGCACCTTCGTGTACATGGAGTTGAGAGAACTACTCGCCCAGTTCGAACGCCCGCAACGCACGCAAATTCTGGGAGGCATCGATCTGGCCGTTAACTCACTGGCGATCTTGACGGCGATATTCGCGACCGGCCGCCTTACAGAGCGGTTCGGTATGGCAACCACCTTGGCTCTGATACCGGTATTGATGATCGGCGGTTGGCTGATCGTCGCTGCGGTGCCTTTGCTCACTGTATTGATTGGCTTGCAGATTGCGCGGCGTGCCGGAAACTATGCGGTAACGAGGCCGGGCAGGGAAACGCTGTTTACGCTGGTCGATACGGAGTCCAGATACAAAGCCAAGCCGGTCATCGATATTGTCGTTTACCGTGGCGGTGATATGGTGACAGCGTGGCTGCATACGGCCTTGCGAGAAACTATGGCCTTCGGCCTCGGTGGAGTCGCGATCATAGCGGCAGTGATCGCCGCAGTTTGGGCGATGGCCGGTATCTATCTCGGCCGGACTTATAATCGGGCGAGCGATATCTGAAGGGGAAGAAATTGACCAATGCCTGGATATGCGACGCCGTACGCACGCCGATCGGCAGATACGGCGGGGCGCTGTCGTCAGTAAGGACGGATGATCTCGGCGCAATTCCGATACAAGCGCTCGTCGAACGGAATCAGGGCCTGCCGGCCGATGCGATAGACGATGTCATTTATGGCTGTGCCAACCAGGCTGGCGAAGACAATCGCAATGTCGCCAGGATGTCTCTATTGCTCGCTGGCTTGCCAGCATCCGTACCTGGTGCAACGGTGAATCGGCTATGCGGATCAGGCATGAACGCGATTGGCAGTGCTGCGCACGCGATCAAAGCCGGGGATGCGCAGCTCGTGATCGCGGGTGGTGTCGAATCAATGTCGCGCGCGCCCTTCGTACTGGCGAAATCGACGACGGCGTTCGGCCGTAATGCCGAGATCTACGACACCACACTGGGTTGGCGATTCGTCAACAGGAAACTCGAGGAACAGTACGGCATCGATTCGATGGCAGAGACGGCGGAGAACGTCGCCGATGATTACGGTGTCTCACGCGAGGATCAGGATCAGTTTGCTTTGCGCAGCCAGCAAAAGGCCGCGGACGGCATATCGAGCGGCCGGCTGTCGGAGGAAATTACGGCAGTCACGGTGCCGCAGCGGCGCGGCGATCCGGTCATCGTCGATACCGACGAACATCCGCGCGCCGACTCGACTATCGAGGGGCTTCAGAAATTGCGTCCGATTGTTCGCAAGGACGGCAGCATTACGGCCGGAAATGCCTCGGGTATAAACGACGGGGCCTGTGCCGTTCTCGTCGCGTCCGATATCGCCGTCAAACAGCATGGCCTGACACCGATGGCGAATGTCGTCGCCTGGGCCTCGGCCGGCGTCGAACCTCGTGTGATGGGGATTGGACCGGTTCCCGCTTCGCAAAGGGTGCTCGGGCTTGCGGGGCTTTCGATTGATCATATGGATGTTATCGAACTGAACGAGGCGTTCGCGGCGCAGGGGGTTGCCGTCCTGCGCGAACTCGGTGTTGCCGACGATGCCGAGAACGTGAATCCAAATGGTGGCGCCATAGCTCTGGGC
>Ga0255052_10003330_pt1 | contig 11208 bp, 8 predicted proteins | sample JV7_2_21_MG_FD_188632 | JGI IMG/M metagenome (GOLD analysis project Ga0255052, IMG submission 188632) | Seawater microbial communities from Jervis Inlet, British Columbia, Canada - JV7_2_21 | ecosystem: Environmental > Aquatic > Marine > Inlet | place: Canada: British Columbia | collected...
GGGCTCCGACTCGGGTTCGGGTTCGGGTTCGGGCTCGGGCTCGGGCTGACTCGCCGCCTCTTCCCCGCCCGCCGCGATCTCGGCAAGGTCGTCAGCGAGTGGCGAGTCGATAATCACCATGCTGACCGTGTCGTCGGGCTCGATCGTGAATTCCGCGGGGCGCACGCCGGTTTCGGCGGACGCCATTTCGACGTCGACATCGCTGGCAACTTCGAAGCCGGAGTTGGCCTCCTTGATGCGCTGCTCCAGCTCCGTTGCCGCAGGTACCCCCTTGCCTGCGATCACCATGTCGCGCATGCGATGCAGCTCGTCAATGCTTCGCTGCAGCAGTTCCCTGACGCCCGCGCTCGATGTGACGCGACCGTCGTCGACCGAAATCAGCAGGGTTTCGAGCTCGTGGCTCAAATTGCCCATGGCCGTGATGCCTGCCATGCGCGCGCCGCCCTTCAGGGTATGCAGGTTACGTTTGAGTTCTTCGACTGCCTGTCTGGCCGAGCTGTCCTTGGCCCATGTGCCAAAGGCCTTGTCCGTCGACTCGAGCAACTCCGCGGACTCCTCGGTGAAGATCGCGGCAATTTCCTTGTCGTAGTCCGCTTCGGCCGGCTCCGCTGCGGAAGGCGTCGCTTCGGCGACGAGCTCGGGAGGCTTGACGGGCGCGCTCTGCGAGGGGATTTCGGCAACTGTGCGCTCGGATTGTACGGCATCGGCCAGCCGCGTCAGATGGTCGACCAGTGCCGTGTAGTCCGCGCGCGATTGTTCACTCTTGTTAATCTCTCCGACGATCGTCGCGATTGCCCTTGCCGCAGCTTTCAACGCATCGACGCCGGACCGCTGAAATCCCAGCTTGTAGTCATGGACACGACGCACGAAGCGATTCAGCGCGCCGGCAACCGCAACGCCACGCTCGACATTCGCCATGTTGGCGCTGCCGTGCAGCGTGTGGCAGGCACGATACAGCTTGTCTGTGACATCGAACGGCGGCTGATGCTCCTCGCAGGCCTTGAGGTAATCGACAATGACCTTGAGATGCCCGGCCGTTTCTTTCGAAAAGATATCGAGCAATACCGGGTCCATCTCCAACGCCGGCTCTTCTTTCTCCACCGCGGGCCTCGCTCGTTCGAGCGTCAGCACGGCCGCGTTGGGATCACCCTCCGCGAACGCGTGCGCGCGGGCCACCAGAAGACTGATATCTGCGGCTGGCTCGGCGCCAACCTCGAGTTGTTCAACCAGCTCCGAAACAGCCGCCGCCGCCTCGAGGATGAAATCAACCATGGGTGGCGTACGCACCAGCGTGCGATTTATCAGCTTGTTGAGCAGATTTTCGATTGCCCAGCCGTATTCGCCGATACGCTCGGCGCCGACCATGCGGCCGCTGCCCTTGAGCGTATGGAACGACCGCCGCACCGTGATCAGAGTCTCCATGTCTTCCGGAGAGTCGCTCCAGGGCGGCAGATTGCGCCTGATTGAGGCAATCTCCTCCTTGGCCTCCTCGATGAACAACTCGAGCAATTCAGGATCGAGGTGTTCCGCGTCGGGCGCAACCACGGGTAACGGCATGACTTCGGTCACCTGCGCCCCTGCCGCCTGATCCAGCGCATGTGCCTCGATTTCGGCCTGCGGGATTTTCAGCGTCGTGGCCGGAGTCGCGTCGGGCTCTTCCTGCTCGAGCCTCATTTCGACATCGCGCAGCACGGTCAGGCACGCTTCCGCGTTGTCAAGCATGTACCACGGCTCGGCTCGGCCGGCTTTGACGGTCTCCATGTAGTACTCGATGCTGACGATGGCGTCGGCAAGCCGATCCGTTTCCTTCTGCGTCAGCCGCGACGGACCCCTGCCCCGCAACGTCAGCGTGATGAGCTTGCCGATCCGCTCCATGACCTCCGTGGCTCGTGGCTTGTTCAGCATCATCAGGCCGGCCTTGATGCCGCGGACCAGCGTCGGCACGCTATCGAGACCGTGCGACGGTGCCTGTGACGTGAGGCTCTGCCCGATCGTTTCCTTGATCCGCGCAAGGTTGATAATGCACTCGCGCATGACGGACTCGGCGACCTGCTGGTAGTCGGCCGCGTCTTGCGGGGTCATGTCCGGCTGATCGCGATCCGGTGCTTCTTGCGGCACGGTGAGGCGAACCAGTTGCTGATCGAGCCGATCCTCGACACGCAATAGTGTGGATGCAATATCGAGAATGATCTGATCGCTGGCGACGCCGCCCCGCTCTACGACCGACTTGAGCCGGTCGATTTCGCCGTCAATGTCGCTGCGCAGCTCGCCGAGCCCGAGCACGCCGAGCGTATCGCTGATCTTCTTCAGCAGCTCGAGTTGCGGCACGAGTTCCGACGATTTGTTCATGCCCGTGCGGACGAATATATCCAGCACGTCCTTGACCCTGGCGAGATCTTCCTTGATCGCGGCGGCGACGGTCTTCATGAGCTTCACGCTCGGTGCGGACAGAGCTTCGCGTGCCTGCTCTACCTGCTCGTCGCCCGGCAGCAGTTCGGCAAGGTTGAATGCCGAGCGGATCTCGCTGATTCTCGATCCCGCCGAACTCGATCTGGCGACGTAGTAAAGAAGGTTGTTCAGAAGATCGTCGATCGGATGCTTGTCGAATGCCTCAACGCCTTCGGCAATAACAAACTTGATCTGCCGGTCCGTTTGACCGAGCAGTCGTTTCAGGGCAACCGAGGTTTCAAGCCCACCGTTTTGCAACGATTCGAGGACGCCGGAGACGACCCACCACAATTGATACATGTCGTCACGGGTCGCCGAGTTTTCGAGCGCCGCCATGACTTTCGCGAGCGTGTCGAGGTGGCGTTGCGCATGACCGCCCTTGATCCAACCCAGCAATGCGAGCTGAAATTTCGGGCGCAGGCGCGTTGCCACGGTGACGGGGTTTTCTCCGCTCGTCTCCGGCCGTGCGGTCGCTTTCCCTGTACGACTCGGCGACAGATTCAGCAGCAGCAGCGTTCCTTCGGATAACAGCGGCTCGCCACGAGCAGCGCGCAGGTCGTTGAGCATCGGCAACAACACAAGCGCGATGTCGCGGCCGCCGCTAAGGAGACGCTCTATGTAGGAAGGCAGTTGCACCATCGCACGCGTTAACGCTTCCAGGCCGTCTTCGCGGCCTTTGCCGGCGCGCAGCGCAGCGAGATATTTGCAGGCGAGCTCCATTTCCTCGGCAAGCAATGCAGCGCCGTAGGTCTCTGCCATCTGCAGCGCACCGCGCGCCTGGTGCAGGAGCTCGCCGGCGCGAACGAGTGCGGTAGACCCGCCGCGGCCATCGACGCAATCCTCGACAGCGAGGTGCGCGTTGCGGATCGTCTCCATCAGCTCCGCGCTGATAATGGCCAGCGCGCTGGCCGAGCTTCCCATCTCGCCCGGTTCGTGCTGTTCCGTCATGCCGGTATCGCCCGTCATCGTCGCCTAATGATCAGCCTGCGCTCACTTTCGTACCGGCCTGCCCGCCGGCGGTGGATTTTGACGAGGGTGCCGTCATTTGGGTGGTTGCACCCATGACGCCGCCCGGCAGAGTGAATCCGGCCACGCTGCGTCTGAGCTGAGTGGCAAACTCGGACAACTTTGAAATAGCGGCGGCAGTTGCCGTCGTCGCCTTGCCGGTTTGCTGGCTGATCTCGCGGAGCTTCGTCGTTCGTCGGGTGACATCCGCTGCCGATCCGGCCTGTTGCCGGGCCGAACTGGAGATATTTTGCACGAGGCTCGCAATCTGGTTTGAAACCTGCTCGATCTCGTCCAGCGCGGCACCCGCATTTTCGGCAAGCAAGGCACCGCCGACAACGTCCGTGGTACTGCGCTCCATCGACACGACGGCTTCTTTCGTATCAGCCTGAATCGTGCTGGTGAGCACTTCGATCTGCTTGGTTGCGTTCGTCGATCGTTCTGCCAGCCGCTGCACTTCGTCGGCGACGACCGCGAAGCCGCGACCGGCTTCACCGGCCATCGACGCCTGGATCGAAGCATTCAACGCGAGGATGTTCGTTTGTTCGGCAATGTCGTTGATCAATTCGACGATGTTGCCAATTTCCTGCGAGCTCTCGCCGAGACGCTTGATGCGCTTCGATGTATCCTGGATGGTCTCGCGAATCGTATTCATGCCATCGATCGTCCGTCGCACCGCCTCGCCGCCCTTGTGCGCGACCTCGACCGAGTGACGCGCAACGTCCGATGAGCGCTCTGCGTTACCCGACACCTCTTCGATGGATGCCGCCATCGAGACTACCGATTCCGTGGCCGCATTGATCTCTCGTGTCTGGTTATCAGCCGCCCGCGACATATGCGTCGCCGCGTTCTCCGTTTGCTTCGCGGCAGAATCAACCATAATTGCCGTTTCGTTGACCGTCGCAACGAGTTTCCTGAGTTCCTCGATCGCATAGTTGAAGGAATCGGCAATCGTCCCGGTAATGTCCTCGGTCACCGTCGCCTCGACGGTCAGATCGCCGTCTGCGAGGCTGCCCATTTCATCGAGCAGTCGGAGGATGGCCTGCTGGTTGCGCTCGTTCTGCTCGCCCTGATCCTGCGCGAGACGCTCGAATGTCGCCATGCGCAGGTTGAGGATAACGAGTGCGATCACGAGCACGAGCGCGAGCAACATCAGTCCAACGGGTAGCCACGAAATCATCAGGAACGCGGGTAGAAAACCGCCAATTCCCGCGTCCGAACCCGAAAATGCATTCGCCAGCTTGTTCGCGGCCGCCGCCACCTCAGCCTGCGCCGCGTCGAGTCCTGTCAGCTGTCCGACATTGCTGCCAATCGCCTCTACTTGTGCTTCGAGATTGCTGATATGACCCGCGAGCGGCTCGAGAATCGCGGCGCGTCCTTCCTCGCTGAGTGCTGCGATGTCGAGTTCAGACTCCTCACCTGACAGAGCGTTACCGACCGCGCGCAGGTACGCCGTATGTTCGGCCATCGCCGCCGACGTCGCCGCTGCATCGGCATCACTGGAGAGACCGGCGGCCATGTCCGCAACGTTGGCGGCCCGCTGCTGGAACTCCTGGACTGCGGCGGTCGAGCCGGATCGTGTGAGGAGTTCATTCGAAAGCTCGAGGATTGCAGCCGTGCTGTCGCTGATACCGTTTACCGCCTCGAGCGCCGTACGCCTGGCGAGAATTGCGGACGCGCGAGACTCGAGTTGCTGCCAGTCCGCCGAACTGCCCGGTACCCCGGCGCCGCGCCGTAATTCGGCGAGCCGGCCCACGTTGCGATCGAGTACGTCGAAGGCACCTGTGCGTCCTGCCAGCGCGTCGGCGCTACGAGCAGGTATCGATTGCGACAATGCAGCCAGCTCTGCCGCTGAGCCACCACCGCCCTGCCCCTGCAGAAAGACGAGCGCCATCGCGCTGAGCAGCGACAGCGCGATCAATAGCGCTACGATTCGAAATACGGAAGTTGTGTCGGTTTTCTTCGCCATATCGTGTGACTCAGTAATGGACGCGAGCCCGGCGTCGCATCCGCCGTGCTGTTAACGACGAGGTCATTCCTCCGCCGCCTGCAAAAACAAATTGCTCTCGACAAAGTCGAACAGCTTGAAAATCGGCCAGTTCTCGTCGCCACGCTGATACCCGCCCGCCAGATAGCGGTCGCAGCGGACGGCGGTCTCGACCGTCTTGTCGGTGAATTCATGATCCATGAAGCGACGAAATCCCTGCACCTCATCGACGACCAGTCCGGCTGGTATCTCACGATGATTGACCGAGATGACCCGTGTCGTGCGCCGCAGCGTCGTGCGGCCGCTGCCGAGCAGCAACTTGACGTCGACGAGCGGTAACAGGTGCCCGCGCAAATTTGCGATTCCGAGCAGCCAGCGACTGGCGCCCGGGACACGCGTCATGGAGTCCGGCAGCATGAGCACTTCGCGTACCTGCTCGCGGCTGGCGACGAACTGCTCTTCGCCAATGCGGAAACCGATACCGACCCACTCCGCCGTCATCGCGCCAACGGCGCCGCCCGACTGGGCACTGGCGCTGCGACGCTCGATCTCGCGCAACAGCTCGAACGGCTGCTTGACGAGACTCGAGAGCTCGGCAGGCGCAGCCATTCAGGCAGCCATCACCGCGTTGATCTTCGCCACCAGGTCGTTCTCCCGAATAGGCTTGACCAGGTACTCGACGGCACCCTGGCGCATGCCCCAGATCTTGTCGGTTTCCTGATCCTTGGTCGTGATGATAATGACCGGTATCCCGGACGTGGCAGGGTCCTGCGTCAGCTTGCGTGTTGCCTGAAAGCCGTTCATGCCAGGCATGACGACATCCATCAATATGCAGTCCGGGCGCGAAGTCTTCGCCTGCCGCAAGCCTTCTTCACCACTGTCCGCGACCAGCGTTCCAAAGCCGTTCTTTTCCAGCATGTTCTGGAACAGGTGCAACTCGGTTGGCGAATCGTCGATAATCAGAATGACTGCCATCAGTACTTCCTTTTGCAGAGATATTTGCGCTGGACGGTTTAGCCGATCTGGTTTGAAACGGCGCCCAGCAATTCGTCCTTGGTAAACGGTTTCGTCAGGTATTGTTCCGAACCCACGATGCGGCCGCGCGCCCGATCGAAAAGACCGTCCTTGCTCGACAACATGATCACGGGCGTTTCCTTGAACATCTTGTTGTGTTTGATCAGCGAGCAGGTTTCATAGCCATCGAGCCGCGGCATCATAATATCGACGAAAATCAGATCGGGCTGATGGTCCGCGATCTTCGATAATGCATCGAAACCGTCGATGGCGGTGAATACCTGACAGCCTTCCTTGGCCAACAAGGTTTCTGCCGTACGGCGAATGGTTTTGCTGTCATCGACAACGAGAATCTTGAGGCCGTTAAGACTTCGAGATGCGCTACTGGACACCGGGTTTCCTCACGATATTGCGAATCTTTGCGACTCGTTCTTCCAATTCCCCAACTCCTGATTCAAGGACGCCAGGCACCATCAAATGTTCAGGAAAAACGACTTGTACCATATTGACATAAGTCCTGCTACGAAGCCCGCCGCAGACGCCAAAATCGCCCAAAAAACGGACGCTTGCCACGAGCCCGCTGTATAGTTGGCGGCTCTCTCCGAGAACAGGAACCAGTACTCAGCATGACCACGAACAAGCTGCGTGTCGGTATCGTCATGGATGCGATCGAATCCATCACGCCCTACAAGGACAGCTCACTCGCGATGCTCCTGGAGGCTGAACGACGCGAAGCGGAGATCCACTACTTCAACCAATCAGATCTGAAGATCGTATCGGGTGCCGCGCTCGGCCGGTCGCGACGCCTGAATGTCGAGGACGACCGGACTCGCTGGTGGCAATTCGGCGACGAACAGGAACTCGAGCTCGGCGGCCTCGACGTCATACTGATGCGCAAGGATCCGCCCTTCGACATGGAGTACATCTACACGACGTATGTTCTGGACCGGGCAAAGCATGCCGGTGCGCTGATCATGAACGACCCCCAGGCGCTCCGGAACATGAACGAGAAGGTTTTCACGGCCTGGTTTCCCGACTGCGCACCGAAAACTCTGATAACGCGCTCGATGGACGAGATGCGCGGATTTCTTGCCGAGCACGGCCACGCCGTCATCAAACCGCTCGACGGCATGGGCGGTCGCTCGATCTTCGTCATCAGGCACGGCGACAAGAATGCCAACGTCGTTTTCGAAACGCTGACGGATTACGGACAGCAGTTCGCAATGGCGCAGACTTACATCCCCGAGATCTCGCTCGGTGACAAGCGCATCCTGTTGATGGACGGCGAGCCCGTACCGTACGCACTCGCCCGTATTCCGTCCGCTGACGACAATCGCGGCAACCTGGTCATGGGCGCGATCGGCAAGGGCCAGGAACTGTCGGATCGCGACCGCGAGATCTGCGCCAGGGTCGGGCCCGTACTGCGGGAGAACGGCGTGATCTTCGCCGGCATCGACGTGATTGGCGACTTCCTGACGGAAGTGAATGTTACAAGTCCCACGGGTATGCGCGAGATCGACCAGCAGTTCAGCATCAACACGGCCGGGCTGATGTTCGATGCTATCGAACAGCGCCTGAAGGAGTGACACAGGTCTCAAACCAGGCCTGGCTGACGGGCTAGACTGGAGTGACCTGTGGGAACGCAGTCCCGCGCGCGATCACTCGGCGGGGCGAGCTCCTACAGTAGCTTTTTACGCTAAGCGCTTGTTTAAATAAAGGAAATGACGGATCATTCGCGCCATCACCGTTACACCGAGATATGGCCAACATCGCCCTGACTACGGAGCCACTCGATGAGCTCAGGCTCATCACCGAACCGGAGCCTGACCGGCTGCCGGCGATGCTGTTTCTCGCCGCACTGGTCCACGGCATTCTCATCATCGGCGTGACATTCAATCCGGCATTACTCGACGATTTCAGCGATGCCATTTCGCTCGAAGTCACGATCGTCGCGGACCCCGATCAGGAAATCGACCGGCCCGATCGCGCCGAGTACCTTGCACAGGCCAGCCAGGAAGGTGGTGGCAACACGACGAACCAGGTACGCCCGTCGGCACCGCCCGAAAACTCGTCACCCATCGATAATCCCGGTGACGAGTTCGGCGATAGTTTCCTCGAGTCGACCGAACACGAAGCCAGCGCAGACCAGTTGCTCGCGACGGCAACCGAGCAGGAGCAGGGCGTTACAGACGATCCGCGCATCGAACCGCAACCGGACACCAGCACGGCGCTCGCACTCGAGGCGGGATCCGAAGCAACGCTGCCGCTGCCGCAGGAGGACGTGGCCACTCTGCTGATACACGATGACGATCCGCGCCAGCTGGTCATTAGCGCAGACACGCGCGAGTCGGTGGTCGCCGCCTACCTCGATAACTGGAAACGCCGCATCGAGGCCGTCGGCGACGAGTACTTCCCGAACCTCGGGAACCTGGAAGGGCTGACCGGCAGCCCGACGCTTGAAGTCAGCATCGATGCCAGCGGACAACTCGCGGAGGTCATCATCCGCAAATCGAGCGGTTCGCGAGTACTCGACCAGGCGGCTCTCGACATATTACGGCGAGCTTCCCCATTTGATCCCTTCCCGGTCGAAATCCGCGCCGAGTACGACAGCCTGCGCTTTGCTTACAAGTGGCTGTTCAGTGAGGAATTTATACCTGCTGCAGCGAACCTCGCGCAACCGTAAATCCGCCGGCAAAGCACCCCGGTTGTGCGACTTGTCGCCAGGGCGGATACTGTTCGGATGGAGACTACCGGAACGCTGTCCAATCAGCTGCTGATAGCGATGCCAGGCATGGCAGACCCGAATTTCAGCAGCACGGTGACCCTCATTTGCGAGCACAATAACGAGGGTGCCCTCGGTATCGTTATCAACCGGCCACTGACACTGACGCTTGGCGGTCTGTTCGAACAACTCGATTTAGCAGATCCTGACCCTGCTACTGCGAACAACCCGGTCCTCATGGGCGGACCGGTGGGCCCGGAGCGCGGTTTCGTGCTGCACGATACGGCACACAGTTACGAAAATTCGCTGCCGCTATCGACTGACATCTGCCTTACGCTGTCACGCGATATCATCGACGCGATGGCGACTGGTAGCGGCCCCGCAAAATCGCTCGTTGCACTCGGCTACGCCGGTTGGGACGCAGGTCAGCTCGAAGTCGAAATGCTCGCAAATTCGTGGCTCAATGTGCCGGCCACGCCAGACATTGTATTCGACATACCGTTCACGGACCGGTGGGCGGCCGCAGCGAGCGCCATCGGCATCGACCTGAGTCGCATGTCACCTGACGCGGGCCACGCCTGAGCACGACTTGCCCGAGACGATCCTCGCATTTGACTACGGACTGCGCCGCATCGGCGTTGCGGTCGGACAGGATGTCACGGCCTCTGCAAGCCCGGTCGGCATGGTCGCGAACGGCGAAAACGGCGTCGACCACGAGCGCATCAAAGAGATCATCGCCGAATGGCGACCCACGCGGCTCGTCGTCGGCATGCCACTGCATGCAGATGGTTCGCCCAGCGAGATGACGGATGCGGTCAACGCATTCGTTGTTGAGCTTGAGCGTTACGAGTTGCCTGTCGAAACGACTGATGAGCGTTATAGCTCGGTCGAGGCCGAGCGTACGCTGAAGAGCGCCCGTCAGCAGGGCTCGCGAGGACGAATTTCGAAGGCGGATATCGACATTGCCGCGGCCGTGTGCATCGCGGAAAGGTATCTCGCCGGATAGGTACCTGGCACCACTTTTCAAACTTTTCGAACATTTGGAATGTTTCCGAAGCCGCAAACATTCCAAATGTTCGAAAAGTTTGAAAAGTGGTGCCAGGTACCTAGTAGAATGCAGCGCGATGATCGCCGCTGAACCCGACCAGACTTTTCGAGACGAAGCCAGCCTGCAACTGAACGACGACGGCAGCCTGCGGCATTTGCTGACGCTGAGGGGACTCGACCACTCGTTGCTCGTCGACTTGCTCGACGAGGCCGAGGCTTATCTGACACCCGCAGGCTCCCTGCCCGCACGCAGCGATGCGCTGGTCGGACGCTCTGTGGCCAATCTGTTCTTCGAGCCCAGCACGCGTACGCGTGCGTCGTTCGACCTTGCCGGCAAGCGCCTCGGCGCCGACGTTCTCAACCTGGACGTCAACACCTCGTCACGCAAAAAGGGCGAGAGTATTCTCGACACGATCTACACGCTGCAAGCGATGCGCTGCGACATCATGGTGGTGCGTGACGCGAGCGCGGGCGTACCAGCGTATATCGCGAAGCACGTCAAGGACCATGTCAGCATCCTCAATGCCGGCGAATCCGACGTCTCCCACCCGACACAAGGCCTGCTCGACCTGCTGACGATCCGTCGTCACAAGGGCAACTTCGAAAATTTGACGGTCGCAATCGTCGGCGACATTCGTCACTCGCGCGTTGCGAAGTCGACAGGCTGGGGCCTGAAAACACTCGGTGTCGGCGCGCTCCGGCTGATCTCACCACCCGCGATGGCGCCGGACGCCGACGATATGCCGTTCGCAGACATAGTCGACAACCTCGAGGAAGGCCTCGCCGGTGCCGACGTCGTCATGGGGCTGCGCATTCAGCGCGAACGCATCGGCAATCTCGACGGCATTCCGGGCATTGACGAGTATTTCGCCAACTTCGGCATCAGTCATGAGCGCATGAAACTCGCGCAGCCCGATGCAATCATCATGCACCCGGGACCGATGAATCGGGGTATCGAGATCGAAGGAACGCTCGCTGACGGCGC
>Ga0255052_10003331_pt1 | contig 11205 bp, 13 predicted proteins | sample JV7_2_21_MG_FD_188632 | JGI IMG/M metagenome (GOLD analysis project Ga0255052, IMG submission 188632) | Seawater microbial communities from Jervis Inlet, British Columbia, Canada - JV7_2_21 | ecosystem: Environmental > Aquatic > Marine > Inlet | place: Canada: British Columbia | collected...
GAACCTGGGTTGGCGGAGTCAGAGTCCGCAGTCCTACCGCTAGACGATCCCCCAAATCCGGCGGGGTCGCAGCTCCAGTTTAACGCTTGGAGTACTGCGTTGCGCGGCGTGCTTTGCGAAGGCCGACCTTCTTGCGCTCAACCTCACGAGCATCGCGGGTCACAAAACCAGCTTTGCGCAGTGCGGGTCGCATCGACTCATCGTACGCCATCAGGGCGCGCGTCAAACCGTGGCGAATCGCACCGGCCTGACCTGTCGTGCCACCACCCTTGACCGTTGCATTGATGTCAAACGTGTCCGTCACCTGCATCAGCTCCAGCGGCTGCCTGACAATCATCTGAGCCGTCTTGCGGCCAAAGAACGTGTCGAGCGGGCGCTCATTCACTGTAATAGTGCCACTGCCCGGCTTCAGGAATACACGGGCGGTAGACCTCTTGCGGCGGCCAGTCCCGTAAAAATTCATGTCACTCATTATGCGTTCACTTCCAGTTTGATCGGCTGCTGTGCAACGTGATCGTGTTCCGGTCCTTTGAATACCTTCAGCTTGGAGTACATCTGACGGCCCAGCGGTCCGCGCGGAAGCATGCCCTTCACGGCCTTTTGCAGCACACGCTCCGGTGTTTCATCGAGCATTTTCTCCAGTGGTACCGACTTGAGATTGCCGATGTAGCCCGTGTGGTGGTGATATATCTTGTCTTTGAGCTTGTTGCCGGTCACGCGAATCTTCTCAGCGTTAACAACAACGATATAATCGCCCGTATCCACGTGTGGTGTGTACTCGGGTTTGTGCTTGCCACGCAGGCGGCGCGCGATCTCGGTCGACAGGCGACCCAGGGTCTTGCCTGTAGCATCGACCACGAACCAGTCGCGCCGAACCTCTGCTGGCTTTGCAGAAAACGTCTTCATTGTCTTATATCCATCGGAAATTCTAATGCTTCCGCCCGCAAGGAGCCGGAGGGGCGAAAGGCGCGAAATTCTACTTCACGTCACCGCCCAATGCAAACAATCCCGGCACTTTCGGACGAAAAAATGCGCCGCAGAATGGCGCGATTTTTCCTTTATTTTTCAGTCTGTTATGGTCGCACCAAACCGGTATAGGCCGCTAGAAACCGTATTCGAGAGACAATGCCGTGAACGTGTCTGTTTTTTCCGTACCCGGCAGCACATCGCTGTTGTGCCTGACGGTGTATGAAGCAACCAGCGCGAGACTGCCAACCAGCCTTGCGGAAAGGGCCGTTACGGACTCGGAAAAGGTATTGCTACTGCCGGATTCGACGAGGATCGACTGGTCAAAACTGGCCGTCTCCGAGAGCTGCCAGTTGTAGGTCAGCCGGCCCGTAAGGATCGTGTCGCTCTCTTCCGTCCCATCGGCAAGGTCCGACTGCCTGGCGCCGATACCAAGCTCCGCATTGAGCTTGTGCGCCTCGGCGTCGATCAGGCGTCGACCATAACCGACCGTCTCTGAGAGTTGTTGATCGTAGCCACTGAAACGATCCTTGCGCCAATCCAGCCGGCCAAAAAGAAAATCCTGATCCGACAGATTACGCGCACTCTTCCAGCCAAAGCCGTAGGCTTCACCTGTTGTCTCGTCACTCTCTGTTGAATTAATTGCGGACGCGGTCGCCTCGTGCTGCCACAACTCGAGCGTGTAAGTGATCTTGAAGCCCGCATTCAGGCTCGAACTCTCAGTGTTTCCCGACGTCGCCAGGTAACCGAGTTTGACGTTACCCGACCAGGGGGTCTCTTCCTCTCCTGTCTCTTCCTCGGCCGCCAGAAGGGGTGTTGCGAACACCAACAGACCGATAATGGCTACGCTGCGCAAGCTCATTTGCAAGCTCCATGAATTTTGGGCCGCGGAGTATACCGTCGTCGGGCACGACATTGCTATAATCGCACCCATGCAGGACCGATATCTAACGCCGCTCGACCGCCTTCTTGAGGGTGCAAATAATGCGCTACGTACGATAGCCGCCCCGGCCGGTCGTCCCGCGCGCGAAAACCCTGCCGTGGACATCGCTGATTCCGACCTCAGTGACAAGCAGAAATCTCACGCTGCAGGGCTAATGCGCGTGAATCATGCCGGTGAGGTCGCCGCGCAAGGCCTGTATCAGGGGCATGCAACGGTCGCCCGTGATGCAAATATTGAGAAGCAGATGCAGCGTGCGGCCGATGAGGAATTCGATCATCTCGCCTGGTGCGAACAGCGACTTGCGGAGCTCGATGCGAACCCCAGTCGGCTTAGCCCCGTTTGGTATGCCGGCGCATTCGTGATCGGTGCTGCGAGTGGGATTCTGGGTGACCGCTGGAGTCTGGGTTTTATCGCGGAAACGGAAAAACAGGTCTGCGCGCACCTCGATAGCCACCTTGATCAACTGCCTGATGATGACGCGAAGAGTCGTACGATCGTTACAAAAATGCGTGATGAAGAAGAAGAACATGGCGAGAACGCGATCAATGCCGGCGCGGTGGAATTACCTGGACCGGTGAAGCGACTCATGCAGCTCACGGCCAAAGTAATGACACGCACGGCCTATCGGCTGTGAAATCAATGTATTAGCTTGCCCTTCTGGGCGAACTGTATTAAAAGAGGGACGCACCAGCGTTGAGGAACAACCTATGCAAACGACAGCCAGAACCCTGAGTGATGTACCGGCGATTAATCGATTCCTGAGTTATTGCCGGGTACGGACGGTCCCTTCCAAAACTGTAATGATTCACGCTGGCGATTTGCCCGACGTGCTGTACTACATTGTCGATGGTTCTGTCGAAGTCATGATCGAGGACGAGGACGGCAATGAGATGGTTCTGGCCTATCTGAACAAGGGCCAGTTCTTCGGCGAGATGGGCCTGTTTTACGAACAACCGACGAGAAGTGCCTGGGTGCGGACCCGCACCGAGTGCGAAATCGCAGAAATGACTTACCCGCGTTTTCGTCAGATCGCGAGCGAAAGTCCCGGTCTTGTATTCGAACTGGCGACCCAACTCGCGACGCGCCTGGACCGCACCAATCGCAAACTCGGTGACCTCGCCTTCGTCGACGTGACCGGACGGGTTGCTCACGCGATCATGGACCTTTGCAATGAACCCGATGCGATGACCCATCCCGACGGCATGCAGATCAAGGTCAGCCGCCAGGAGTTAAGCCGTCTGGTTGGCTGCTCGCGCGAAATGGCCGGACGCGTACTGAAGGTCCTTGAAGAACAGGGCCTGGTTACGGCCAGCGGTAAGACGATTGTGGTTTATGGAGCTCGCCCAAACCGCAATCTATAATCGAATGACCTGTGGGAGCGGCTTTTTGGTCAGGACGATTTTATGTCGCGGAGCGCATGGATGCGCGGGAGCGACGAGCCGCGATGATCGCGGCTAAAGCCGCTCCCACAAGAACCAAGAAAGTCAGCGTCTACCTCGCCTTGTCTATTTCGGCCTTCATCGCAGCGATTGTCGCCGCGTAGTCACCACTGCCAAAAATCGCAGAACCCGCAACGAAGGTATCGGCCCCGGCCGCTGCGATCTCACCGATATTGTCGACTTTGACGCCGCCGTCGATTTCGAGGCGAATTTCCCGTCCGCTCTCCGCAATAATCGCCCTCGCCTCGCGCAGCTTGTCGAGTGCCGACAGAATGAAATTCTGACCCCCGAAGCCCGGATTGACCGACATGATCAGCACCATGTCGACCTTGTCGATGACATGTTCGAGACAGGTCAGCGGTGTTGCAGGGTTGAATACCAGGCCAGCCTTGCAGCCTTCATCGTGAATCAGGGCAAGCGAGCGATCAATATGTCGACTGGCCTCAGGGTGAAACGTGATGTAACTGGACCCGGCTGCGGCGAAATCCGGAATGATGCGATCCACGGGTTCAACCATCAGGTGAACGTCAATGGGCGCGTCAATGCCGTGTTTGCGCAGTGCCTCACAAATCAATGGACCAATGGTCAGGTTGGGCACGAAATGGTTGTCCATCACGTCAAAATGCACCACATCGGCTCCGGCATCGAGCACTGCCTGAACATCGTCGCCAAGGCGAGCGAAATCAGCGGATAGAATCGATGGTGCTATTAGTGGTGTCACGTTGCGATTCCCCAATTCTGGTCAGGATGACCTTATGTCGCGGAGCACATGGATGTGCGAGAGCGACGCTGGTCAGGATGACCTTATGTCGCGGAGCACATGGATGTGCGAGAGCGACGCTGGTCAGGATGACCTTATGTCGCGGAGCACATGGATGTGCGAGAGCGACGCTGGTCAGGATGACCTTATGTCGCGGAGCACATGGATGTGCGAGAGCGACGTTGCGTCGTAAATGTACCTGAGGCGATCCGTTTGGGACAGGGGTCAGCGTATCGACCTGCGGGCTTTGAGCATCTCATAAGCACTGCGCACCTCTCGCGTGCGCTTCTCCGCCTCTGCGACAACCGCTTTGTCAGGATTACTTGACGCGATCTTGTCGGGGTGGCTTCTGTTTATCGCGCGCCGATACGCCTTTTTGATTTCGTCATTGCTTGCCGACTCATTGATGCCCAGCGATTGATACGCCTGCCTGATACGGTGCGCGTCGGCATCGCCCGCGGGCGAGTGTCGAAATCCTTTCTGCGCACGAATCATCGCTTCGAGCTGTGCCAATTCGACACGGCCGATGTCGAACTCGGTGCAGATCGTCCAGATCAGCGCACGCTCGTTGTGACGCATCCGATCCTTGGCGAGCACGACTTCGAGCACGAGTCGTACGAACAGGATACGCAGTTCCGCACGTCGCGCCGCGACCCGGCGCAGGTGACGCGCTGTCTGTAGCAGCGGAAACGAGCTCCTCTTTCCGTCATCAAACCAGTTGATAGCGTTACGGACCTGCGCCGGGCCGAGCCCGAGCCGGTGCATGATGGCGCGGGTTGCCCGAATTTCTTCCTCGCTGACGCGACCGTCTGTCTTCGCGAGATGGCCCATTGTCTGAAAAAGTGGCCTGAGATACTCCTCAGGCAGACGACCCGCAAAGGGACTATGCAGCTCAAAGCTGCGCAACCGGGCGACGAGGAATCGGTCTACTTGATGACCGAGGATAAAGCCGAGCAGCGCAAACCAGGGTTTCAGGGTTGCGAGGCCCGCCAATGTGCCGATGATTTTGCCCCAGTACAATCCGTCTTCTCACGATGGGCCGTGGGCCAATCCTAACGTCTGCGGGCGAGGTTTCCTATGGCAGCCCTTGCCTCACTCATTGTGAACGGCGATCATCGCGGAGTTCTGCAACGAGTGAGCCCTGCAACCATGAACTCTGCCGACGCGCTTTTCGAGTCTCATGTGCCCGATCTGCCTTTGATCGGACGCGGCAAAGTCCGGGACATTTACAGCGTAGATGACGATCACCTGTTCATAGTGACGACGGATCGGCTGTCCGCCTATGACGTGGTCTTGCCCGACCCGATGCCCATGAAGGGGCATGTGCTGACACAGATATCGCTGTTCTGGTTCCGGATGATGGCCGATCTTGTCGAAAACCAGTTGACCGAATTGACCGTGGACGACGTTGTTGCCGACGCGGACACGGCACGCCCGCTTCGGGACCGATCGCTCGTCGTCAAACGCCTCAATCCGCTGCCTATCGAGGCAGTTGTGCGAGGCTACCTGATCGGCTCCGGCTGGAGAGACTATGTCGCAACCGGTAGTACCAGTGGGATCGACCTGCCGTCCGGTCTGGAGCAAGCGGCAAAGCTGCCGCATACTATGTTCACGCCCGCCAGCAAGGCCGAGGCCGGCGATCACGACGAGAACATTTCGTTTGATGATGTCGTCAGGTTGCTTGGTCAACAGCTTGCGACGCAAGTACGCGACCTGTCGATTGCGATTTACGAGCGTGCGGCGAATTACGCTCTCGAACGCGGCATCATCATCGCTGACACGAAATTTGAATTCGGTTTGGACGATGAAGGGCGTTTGCACCTGATTGACGAAGTCCTAACACCGGATTCATCCCGCTTCTGGCCCGTGGCGGATTATGCTACCGGCATCAGCCCGCCAAGCTTCGATAAGCAATTCGTGCGAGACTATCTCGACACGCTCGATTGGAACAAAACGGCACCAGGCCCGGCACTTCCGGCTGACGTGCTCAGGCAGACCAGCGAGAAGTATCAGGAGGCCTACGCCCGGCTCACGGGTAAGACGTAGACGTGCAACGATGATCCCGACGCTTCGCATCAAACTCGACCACTTCATCTGGGGAGACGCTATTGAAAAACGCGGCCCCGCCGGACGCATTATCGCCGTAGTTATGCGTTATCTGTACGGTTTGATTCGCGACATGTTCTCGGGTCAACTGACGCTGCGGGCAATGAGCCTTGTCTACACGACCCTCTTGTCGATTGTGCCGCTGATCGCCTTCAGTTTTTCGGTTTTGCAGGGCTTCGGCGTTCATAACCGCCTGGAACCGCTGCTGTTCGAGTTGCTTGCGCCGCTGGGCGATCAAGGTGCCCGGATCACGACCCAGGTCATCGATCTCGTCGATGGAGTAAGAGGCGGCGTCCTCGGTGGCATAAGCCTCGCGTTCTTCATCTACACCGCGATCTCGATGGTGCAAAAGGTGGAGGAGAGCTTCAACTACGTGTGGTATGTGGCGAAACCTCGCAGCCTCGCGCGGCGACTTACAGAGTACGTCCTCGTATTGCTGATCGGCCCTGTTGTCATCGTTATCGCGCTTGGTATGATCGCGTCGCTTCGCAGCAACACGCTCGTGCAGTTCTTCCTGACCAGTGAGGCGATCGGCCCGATACTCGTCGCAACCAACAAGTTGGCACCTTACTTGCTGGTCACCGGCGTATTCACGTTTTTGTATATGTACATTCCTAACACGCGTGTGCGCTTCAAAGCGGCTCTTGTCGGTGGCATTGCCGGTGGATTCATCTGGGCGAGCATCAGCGTGATTTTCGCGACGTTTGTCCTTTACTCAACGCGAACGCAACTCATCTACTCCGGTTTCGCTGTCGCGATCATCACACTCATCTGGTTGTACCTGAACTGGCTGGTCTTGCTGATTGGCGCGCAACTCGCCTACTACTACCAGAACCCGGCGTTCCTGCGTATTGGGCGCCGCGAACCGCGTTTGTCCAACGCGATGCGCGAACGACTCGCGCTCAACATCATGTTGCTGGTCGGGCGCGCCTTTCGGGACCCGGACCAATCTGTCACTGTCGGCGACCTCGGAAAGCAGCTGCGGATACCCTCCATAACGTTGTCGCCGGTTATCACCGCGCTGGATGAGGGCGGCCTGTTGGCCGCAACTGAAAAAGAAGATCTGTTGCCCGGACGGGAGATGTCGATGATTCGACTGGACGATATTCTCTCGGTCGTTCGCGTGCATGGCGAGACCGGGTCCTATCGTGATCCTGAATGGTCGAGCGAGGTCGATGCGCTCGGCAAGGATCTGGATGATGCAGTTCTGGCTACTGTTGGGGAACGGTCGCTGGTCGACCTGTTGGGGCCCACCAGTCGCGGCTGAAGCCGCTCCCACGGATATTACTGACATTGTGGGAGCGGCTTCAGCCGCGACTTAGCTTCCCGCAATCGTCATTTCTTCGACGAGCAGGGAACCACAACGTATGCCGCCGCGCATATCCTGATCTGTGCCGATGGCCGCGATGCGCCCATAGAGGTTTCGCAGATTGCCTGCAATCGTTACTTCGTGAACTGGATGCTGAATTTCCCCATTCTCCACCCACTGGCCGACTGCGCCGCGAGAATAGTCGCCTGTCACTGCATTCACGCCCTGCCCGATCAATTCCTCGACAACGAGGCCTGTACCCATTTCTGCAATGAGTGATTCGAGATCACCGGCGTTCCCCGGCACAATCAGGTTCTGCGTGCCACCAGCATTGGCCGTCGTCTGCAGCCCGAGCCTGCGCGCGGAATAGCTGCCCAGAACGTAGCTTTGCAGTACACCGTCGGACACGATATCGCGATCATAGGTCGCTACACCTTCGCCGTCGTATGCGGCGCTCGACATAGCCTTGAGCAGGTGCGGTCGTTCTTCAATTCGAACAAAGTCGGGAAAGATCTTTTCTCCCGCGGCATCAAGAAGAAAGGAAGCACGACGGTACTGGGCAGCGCCATAAATTGCGCCAATTGAATGCCCAACAAAACCGCGAGCCAGCTCCGGTATGAACAGCACCGGCGCGCGCCTTGTCTTGATTTTTCTTGCTCCCAGGCGGCTGAGCGCACGTTTTGCTGCAGTCTCACCGATCAACTTTACAGCTTCGAGTTCCGCCGCATCGCGCGATGCGCTGTAATAGTAGTCGCGTTGCATCTCGCCGTTTTCGCCACCGAGCACAATGCAACTAATGCTGTGGCTCGTCTTGGTGAAGCTGCTCAGGAAGCCATGCGTGTTGCCATAGGCACGTGAACCACGGTTGCTGGAAACTGAAGCACCTTCGGAGTTGTCGATTCGTGCATCGAACCTGAGAGCCGCGTCTTCGCACGCAATCGCCATCTCGATGGCATCAGACGCATCAATAGCCCACCGGTAATCCAGGTCCAGGTCCTTTACGTCGGAACACATGAGTTCGGCATCCGCCAACCCTGAATGTGGGTCCCGTGCTGTGCAGGTTGCAAACGTGCTTGCCTTGCTGACCGCTTCACGGATTGCTTCGGGCCGGATATCCGAGGTGCTCGCACTACCTTTGCGCGAGTCCCGGTACACCGTTATCCCAATGCCGCGATCATTGGTGTATTCAAGATTCTCGACATCGCCCAGGCGAGCCGTAACGGACAAACCTGTATCGTGACTCGTAGCCACCTCAGCCTGGTCAACACCCTGCAGCCGCGCCTCATCGAGCGCCAGTTGCACCAACGCTTCAAGTTCCTTCGGTCCCATGATGTAAGCTTATCCGGTGACCGATTCAAAGCCCAGCAAAAGCACACGAAAACGTGAACAGCTTGCCTTGCAGGAATTAGGTGAGGCTCTCATCGCACTCAATGATTCCGAGCTTGCTTCCCTGTCACTCGATGACAAGCTGCACAAGGCTGTTCGCGACGCCGGGCGAATCAGCTCGCGGGGAGCGCTGCGCCGACAAAAGCAATTGATCGGTAAACTTATGCGTAATGTCGATCCACAACCTATCCGTACCAAACTCGCACAGCTACGCGCCGATGATGTGCGCAACAAGCGCATATTTGCCCGTGCCGAGCGTTGGCGCGATCAGTTGCTCGTGAACGGCGCTCAGATGCTCGATGCGTTCGACGCCGAAACCAATACGACCGATGCTGAACTTCGGGCCCTGCTTGGCGAACTCGACGTCGGGTACGGTGAAAGGGCTGAGAAGACCGTTCGCCGGCAGATTTTCCGCCGCATTCACGAGATTCTGGTTAAAATCTCTCAATGAGTATCAAAGTCGGCATCATCATGGGCTCCCGGTCTGATTGGGAAACGATGCAGCACGCGAGCGCCATACTCAATACTCTCGGCATACATCACGAAGTCCGTGTGGTGTCGGCACATCGCACGCCGGACCTCTTGTTCGAGTACGCCGGTACGGCGGTTGAACGTGGCCTCAAAGTCATTATAGCAGGTGCCGGCGGCGCCGCTCACCTTCCCGGTATGACAGCGGCAAAAACCCGGGTCCCGGTACTTGGCGTCCCGGTGCAATCAGAGGCTCTGCAAGGAATGGACTCGTTGCTGTCGATCGCCCAGATGCCAGCTGGTATTCCTGTCGGCAGCATGGCCATCGGCAAGGCAGGTGCTGTCAATGCAGCACTGCTCGCGGCGGCGATACTTGCCAACGACGACGCAGTCATCGCGGATGCTTTGGACCAGTACCGGCAGAATCAGACGGACACGGTTCTCGCCGACAGCGACCCAAGTACGTAACGTCAGAATATGCACATCGGTATTATTGGCGCCGGACAACTCGGCCAGATGCTGGGACATGCTGCGCGCAAGCTCGGCCACACGTGTTTCTTTCTCGATCCATCGGACAGTCCACCTGCAGCGACCGTCGGCCCCGTCATACAGGCGCGTTTCGATGACCGCGTGGCACTCGCCGTGCTTGCCGACAAATGTGATGTGCTTACCTTCGAGTTCGAGAATGTGCCCGTGAACGCACTGGCAGATATTGCGGACCTCGTACCGATTTACCCGCCACTCGAAGCACTGCGCCACGCCCAGGATCGCCTCGCAGAGAAGAATCTGTTTGCTAGCCTCAGTATCCCGCTTTCGCCGTATCGCGTGATTGACTCACCGGCCGATCTCGAAGCCGCTGCAGAGTCGATCGGCCTGCCGTTAGTCGTCAAGACGCGGCGCATGGGCTACGACGGCAAGGGCCAGTTTGTGTTGCAGGATACCGCCCGGATTGACGACGCCTGGAATGAGCTCGGCGCATCCACGCTAATTGCCGAGCAGTGGGTCGCTTTTGACTGCGAGGTTTCGGCGATCGGAGTGCGCAATGCCAGCGGCAACATCGCGACCTATTGCCTGACGCAGAACGAGCATGTAGACGGAATTCTGCGTGTATCACGTGCACCCGTTGACGATGCGGAACTGACCAATCAGGCCGAACATTACGTCCACAAGCTGCTGGAGCATCTCGACTATGTCGGAGTCATGGCCCTCGAGCTGTTTGTTTCCGGCAGAGAACTACTGGCCAACGAATTCGCGCCCCGTGTTCATAACTCGGGCCACTGGACGATCGAGGGAGCCGAAACGAGCCAGTTCACCAATCATCTGCTCGCAATCACCAACGAGCTTCCTGGCCCCACCGGCAACATTGGCCATGCAGGCATGCTCAACCTGATCGGTCGAATGCCCGACGCTGCCTATCAACCTGCACCGGGCTGCTTGCATGATTATGGAAAAACGCCGCGTCCGGGACGAAAACTCGGTCACATCACGATCGTCGCTGATTCCAGCGTTGCTCGCGACGCGCTCATCCGGGAAATCGGTGAATCTGTGACGAAGTCGACCAGTCCGTAAGGAACTGAGACATAGCCGGGGGTAGGAAAAACCGGGTAAACTGACTCGGAACCGCCCCATAATAGCCTGATGGCAAGAAATAAGGACCGCGGTTACATCAGAATAACGACATGGCATATCGAGAGCATTTCAACCTTACAGAGCAGCCGTTTCGGCTGACGCCGGATCCGGACTTCCTGTACTGGAGCAAGCAGCATGCCAGGGCTAAAGCCTATATGGAGTCGACGATCTGGCTGGCCGACGGTTTCGTCGTCATCAC
>Ga0255052_10003332_pt1 | contig 11204 bp, 7 predicted proteins | sample JV7_2_21_MG_FD_188632 | JGI IMG/M metagenome (GOLD analysis project Ga0255052, IMG submission 188632) | Seawater microbial communities from Jervis Inlet, British Columbia, Canada - JV7_2_21 | ecosystem: Environmental > Aquatic > Marine > Inlet | place: Canada: British Columbia | collected...
CGGGTTCAAATTCCACACCTGCCTCCCGCATGGTTTTGAAAGCCGCTTCAATGATTCGTTGAGATTGAGCCTTGCCTAAAGGGTCATGGGCTGGTGTGGGACCATCATGCAGTCCTTTGTCATCATTCATTTTATAGTTCGCTGGATTGTTCAATCTGTTTACGTCTAGTGCGTCCACGTCGCATGGATTTCTCGCTTGTATTGATGATACCGTTTTTATTATTTGGATTTCCAGACAAGATATGAAAACAAATCTGGCCGGTTTTCAAGTGTTGGCTAGCCATCAAAGGTTTGGTCACTGCAACGAGCTTCAATCCAGACATGTGAATTTCTTTGCGTGTAATTTAACGCAAAATAGCTTCACTATTTTGAAATCTTTTGGGTAACTCAGTTTGCTGTGCCTATACTCCTCGCTCTAAGCGCCCTCACTTACGGGCGAGATACCGGTATACGGGCCAGGACACAGCCACCATCGCGACCGCATACAATGCGGTCTCCCTCTCGGCGTATGCCTGAAACACGGTAATAATTGTCCAGCCGATCAGGCACACAGTCGTACTGTAAGGATGGCCCCACGCCCGGTACGGCCGCTCGGTATCAGGCTCGCGCTTGCGCAGGATAAGAACGCCGGCAATCAATGCCAGGTAAAGCGGAACAAATATGAACACGGCTAGCAGCAACAGGAATTCAAAACCACCGACCAGAATAAGGCCAACAGACACCACCCAGGTGATGACTACGGCGAATACCGGATTACCGCCCTTACCGATATTTCCTGCTCGCTGCGTCGCAAACCCGTCAACCGCCAGCGCTTGAAGAATTCGCGGTCCACCCATGTATTCCAGGTTCTGATGAGACAGGAGGATCAGGACGGCGGCAATGACAACGATGCTGCCTGCTGCTGGCGAGATAGTCAGTTCAAGCGCGTGCGCCAGCGCCAAATCGGTGCCTGCGAGCGCAGCCAGGCCTACGCTCTTCACCAGTGCGGCGTTAAGCAACATATACAATACGATCACGACAATCATGCCCTTGATGCTGGAGCGCGCTGCGGCTCCGGCGCCACCCTTGATTTCGCCGCTAAAGTAAGACGCATAAAGCCATCCATCGTAGGTGAAAATGATCGTCGCGATCACCAGGCTCCAGTCGCTGGTTGCATTATTCGCGGGCATCGTATTCGTGGCACTGGTCACCGGCGCAACAAAAAACAGCACCAGCGAAAGTCCGACAATGACGAGCCCGATCAACGCTGTCGCTGACTCCTGGATAAGGGCGCCCAGGGTGAGGCCGCGCAGCTGAACGGCGGCGAAAACCGTTGTCGTTATGACAGCGAGCGCCGTACGCCATTCCGTTGTTTCAGGAAAGAGAATCGCCACGAACTCCATTATCACAACCGCCTTGATGGCGATGTCCACAACGAAGCTCAGCCAGTCGAGCCAGCCGATTACGAATCCGGGGTACGGTCCATAGGCCCGGCGAATGAGTGAGTAGAAGCCGCCGGACCGCGGCGTTATGCCAAGCAACTCGGCGCCTACAGCGGTGCTCAATAATACGAACAGGCCGCCAAGCAACCACAGGGCAAGATACCAATATGGCTCGGGAACGACCTCTGCGATTTCACCAGGGCCGCGCAGGATGCCGAGACCAATGACCCCACCAACAGTAACTGCAATTGCAAACCTGCTGGGCAGTGCCCGCTTCAGACCATGATCTGTCATGTTAGATCTTGCCTTGTCATCGCTTGTCTGGATTGTGCTCGAATTCTAACACTCTACTACCAATGCTCGGGCCAGAGTCCGGAGGCGTTTGAACAAGCCTCAAAATGCAGCGGAGCCGTGTCCGTCTGACTGGGGGAATTCCAAATACCTTTGAACGCGTAAGCAAGGCACCGAATCATCGAAAAATCCCCCAAGTTATTCTTATTAGTAGGGTGTGTAGAGTCGCGTTATTGGCAATACGATGGCTCCGATAGCGTTTTTGCGCACTACACGTGCCCGTGTCAGATGTTTTTCTGGCACACTAAATCCAGTCCTTCGGTTATGGGTATCAGTGGTGGATTCTTGACGTCGCCGCCGGCGAATTTTCAGCGAATGGCGCCAGTATCACAACTAAAAGCCCCCAACGCCGCTTGGGTACGCTGCCGTATCGCCTTCGGTGTGCCCGCGTTTCTCGACGTGCCGGATAGCGTCTTCCATAATTTGCAGTCCTTCGCGAAGCACAGATTCCTCCATATTGAGCGCGGGATACATTCGAATCGTGTCCTGGCGATCGGATATCGCCCATACACCGTTCTCGAGCATCCTTCCGCGAACGGCCCGCGCCGTCCACCAGTCTTTTTCATCGACGCCTGCGGATTCGGGCTTGCCGAAACTCACACCGAGCAGTAACCCGTTGCCACGCGCCTGGCGCACAATACTGTACGTTTCCCATTCGCGCATAATTCCAGCCGCGATATTTCCGAGCCGTTTCGCATGCGCAACGATATGGTCCCGTTCAAAAATTTGCAGTGTCCTGATTGCCGCTGCACACCCCGCAGGCATTCCTGCAAATGTCGAGCCGGACTTGAAATCTTCGTTGTCACCCATGATTTCGTCACGTGCGGAGATTCCGCACAGTGGTGCAATGCCACCGGACAGGTTCTTTCCGTACACGAGGATATCGGGTATGACGTCATAGTGCTCGATGCCCCACATCCGGCCCGTACGACCCAGCCCCGTCAGCACTTCGTCAGAGATCATCAACCAGTCGTTCTCGTCGCAGATGTCGCGAATACCACTTAAGAAACGCGTTGACGGAATCCAGTTGCCGCCTTCGGCGAGACCCGGCTCGACGAGGATACCCGCGATGTTGTCACAGGCCGCGATGCTGGAAGGTATGTGGTTATCGAGGTACCAAAGGCAATACTCGGTGTACTGATCCTCACTCATCCCGGCCGGAATTCGCTCACTGTACGGGTAGGGCGCCTTGATAACGCCGCCGCCCCAGCCTTCGAGATAAGTGCCCTTGCTGCCGCCGAGTCCGCTCAGGATTTTCGACGCGAGCCCCATGCCGTGGTAGGCAGAACTGAACGTAATGATGTAGCGTCGCTTCGTATGCGTAAGAGCCAGGTGGACAGCGGCTTCTGCCGCCTCAGTACCTGACACCTCGTAATTTGTTCGTGGCAGCGCGCTGCACGGCATAATGTCGGCGAGCATTTCGGCCAGTTCGTAGCGCAGAGGATGGTCATAATGGAAGCCATACCGACGGTTGGCTGCCTCTACGGCCTCAAGAATCTCGGGATGACAGTTGCCAAGCGGGTTTGTCGCCCAACCATTCTGGAAATCGATGTAGCGTTTGCCGTCCAGGTCCCAGACGAAGTTGCCCTCCGCCTTATCGATAACGATCTGCCGTACCGGACGAAATCCGCGTTGCCCGGCTCGCTCCAATTCGGCATGAAAGCGCAGTCCGTTCTTGAACAGCGGAATGCCGCGTTCCAGTGCCGCGCGCGTTTTTGGACCCGGAAAACTGTCATCCACAATGTACACCCTCCAAAATTCTTTAGTCCGAGTTTGACACAAGAGCGAGGACAGAAAGAAGCAATTCCAATCCCCACGGGCCGCACTTGACGACTGACTACCTTTCGACCGTCACAAGTTATGAACGCAATGTGGGAGATTTACGTGAATGAGTTGTGCATCGTGGGGTACGGTGGAGTAGATCCAGCAACGGGCGCGCGGGCAACGTTGTGAAAGATAGAGCCTGAGAGCTCTCAGCGCCAAACTGAAAATCCGCGTGTCAATGGATTATTTAGAAGATAACGGTCGGCGTAGCCCGTGCCGTACTCAGACAGGGGACGTCTCAGCTCTTTCAATGGCTTGTCGGCTGACCGTTGGAGATATGCGGCGTCCGCCGAGCCCAGGCAGTACTCAACCGAAGGAACGCCTGCTAAATAAATTCGGGGATAATTGGTCGGGGTGAGAAGATTTAGCTCGCACATCCCTGTGCTCGGCCCTGCGGGCCCACCTCACTTCGTTCGGTGGCTCAAATCGCTCCCGGGGATTTGTGAACTTTGGTTTCAGTTCCGATCTCCCTCCCAATATCACAATAAAAAAGGCTCCCCGTTCCGGTGAGGAGCCTTTATTTATTCTGATATTGGTCGGGGTGAGAAAATTTGAATTTCCGGCCCCTGCCTCCCGAAGGCATTAGGGCGTTTATAAGTAGTTGTTACTAATAGGCATGCTGGAGGCGCCCGCGGACATAAGTGCATAACAGGTCATAACGGGTCAGGACTGATCCCGGCAAAATCCCGGCAGCACACTCGCGAGAAGTATCCGAATAACTCAGTTCAATAAAGAAGCGCAAGGTCAAGCGTAATTATCATACGATCTTCCTCAATCGCTGGGCGGGACATGTCTTTGGTAGCGCTTTGCACAGTCGAGGTGATCGCCGGCAGTATCGCTAACCCGCACGCAACCGTCGGGATAACCACGCTGCTCCCAGAGCGCGATCGTTCCAGCCGCACCCATAATCTCGAAAAAACGCGGATCCTCGACGTAGGCGCGATTGCCGGGTAGCCAAATGAATCGCATCGAGTATCGCCAACGGGTATTTTGAGCGACCGTTTTCGAAAACTCTTCGAAGAACCGATCTCTAAGGTCGAAAACGGAAAGCAGGCTCAGCCGCCACCACACCGACCGCATCGTTCGGGTCGCAGTTCCGTGTGGCCAGAGTGCATTCACCAAAACGGGATTTCTAGCAAGAAGAGTCTCGACGACCTCGCCCTTTTGTAGGAACGCGCCAGGGTCATCGGTGTCGATAAGAAACGGCTCCAGGTAAGTGACAGCTGATTCCACCGCCCCTGAATGTATGAGGTGGCTGAACTTGGCAGCAACATGATGGTCCCAGCTGAGTTCCTCGGCCTTGGCAAAGCGTGCTTCTGCGAGCGCCTCTTGGCCTGCGACCAGATAGGTAATTCCAAGAGAACCGTTATTGATCCCGACCAGAGGGTCTAGTTCATGGGCTTTTTTAAGATGGACCAGTGCTTCGCTGAGGTAGCCATAGTGAAAGTTGATTTGCCCGAACCACATACGAATGGTGCTGTCGTTTGAATCAGCATTGATGGCGCGTTGAAAAAAGTCGAATGCTTCGTTCAATTGCCGTCGGTCATGTGCCAACAGTGCCCGGACCGAGAGCGCAATTGCGAGACGCGGGTCCAGATCAAGAGCCCTCCGCGAGGCTTGCTCCGCGAGCGCCAATGCGTTTTCGTCGTTGATAGAGGTGTTGTAACCCCAGGTGATCTGCGCAGCCGCTGCTAGAAAGGCCCACGCATCGGCGAAAGCCGGGTCGCGATCTACCGCCAATTGAAGCGCTGCGATGGCACCATCCAGTGCCGGGCCACGCTGGTAGAACAACTGCCGCCCAAGAAAATATGACTCCAGCGCGGCCATGTTCTGCGTAGGGACGCTTTCAATGCGTTCTTGCTCTGCCGGTGTCAAGGTTGTCCGTAATGCGTCGGCGATTGCCGTAGCAATCTCGCTCTGAATGGTGAAAATATTGCTTGCGGTCAGTTGCCGGTCATAGGTCTTCGACCATATGTGAGCACCGTCCGAGACATCGATAAGCTGAGAGGTAATGCGTATTCGCTCTCCCGACTTGCGTACCGATCCTTCGAGCAGCGTATTTACACCGAGCGCCTGGCCGATATCGCGCAGGTCTTCATTCTTTCCCTTGAACGCAAACGACGATGTTCGGCCAATAACCTTCAGTTCTGGAATATTTGCCAGCAGATTTAACAATTCCTCGGAGAGGCCGTCGGAGAAGTATTCGTTGCTGGCGTCATCGCTCATATTGACGAACGGCAAAACAGCTATGGAGTTTTCAACGGGTGCTGGTGGCGAGTCATCTTGCAGATTGCTAAAGAATAAGAGTGCCGCGATAACCAGCAGTACCGCACCGATAAGGCCATATTTCGCCTTACTGCGGTGCGCCGCCTCACCGACCGGCCTCACGTCACAAATCATGCGATAGCCGCGGCCACGGACCGACGAAAAATAATGCGGATTCTGACTATCTTCGCCGAAAGCCTGTCGCAGCAGGAGTACGCGTTGGGCGAGAGTCTCATCACTAACGACCACGCCGTCCCAGACCTCGGTAATTAACTCATCTTTGCTAACTGTGTGTGGCGCGTGGCGGATAAGAGCGGCGAATAGCCGAAAAGACAGCTCTGGCAAATCGATAGCCTGTTTCGCACGGATTACCGTCTCGTGTTCCAGATCAACGTCCAGATCAAGGACGCGGAAACGGTGTTTCGGATTGTTGGCCGCGTCATCTGTCATCGTCGTGGCGCAACAGGTGGTTGGGTAAGTTAATGATAGTCATAAAGAAAAAGACCATTCAGAAAACATTCATCGTTCTTGAGCAAAGCTTCATCGAGGATACCGGCAATTGGACTATTTTAGCGGCCGTCAAGTTTCACTTTCGCAAAAGAGAGGATACCAATGAAGATTAGACATTACTCGGCAATCGTTTCATCCATTATTTGTGTTCTGAGTCTTGCGGCCTGTGGAGGCGGCAGCGGTGGTTCGAACAGCGAGCCGGCACCACCGCCGCCGGTTGGCGGACCTGGAATTCCGCCGAGCCCGATCGAGCCGGGTACGGTTGGCGACGGACGACTGCTGGATATCGTGGAGACTATTCGCGACAGGCGCAACGTGCCCGCATTGGGCGTCATTATCGTCGCCGAGGGCCAGATCGCAGAGCAGGCCGTAGCAGGGGTTCGCTCTGTCTCGAGCAATGTACAGGCGACTGTTTCGGACCGCTGGCACATTGGCTCAGTTACGAAGGCAATGACCGCAACACTCACCGCAATTATGGTTGAGCAGTCGCTCATCTCCTGGGACACAACGCCACTGGATGTGTGGCCCGAGTACTCGGCAACTATGCATCCACAATATCAATCCGTAACCATTGTTGACCTGTTATCACATCAAGCCGGTATTCCGACAGATCAGGGTGCGATCCCGTCGATCGCACTGACTCGTGACGAGGCGCCCGGGACTGTGATCGAAAAACGGCGATTGTGGGCCAAAGAATTGCTAGAGCTTACGCCGATGAATCCCGTTGGTACCTTCGAGTACGCAAACGGGGGCTACATCATTGTTGGCGCAATGCTTGAAACCATTACAGGCACACCGTGGGAAACACTTATGCAGGACCAACTCTTTGGTCCGCTGGGCATGACGTCAAGCGGATTTGGTGCCCCGGGCACGCCGGGTCAACTAGATCAGCCTTGGGGTCATCGCGAACAGGGTGGTTCGCTGGTCGCCATTCCCCCGGGCCCCGAAGCCGATAGTCCTGCGGCGGCCGGCCCTGCCGGTACGGTGCATTTAACGATGAGCGACTATGCGAAATTTATGTTCGCGCACCTCGAAGGTGAGCGCGGCATTCCAGGGCTGGTTGGTGCCGAGACTTTCCAATTCATGCACCAACCCGTCAGAAATAGCTCGTACGCTTTGGGTTGGAGCGTCGATGAGGGACACGCATGGGCCGATGGGCCACTGCTTTTTCATCTTGGGTCCAATCTACGTTGGCTGGCCAATGCCGGCATCATTCCGGGTCTCAATACTGGTCTGATTATTGTTACCAATGCGGCAAACGATGACGCCTACGATGCCTCGGATGAGCTCGCCCTGGAGCTACTGAATCGTATTCTTAATACGAATGCACAATGAATGAGGCGATGCTGAACCCAGTGATGAAACGCCTCGTTTTCCAATAGAAGGATACAGATATGAAAACCGCCAACCTAAGTCGCAACAAGCTCGTAGCCGTATTGACGGTGACGGCTGTGCTCGGCGCATGCAGTGGTAGCGGTAACGATAGCCCGCCGGGAACTGGCATGGGCCCGAATGTGTTCGTTACCGCAAAGGCTGTATATGCCTGGGCACCAGATGGGCAGAAAATGGCTTTTACTGTGGTGCCACGTAACAGTGGCAGCCCGCTTGAACTGGTTACTATCAATGCGGACGGCACCAGTAGGACGACAATAAGCAACGATCTCCGTCAGGGTGGTTTGTTCTACAGCGCATTTGCCTGGTCGCCTGCGGCTACACGCATTGCGTATTTGCTGGATGACACCGGGAACGGCGTCCAACTCGCAACTTCCCGCCCGGATGGTAGCGGCACGATTCTTCTCGCAGATCATCTGGTAAGCGATGGCAGTGGCATGGGCGGAATCTTTTCGACAGTCGCGTGGTCCCCGGACGGTTCGAGCCTCACGTTTGTGACGGAAATGACGCCTGGAACACCCGAACTGTTTGTTGTCTCGGCGGACGGCGCGACATCGTCACAGGTATCCGGACCTCAGGTTGCGGGTGGTTTCGTTGGTAGCGGACTTTGGAGTCCTAACGGACAACGCCTGGCTTATCTTGCCAGTCAGGATACTGCTGGTCTGACTGAGCTTTATGTTGCAAGCACAGACGGGTCGGGAAATGTCAAAGTTTCGGTACCGCTACAAAATGGGGATTCAATCATTGCGCCGGTTTGGTCGCCGGACGGCGCATACATTGCTTATCTCGTCACCAGGAATAACAGCCCAACCTCCCAGTTATACATTGTCGACGTCAATGCAAGAATCAATACGGCAATCTTTCCGGAGGCGATATCGTCTGGAATTGATATCAATAGCATGCGCTGGTCTCCTGGCGGCTCACGCTTCGCATATGTAGCTGATCTGGGCCAGGCAGAGAAGCTTGAAGCATATACCGTACTGCCTGATGGCACTGGCCACAGCAATGTTTCCGGGAATCTCATCGTCGATGGATCAGTTACCGATTTGGGTTGGGCGCCGGATGGGTCCCGTTTGCTGTATCGAGCAGATCGGAACATAGACGAAGAATTCGAAATCTATAGCGTATTGCCTGACGGTTCGGATATTCGACTCGTATCCGGTCCGCTGGTCTCCGGGGGCAGCGTGCTCCGCGGCGACCTCGTTTCGGCGTGGTCACCCGATGCGTCGCGTGTTACATATGCGGCGGATCAAAACGTATCGGACGAGATCGAGGCATTCGTATCCTCGCCGGATGGCAGCTCAAATATACCAATCTCGAATCTCAATGCAGCCGGAGGTGGTGCGTTGCAACCGATCTGGTCGCCTGGCGGTGCCATGCTTGCATACGTCGCTGCAGAAGGCGGTGAATTTTACGCGACGACTGTGGGCCCGGACGGATCCGACGCGTTCCGAATCTCTGGCACAGAAACAGGCGACAACTTGCTCACAGATCTCGCGTGGTCAGCCGACGCCAGCCAACTTGCGTATCGCGTGAGATCCGGCGACGAAGTAAATTTCTACACGGTCCGTCCAGATGGATCACTCCGGGTTCGCATTACAGCCAGTGGAATGAACTGAGCGGATCGAGGCGCTGGAGCGACGATGAGAGATAGAGCGTACTGGCTAGTCGCTATCACTATGTGTTGTTAGCAACTGTTGCAGGTTCAAATCACGCCCGCGCTACCAAATGAAAAAAAGCCCCTTTTATGGCGGCCTTTTTCATTTGCGATAGCGTCCATCGGAGAATTGCGGGACTGCCGATCCCAGGCAGTGCTCATGCACGCAGATCTTCAGCAGACATCATTAGTAAGGAGAGACGGAAATTGGTGCCGGTAATTTGCCGGTTAGCGGAGTCCGGCAAAATTCCGGCAGCGAGAAATTCATCAGCGCATGTTAACTGCCGAAAAGACAGTAACTTATTAATTCTATGAAGAAGAATTGGTCGGGGTGAGAAGATTTGAACTTCCGGCCCCTGCCTCCCGAAGACAATTTGACACTCGTTTGTTATCAAGAGCTTACGAGAATATCACGAATTAGAACAATCACATACGGTCACGTTCGATAACGTTGGATCACGTTACATCACGTTGGATCACTCTCGCACTGTGGCAATATTGTGGCAGCTCAAAGCCAAAATAGAGAGCCTGTCTATGGCACTTAGTGCTATAGTTATGGTCCAATGTTGAGGACAGTATATGCGGGCTTTTAAGATCAAGGCATTCGCCAAATGGGCGAATGGTGAAGGTCTCCGTGACGACGCCTTAGTATCGGCGGTGGCCGAGATGGAGAAAGGCCTGATTGATGCGAAGTTAGGCGGGCAGGTGGTCAAGAAGCGGGTGGCGTTGCCTGGACGAGGTAAGCGGGGCAGTACCCGGACTCTGGTCGCGTTCAGGCAAGGGAACAAGGCGTTCTTTATTTATGGGTTCGCGAAAAACGAACGGGCGAATGTTAGTGACAAGGAACTGCGGGCTTTGAAAATGTTGGCGAAAGAGCTGATGAGCTACACAACAGCGGCGCTCACCAAAGCAACGAAAGCCGGCGAATTAATTGAGATCGAGGTAAGCGACAATGGCTAAGAAAATTTTGGATACCGTACACGGTACGGCGAAAGGCCTGCACAAGGCCGGCGTCATGGACACCAAGACCATGCACGAGTTCGATGCGCTGTGCCTGACGCCCGTGAAAAACCTGAGTGCTGCCCAGATCAAACGACTGCGTACGCGAAACAAAGCCAGTCAGGCGGTGTTCGCCGCGTACCTGAACACCAGTCCGTCGACAGTGCAGAAATGGGAACAAGGTCAGAAAAAGCCCAACGGTCCGTCATTAAAGCTGTTGAATCTCGTTCAGCAAAAAGGCTTAGAGGCTCTCGCCTGAATCGCGTTTCCTGAAAGATCGAGTTTCCATCTCAGGCTGCTTTTCGAAGGTACTGGTGGTGCAGTCCGCCGACCTTTTTGAGTTCGACGATTCGCCCTTCACTAGGAACCTGGACCGGTCTCCGATCTGGAGAATCCTTACATAAGGAAAGGTGAGTTCGCACTCCGTTGTAATAATCGACATATTGGGTCATGACTCGCTTTAAGTGTCTGGGCCCAAGTACGATGGGTACTGACAAATTAACTTCGGCGGATAAGCACAACTTGGCAAACTTTGTTCAGGCCACTACTGCTTTCCATTCGCTGAACGCACTGATCCTAAGACTTCTGTAAAGTTCAGCCTTAACGAGATGCCTGTCAAGATTGAACAGATTGTAAACGGCAGCATGTGCGTTCAGGAATCGCTGTGCCTGCTTCGGTGATTCGAACCTTCGCATTCCTCGTTCTCGCACCCTGGTCGATTCATGCGACTGCTCTGCCCGATTGTTCGCATATTGCCCTGTACTGTGAATTACATCAGGCATCAG
>Ga0255052_10003334_pt1 | contig 11202 bp, 7 predicted proteins | sample JV7_2_21_MG_FD_188632 | JGI IMG/M metagenome (GOLD analysis project Ga0255052, IMG submission 188632) | Seawater microbial communities from Jervis Inlet, British Columbia, Canada - JV7_2_21 | ecosystem: Environmental > Aquatic > Marine > Inlet | place: Canada: British Columbia | collected...
TTACCCTATGATGGTAAACGTCGACTTTGCATCGCTCAAGGATGTCGGCAAAAAACCCCGGGGGCTGTGCATTACCCTGGTCGTCAACTGGCTAATTAAACCCTTCACCATGGCCGCCCTCGGGATCCTGTTTTTCGAACATATATTTGTCGGACTGGTCGAGCCGGAAACGGCCAAGGAATATATTGCCGGCATGATTCTGCTGGGCGTGGCACCCTGCACGGCGATGGTATTCGTCTGGAGTCAACTGGTGCGCGGCGACGCGAACTATACGCTGGTGCAGGTTTCGATCAACGACATCATCATGGTGTTCGCGTTCGCACCGATAGCCGCCCTGTTACTCGGTGTCACCGATATCGTCGTGCCCTGGGAAACCCTGCTACTGTCGGTGGTTTTGTACGTGGTCATTCCACTCGCCGCCGGTTATGTCACCCGTAAAATTCTGGATAACAAGGGTAATCACGAGCATATTGCTGATTTCACCGGCAAGATAAAACCCTTCTCGGTCATGGGCTTGTTGGCCACAGTCGTGTTGCTGTTTGGCTTCCAGGCACAAACCATCATCGACAAGCCGCTGGTGATCGTGCTGATAGCGATTCCGTTGATGATTCAAAGCTATGGCATTTTTGTGGTTGCCTACGGCTGGGCCTATCTCTGGCGAGTACCATTCGACACCGCTGCCCCGGCGGCATTGATCGGGACCTCTAATTTTTTCGAACTCGCCGTGGCCGTGGCGATCAGTTTATTCGGGTTGAATTCGGGTGCCGCGCTGGCCACCGTTGTCGGCGTGCTGGTCGAAGTCCCGGTGATGCTGTCGCTGGTTGCAGTGGCCAATCGTACGCGCCCGCATTTTGCCTGAGCCATTGTGTCATCCCGCGGCTTGACAGTAAGGCAAAGCCTTCGTCAGTTACAACGAACTGGTTGCGACATCCCGACGGTCCGACGCATCGGTAATCGCTGCGCGATTTCCGGGATGACGGGATAGTGTCCGCGTGAATCACGCGGACACTATCCCGTCAACTCCAGGGGAACGGGCTGCTCGATACCGGGTGCAGCTTGCCCAGCGCATAACGCGAGAATCGAAATGGCTCCAGTAGCGAGCTCTGCTGACCGCAGAGTTCTTCTGCTACCAGCTTGCCTACGCCGAGCATCTTGTAACCGTGGTTGGAGTCGGCTATCAGGTAACAATTTTCACGGAATACGTCGAACACCGGAAAGCTATCCGGGGTAAACGAACCAATACCACCCGAGGGTTCGTTCTTGTAATACTCGAACTGACCTTCGAAACGTTTCTGGCAGTGCGCCAGTGCGGAGGTCCACATGTGTGCGAAGTCTTCACCGACGACAAAGTCAGGCGAATCAACGCCATAGGGATCGACCGCCACATCGTCTGGATCGGTATCTATCGCGTAAGGCGCTGCGCCACCCTGGATTCCGCCAAAGTGGAAGTCAGGCTTGTAGTAAATACCCCACATCTTGTCGGTAATCAGGCTGCCATCAAAATCCGAGTAGAGTGGTTCATTGCTGTCGACGTGGATGACTGGCGGGAATTTACCATCGTTGGTTTTTTGCAGTTCCGGGTCGACGCCCAGCGTTCCTTCCTGCAGCGACCAGTAAATCCACATCGGCACATTGTCATGCATGTGGCCGTCCGCACCCTTGATCGAAACAGTTTTGGGTAGTTCGAGCATATCCCAGACGGTTTTGGCCCAGGGACCGGCACCGATGACCACCTGGTCGCAACCGATTTCACCCTTGTCGGTCTCGACGGCCCTGATTGCACCGCCAGCCGAATCGCTCTTGAAACCGGTCACGGTACAACCGGTCATGATACGCACTCCCTCGTTCTCCGCCTTGGTGGCAAGCGCATATATCGCCTTGGTGTTATTGGCGTAACCGCCGCGCTTTTCGTGCAGAACCGAGGTGATCCCTTTTGCCTGCCAGTCGTGGAACAGGGTTTTCATGTAATCCGCCGATTCCTTTTCACCTTCGATAAAGGTCGATTCATAGCCAATATCCTTTTGCTGGCTGGCGATGGTGGCGACATCTTTATGCATGCTTTCCGGGCTGATTTGCATATAGCCCACCGGGTGGTAGCTATAACCTTCAGGATCGGTCTCCCAGACGCTAACGCTATGCGCCATCAACTCGCGCATCGCGGGTTGGAAGTAATTGTTGCGCACCACGCCGCAGGCAATACCGGAGGCGCCGGCAGCAATGCCACTCTTATCGACGACCAGGATATCCTTGCCGTCGCCTTTACCCTGGGCTTTTAACTGCTGCGCCAGGTGATAGGCGGTACTGAGGCCGTGAATGCCCGCGCCAATGATCAGATATTTCACATGTGAAGGAATTGCCATTGCTTAACCTGCTATGTTGGTTGTTGCCAGGGTCAGGGAAACGCAAGCGCGATGCCCTGAATGCGTGATCACAAGAGAATATCTGAATTGAATAGCCGGACGCCGAACTAGAACGACCTAAGAAAAGACAATAACGACATGGCAAACTCTGCCCTCAGCCAGGTACCGATGGCATCTAATCGAGGGCTTCAACCGCCTTGCGGATGCGCTCAACCGCCTGCTCAACCCGGCGCCGGGGACAACCGAAATTAAGCCGCATGTGGGTCGGATCGCCAAATTCCCTGCCCGGGGACATGCCAACTCCTGCACTTTCAAAGAATTTCATCGGATCGTCGAACGCGAGTTCAGACACATCGATCCAGGCCAGGTAAGTCGCCTCGACCGGGCCAAGCTTTAATCCAGGAATTCGGTTGATTTCGTGGATCAGATAATCCCGGTTGGCAGCGAGGTATTCACATTGCTGACGATTCCATTCATCGCCGAACTCGTAAGCCGCCTCGGCTGCAGCGAGGCCCATCAAATTCACGTGCGGGACGATAAAGGGGTTGGTCTTCATTCCTTTGCGTAAAGCCGGATTCGGGATGATCGTAAAGGCGCAGCCCAGGCCAGCGAGATTAAACGTCTTGCTCGGTGCCATCAGGGTGATGCTGCGCTGTTCAATTTGTGGATTGAGCGAGGCGATCGGGAGGTGCGAATTTTCCGGGTCGAGAATCAGGTCACAGTGGATTTCATCCGATACCAGGACTAAATCCTGTTGCTCGACGATATCGGCAAGTCGCTGCAATTCGTCTTTACGATAAACTGTTCCACCTGGATTTTGCGGATTGCAAAACAACAGTAATTGTCCGGGGCGGTTTTGTTGTTGCTCGAGCCAGTCCATGTCAATGATCAAACGCTGTTCTCGATGACACATTGGAATCGGCTGGTTGACCATGGCATTAAATCCCGGGGCCTTAGCGAACGGAGGATAAATGACTGACGGCAGGTAAACCGGATCTCCCGGGCTACCATTGGCGCGGCAGGCGAGATAAAACGCGCCGATGACGCCGGGTAAGGGCACGACCCATTCGGGCTTGATGCTCCAGTCGTAAAGTCGCTGCATGCGTGCAACCAGAAGCTCAACCAGGTGCTCGGGTGTCTCGGTGTAACCGAACACGGGATGCTCGGCTCGCCGGTGCAACGCCTGCTGAATCTCAGGGGCAACGGTAAAGTCGGTGTCCGCAATCCACATCGGCAAGATATCCCGGTCGCGATATTTTTCCCACTTGACGCTATTGCTATTGCTTCGATCAACTTCACGATCGAAATCGAACATTTCGGTCATTTGAATCCTGACATTTTTGAAGTCGCGTCGATCATATGCCAAGCCACATTGGCATCCAAGCGAAATGATCAATATGGATTGACCTGCAGCAAAACAGTTGCGATGCTCTGCGCATGAACCGCGAATATGATTACATCATTCTTGGCGCTGGCTCAGCCGGATGTGTACTCGCCAATCGCCTGAGTGAAAGCGGTGAGCATTCGGTGCTCATCGTCGAAGCCGGCCCGGTGGATCGCAAGCTTTTAATCCATATTCCAGCAGGTGTATACAGCGTTTACAAAGACCCGAGCATTAACTGGAACTACACCAGCGAAGCCGAGCCTGACCTGCAGCAACGCAATATCGATCTGCCGCGGGGCAAGGTGCTCGGCGGGTCATCTTCGATTAACTCGATGGTATACATGCGCGGCCACCCGAAGGATTACGACCGCTGGAATGACGAACTCGGATTGAAAGGATGGAGCTACGCCGATTGCCTTCCCTACTTTAAAAGAGGTGAAACCTCCGAGCGCGGCGAAAACGAATGGCGTGGTGGTAGCGGGCCGCTTGGAGTTTCACGAGCCAAACTCGAAAATCCGCTGTTTGACGCTTTTCTGGCAGCTGGAAAATCCTCCGGCCAGGGACATTCCGAAGACCTTAACGCTTATAAACCCGAAGGGCTCGCGAGATTCGACAGCACAACCCGCGACGGTCGGCGTTGCAGCGCCGCCGTGGCGCACCTGAAGCCGTCATTATCGCGTCCCAACCTGGACCTGGTTACCCATGCCCTGGTCGAACAGGTACTGCTTGAAAACAAGCGCGCGACCGGCGTCAGGTTCCAGCATCGCGGTAAAGTACAGATTATTCGCGCCAACCACGAGGTCATCGTTTGCTGTGGTGCAATCAAGTCACCACAGGTTCTGATGCTCTCTGGTATCGGTCCGGCCGCGGAACTGAATAAACACGGCATTTCGATCCGCCACGAAATGCCTGCGGTGGGCCAAAACCTGCAGGACCACCTGAAAATTCATTGTACCTGGCGCTGCACCCGGCCGATCACTTATCAACATGTCGCCAAACCCTGGCATAAACTGGCAATCGGCTTGCGCTGGTTGGCTAAAAAAGAAGGTTTCGGCGCTTCCAATATCTGGGAAGCCGGGGGCCTGATTCGTGGCAACGAAAGCGTCGACTACCCCAATCTGCAATATCATTTTGCGCCGATGGCGGCAACCTTTGAGGGACGTAAAATCAAGCTGGCGCAGGGCTTCACATTGCAGGTTGACCAGTTGCGTCCAACCAGCAGGGGCCACATCGCGCTTAATTCGGCCGATCCGACCGATAAACCCGCGGCCTATTTCAATTACCTGAGTAACGACCACGATTTACGGGAACTGGTCGAGGGCTATCACAAAATGAACGAGTTAATTATGCAGCCTGCATTCATCGCATCTCGTGGTGACCGCACCGAGCCGGAGCCGGACATCAAATCCGATACTGAAATCGAAGACTGGATTAGGGCAACGGCCTCAACGGATTATCATCCCAGTGGTAGCTGCCGGATGGGCAATGATGACGATGCCGTGGTTGATACCGAAATGAAAGTGCATGGCATCGAAGGGCTGCGCGTGGTCGATGCATCGGTCATGCCCAACATCGTCAGCGGCAATCTCAACGCGCCCACGCAAATGATCGCGGACCGTGCCGCCGATTTCATTCTCGGGAAAACACCGCCCACGCCCGAACAGGCAAGCTTTCATTTTCAGTAATAGCCAAACGAGGCTGACGATGTCAGTATCCAGAATTAGAGCCAAAAAGCTGTTTAGTAATTTATTGAGATTCATGATATGAAACAAAAACTGCATAAAGAACTTCAGGCACTACTTAATTTTTATCAGCAGCAACGCAAGAACCTGCCTGAAGCTTTCAGTCATGGTTCCGGGGTTATCAACAATCCCAGTTTTTTCAAGGTGAGCGACCTGCAACGTCACTTGAACAACCCTCTGCTGCAACCCGAGTGGGTTCACGTCAAGCTTGGTGGGGAGCGCGTCGAACTGGAGAAGGCCTGTTTTTATAAAACCGTGCAGGCTAGACAATTGAATTTCATGGACAAGGAACTGTTGGGTAATGAAATCAACAAGGGTGCCGCAGTCGTGCTTGAAGGCATAGACATTCTCGATGCCAACGTCAATGAATTTACCGCTCGCCTTGACACTTCTCTACCCTGCGTACTATCAAACGCCGAGGTGTTTTTATCACAACAGGATAATGAAGCCTACGAGGGTCATTGCGATGCCGACGATGTTCTCGTGGTCCAGCTGGCAGGTAAAAAGACCTGGCAATTATTCAAGCCGCAGCAGCGCCGCTATGCGGGAATAGGGAACCAGAATGACCAGCAACTGGGGCCGGTGATGCAGGAAGTAACGATGCGCCCGGGTGATGCGCTCTATGTTAGGGCCGGTGTGCCACATCGCTGCATTACGAGTGCCCCATTCAGCCTGCACATGTCATTTGATCTGGTCGATAACACGCCGACAACTGCGGACATTACTGGTAAAGCGACCAAACAGTACAAACATGCCTGCGAACTGCCTTATGAATCCGCGGGCCGTGTCGTGGATCGATATGTCTCGATTCTGAAGTCGGATGAATTCCAGGCGGCCCTGGAAGAAGCCACTGCCTTTAAACGCAAAGACATTGAAGTGTTTCGGCAAATGTTGGGCCGTACATCGACGGTTAGAAGCCTGAACAAATTCACCTAAGCCTGGAGGTACCGCGCCGGATCGCAGGCTAGCGTTGAAAACGGTTGTTTGGCTCCGCTGATAAAGTTAGCGATCAACTGACCGGTAATCGGGCCCATCGTCAACCCCATGTGTGAATGCGCGAATGCAAGCCACAGGTTTTCGTGGCGTGGTGCCGGTCCGATTAGCGGCAGGGTATCCGGTACCGTTGGACGCCTGCCCATCCAGGGATCTTGCGTTACGACCTCACCAACCGGAAAGGCCTCGCGCACCCGTGGGATAACGCGTGCAAGCTGGCGCGGATCTGGCCGCGCCTCGCGCCGCGTCAGATTGGATCCGGTGGTAACCCTCAAGCCCATATCCATAGGGGACATAACATAGCTCGCATCAACATCGAAGATTGGGCGTGATAACCTGGCTGACCCGCCGGGTGTAAAAATGGTGTGGTATCCACGTTCAATCGCAAGTGGATTGGAATAGCCGAGCTGGCCGATAATCTCCGGGGTCCAGGCGCCCATACAAACTACCAGCCTGGAGACGGTTTCAGTACCCTGGTCGGTAGTCAACTCCCAGACATTGGCTGATTGCCGCAGCGACTGCACACTGGCACACCTGACCTGCCCCCCTGCCGCGACAAACATCTGCGCATATGCCTTACAAAGTTTCTCGGGATTGCGAATCGAAACCGATTCATCGATTAAAACTCCCTGGGTGAAAATCGGTTTCAGATCGGGCTCCAGTTCAGTTACCTGGCCGGGATTTAGCAGGGTATGTTTCACCGCGCAGCGATCCAGCAATTCTCGCTCGATTTGATCGCGTAAAAAGGTCTGCCGATGCCGATAAAGTTTCAGGCCACCAACACGGTTAAGTAACGCCTGTGCTTTGGCCTCTACGATCCACTGTTTATGCAGTTCGATGGATGCCTGGGTCAATGCAGCCATCGCGTCTCCATCATGCAAATAGGTTTCTCGCCGACAGCGTAAAACAAATCGTAGCAACCACGGAAACAGTGACATTAAATGCGGGTAGTGCACCAGTAAATCGTCATCCAGGTTGAGGATCAGGCGGTGCAAACGCGGCAGCAGCGACGGATCTGCCAGCGGTGTAATATTGCTGTAGCTTAAAAGGCCTGCATTACCCGAAGATGTCTCCTCCCCGGGACCCCGGCGGTCGATAAGTGTCACCTGGTAACCACGCCGCTGCAGCTCAAGCGCACAGCAAATTCCGACTATACCGGCTCCAAGTACAACCACAGGCTGGGTCATTTTAGTACGACTAACCCTTTCTCTCGGTAGCTACCTGGGAACGGTGGTTACGCGGTGAACTGCCGAAATGCTTGCGGTAACAGGCGGTGAAGTAGGACTGTGTCTCAAATCCGGTGGCAAGTGAAATATCGATTACGCTGTGATTGGTATTCAGCAAAAGCTGCTTGGCATGCATCAAGCGCAATGACAGGTAATACTGGCTCGGTGTGACATCGCGGTACTTATGAAACAGGCGCTCGATCTGGCGCAACGAAAGCTTACATTTTGCCGCGATCGAGGGTAACGACAGCGGCACTTCGATATTGTTTTCCATCAGGTTGATAACGTCGATCAGCTTTGGAGCATTCATCGCCAGGTCCATGCGATCCGCCATTTGCTGAGAATCAATTTCGGTGCGGATGCGGTCGTGCTGAAACTGCTGCGAGATTTGTTGGGCGAGTTGTCGGCCATACTGATTTTCGATCAACTTGAGCATCATATCGAGGGCCGCGATACCCCCGGAACAGGTGAAACGACGCTCCGCAATTTCGTAAAGCGTAAAGGTGACTTCAAGTTGAGGGTATAGCTCCTTGAATACCGGAATATTCTCCCAGTGAATGGTAGAGCTGCATTCATCTAGCAGTCCTGCGCGTGCCAGGATAAAGCTACCCGAACTGGCCGAACCCAGATTCACTTTCTGCCGATCCATAGCCTTCAACAGTCTAATCGTATTGGCGTCGTCAAAATTTTGCGCGGTATTGGGTGCGACAATAATCAGGGTTGTCAGATTTTTCGCGTCGGACAGCACCCTGGTCGGTACGGTAATACCGCAGGATGCCGCTACTGGCTCACTATCGGGCGCGAAGTATTCCCAATGGTAAAGTTTCGTGCCAGATAAGCGATTCGCCGCGCGCAGCGAATCGACCACGCAACTGAAAGGAATGATCGGATATCCTTCGATTAACAGGATACCGATAATTTCGGTGTCATCGCTTATATCTGCAGCCTCCATTGAGGAGTTCTCAGGGCTCGAACCTCATTCTAGCGAAATTACCTGTATCCACAACCGCAAACACTGTAACGACTAAAACCGATATGACGCTGGCAAATAGTTCAGGGTCGCGCTTAGGTTAGCCCTCAAAATCCCCTAAAACCATACTTGATTGTTTGATCCGCCATTCTTTAGACAGGATCATAGGGAGTCAACAATGAGCGAAGCAAGACGGGCAACCAGGAATCGGCGCGGTGGACGTGACGCACGACGCGCCGGCACGCCAACTGTGAGCGTCAGCTCGCCTTACATAAAGCGCAAGATTCCCTGTTTCGAAGTGCTCGACGAAGAAGGTCTGCAAATCATCGAAAACAACGCCGATACCATTCTCGAAGAAATCGGTATCGAATTTCGTGATATGCCTGAGGCACTTGAAATTCTGAAACAGGGCGGCGCCGAGATCGATGGCGTCACGGCCCGTTTTCCCCGTGGCTTGTGCCGCTCCATTATCCAGGCTTCGGCACCTGCCGAGTACACGCAGCATGCACGCAACCCGGCCCGCAATGTACAGATTGGCGGCAAAAACACTGTTTTCGTTCCCGCCTATGGCAGCCCGTTTGTATTTGACCTCGACAAGGGTCGCCGTTACGCAACCCTCGAGGATTTTCAAAATTTCGTCAAACTAGCTTACCTGTCGCCAAGCCTGCATCATTCCGGCGGCACCATTTGCGAACCCGTCGATGTCGCGGTCAACAAGCGCCACCTCGATATGATTTACTCGCACATCAAGTATTCCGATAAGGCCTTCATGGGCTCGGTAACCGCTCCCGAACGCGCGCAAGATACGGTAGAGATGATCAAGATCATCGCCGGTGACAACTACATCGACCCGGACAGCGGGCGCCCATGTACCTATGCAACCAGTTTGATCAACGCAAATTCACCGATGACCTTCGACGATACCATGCTGGGAGCCGCCAAGGTTTACGCCGAAAACAATCAGGCTACGATTGTCACGCCATTCATTCTTGCCGGCGCGATGTCACCGGTAACCGTGGCCGGCACTGCGGCTCAATCACTTGCCGAAGGACTCGCAGGAATGACTTTCGTGCAGCTGGTCAACCCCGGTGCGCCGGTTATTTTCGGCAGCTTCGCAAGTTCAATGTCGATGCAGTCGGGTGCCCCGACCTTCGGCACCCCCGAACCCGCATTGGTACTTTACGTAATGGCGGCACTGGCGCGCAGGCTCGGAGTTCCTTTCCGCTCCGGTGGTGGACTTTGCGGTTCCAAACTACCCGATGCGCAAGCCGCTTACGAGGCTCTCGCGACACTCTACCCAGCGGTCATGGCCGGGGTCAATTTCGTCTTGCACACCGCCGGCTGGATGGAAGGCGGGCTTGCGATGGGTTATGAGAAATTCATCATGGACGCAGACCAGGCAGCAATGATGGAGATCCTGATGGGTGGTGTCGATCTCTCTGAAAACGGCCAGGCCATGGATGCCATTCGCGAAGTCGGACCCGGGGTACATTTCCTGGGGTGCAATCATACACAAAATAATTTCAAGACCGCGTTCTACCGCTCGCCGATTACCGACAACAACAGTTACGAGCAATGGGAATCCGAAGGTAGCCTCGATCATGCACAGCGCTGCAACGCGCGCTACAAAAAGCTACTCAATGAATACGAAACTCCCGCGATCGACCCAGCGATTGATGAAGCCCTGCTGGCTTTCATTAAGCAGCGCAAAGACTCAATGCCCGATTCAATGGTATAAACGCCACAAGCGGCCCTCGACAAACGTCATCCCCGCTCCATCTATCGTCATTCCAGCGCAAGCGGGAATGACGAGTAATTGCCAGGGAGCCAACCGCTGGAGTCCCTTGCGACGTAAAGACTGTGTGCCGAAGCCGCAGGCCACCCAGTCAGTCGCAAGGGACTCCAGCGGTTGGCTCTGATCGGTATCAATTAAGGGTCGAAAGTGAGCTCCGGGGTATCAAAAATGTCGTGCAATGGGGTGGTTTAGCGACTAGTATTTTGCCGATTGGTCAATTTGTGATCAAATTCGAGCCGCGCTTCGCTACAATCAACCCTATGACTGACGAAAAAACCGCACCAAAACCCGAGCACTTCGGTTTTTTGCAAGTCCCCAATTACTCGATGATTGCATTCTCCTCAGCCATCGAACCGCTGCGTATGGCCAACCGCGATGCCGGCAAGGAGCTCTACCGCTGGAGTGTTTATACCATCGATGGCCTGCCCGAAAAGGCCAGCAACGGACTGGATATAACCCCCGACGGCAGCCTCGAGAATGCAACTGACATGTCGATTCTGTTCGTTTGCGGCGGCGCTGACATTGTCGATACCTGGTCCAAGCAACTGCAGTTTGCGCTGCGCCGCATCGCCAAGCGCAATAACATCAAACTCGGCGCTCTTTGTACCGGTAGCTACCTGCTGGCGCGGGCCGGTTTGCTCGACGGCTACAAGTGCACGATCCATTGGGAAAACATAGCCAGCCTGCGCGAGGACTTTCCCGAGGTTAATGTCAGCGATGACCTGTTACTGA
>Ga0255052_10003335_pt1 | contig 11199 bp, 6 predicted proteins | sample JV7_2_21_MG_FD_188632 | JGI IMG/M metagenome (GOLD analysis project Ga0255052, IMG submission 188632) | Seawater microbial communities from Jervis Inlet, British Columbia, Canada - JV7_2_21 | ecosystem: Environmental > Aquatic > Marine > Inlet | place: Canada: British Columbia | collected...
TTCCGCCAGGTAATGGCCGCTGCGATTCTGCTCGAGTATGACCATCGCGACGCCGTTTGCATCCACCGAGCTCACCGTGGTACCGCCGTTGTCCAGGGTTGAAAACAACAGGTACAAACCACCCAAAAGCCCCACGGCTGCAAGCCAGATCATGCGCTTGCCGATACGCGATTCCGGATTGTTATCGTGCATTCTCATGACATCGGATCAAGGCCGCGCAGTCACAAATCCATGCTCTGGATGTCTTCCAGACTAGCCGCCAGGTAGCGGGTGAAGCGTGCCGCGCTGGCGCCGTCGATCACCCGGTGATCATACGATAAGCACAATGGCAGCAGCATGCGTGGCTGAAATGTTTTACCGTCCCATTGCGGGCTGATGCTGGAACGGGAAACCCCCAGTATTGCCACTTCCGGCGCGTTGATGATGGGTGTAAATGACGTGCCGCCAATACCGCCCAGGCTGGAAATGGAAAAACAGCCACCCTGCATATCGGTGGGCTTGAGTTTGCCGTCACGCGCCGTCTGGCTGATTTCTGCCAGTTCCGACGCCAGTTGCATGATTTCTTTCCCATCACAATCGCGGATGACCGGCACCACCAGCCCATTGGGTGTATCCACTGCAATGCCGATATGGAAATACTTCTTCAGCACCAGGTTTTCACGGTTTTCATCCAGCGAGGCGTTAAACACGGGAAACTTCTTCAAGGCCGCGACACTGGCCTTGATCAGGAACACCAGTGGTGTCAGTTTAAAACCCTGCTCCAGGGCCGCAGCAGCATTGGCTTTGCGGTAGACCTCCATATCGGTGATATCCGCGAGGTCATTTTGCGTTACATGCGGGATGCTGAGCCAGTTTCGATGCAGGTAGGCGCCTGAGATTTTCTGGATCCTGGAGAGCGTTTGAAGTTCGGTCTCACCATAACGACTGAAGTTGACCTTTGGCGGTGACGGCAGATCGAATCCCAGGCTGGGCGCAGCCGGTGCCGGGGTACCGGACAGCGCCGATTTGACAAAGGCGGTGACGTCTCCACGTACGATACGCCCGCCTCGGCTGGTGCCGCCAACCCGGGACAGATCCACGCCGAGTTCACGTGCAAAGCGCCGGATCGCCGGGCTGGCGTAGGGCGTCTTGTGCGGCAGGGTTGTGCTGCCATCCATCGGCACCGGCGGGGATTGCCTGCTGCCCACAGCGGCGGGTGCGGGGACCACCGGGCCGGGGGGTGCTTCCTGAGGTGTAGTTGATTGAGTTTTTTGAGGTTTTTCCGGCACCGGTACAGGCTCGCGCTCCGGCCCTGAATCGATGTCGGGTGCGGCTGTTCCGGCGTCTTTTTCGGCTTTAATTACAGCGATCACGTCACCTTCGGATACAGTATCGTCCAGTTGTACACGCAACTCGCTGATCACACCCGCTACAGGCGCCGGTACTTCCATCGTGGCCTTGTCACTTTCCAGCGTGACCAGTGACTGTTCAGCATCGACCGGGTCACCAACGCCAACCAATACCTCGATCACCGGTATGTCGACAAAATCACCGATATCCGGCACTCTGATTTCGATTTGATCAGGCACAGTCTGTTACCGGCCCGTTGTCAGGTTTTGCTGTCATTTTTCAGGATTTCGATGGATTGGGCTTGCCGGCATCAAGACCCAGGCTGCTACGGGCTTGCAATAAATCATCAACGCTCAATGAGCCCTGCCGGTGCAACGCGTGCAGTGCGGAATACACGATATTATTGCGGTCCACTTCAAAGAATCGCCGCAGATTTTCGCGTGTATCCGAACGGCCGAACCCATCCGTTCCAAGCACGGTGTAGTCGGATTGTGGCAGGTAGGGCCTGATCTGTTCGGCAAACGAGCGAACGTAATCCGTTGCTGCGACCACCGGCCCCTGGTGACCCTCGAGACATTGCGTTACCCACGGGATTCGTTGCTCTGCTTCCGGGTTCAGGCGATTGTAGCGCTCCGTTGCGATGCCACAGCGTTGCAATTCGGTCAAGCTGGTCGCACTCCAGACCGTCGCACTGACCCGGTAATCACTCTCCAGTATCTCCGCTGCGGCAATCACCTCACGCAGGATTGCCCCGCAGCCAATCAACTGCACATCGTGGTCACCATCACCACCCTCACGGAACTGGTACATACCCTTGCGAATACCCTCTTCCGCCCCGTCCGGCAAACCCGGGTGGGTATAGTTTTCGTTCATGACGGTGATGTAGAAATATACGTCTTCCTGATCCTGGTACATCCGCCGCAGACCGTCCTGCAGGATGACGGTCAGTTCATAGGTAAAGGTCGGATCATAGGAAACGCAATTGGGCACCAGACCGGAAAGGATATGGCTGTTGCCGTCTTCGTGCTGCAAACCCTCGCCGTTCAGGGTGGTTCGACCGGACGTACCGCCCAGCAGGAAACCGCGGGCACGCATGTCGCCGGCGGCCCAGGCCAAATCGCCCACGCGCTGAAACCCGAACATGGAGTAAAAAATAAAGAACGGGATCATCGGTACGCCGCTGTTGGCGTAACTGGTCGCCGCCGCGATCCACGATGACATGGCGCCGGCCTCGGAAATGCCTTCCTGCAGGATCTGGCCCCTGGTGTCTTCCTTGTAGAACATCAACTGGTCGGAATCCACCGGTGTATAAAGCTGGCCCTTGGACGAATAGATGCCCAACTGGCGGAACATGCCTTCCATGCCAAACGTGCGTGCTTCATCGGCCACGATGGGGACGATTTGCCGGGTGATATTCTCGTCTCTGAGCATGATCGCCAGCGCGCGCACAAAGGTCATCGTGGTACTGATCTCCCGCTCGCCGGTGGCCTTCAGTAAAGACTCGAACGCTTCCAGCGCCGGTACTTCCAACGGGGTTGCCTGCACCCGCCGCTGTGGCAGGTAACCGCCCAGCGCCTCGCGGCGCTGTTGCATGTATTTTACTTCTGTACTGTCTTCACCCGGGTGGTAATACGGTAAATCGGCGATTTCCTCGTCGGGTACCGGCACATTGAAACGATCAACAAACTGGCGTATGGATTCTTCATCCATTTTTTTCTGCTGGTGGGTGATGTTCTGGGCTTCACCCGATTCTCCCATACCATAGCCTTTGACCGTCTTGGCCAGCACCACCGTGGGTTGACCGCTGTGTTTCACGGCAGCGGCATAGGCGGCATAAATCTTGTGTGAGTCATGGCCACCGCGGTTCAGACGCCAGATATCCTCATCGGACTTGGTGGCCACCATTTCCTTCAATTCCGGGTACGCCCCGAAGAAATGTTCACGTGTATAAGCGCCGCCCTTGGCCTTGTAGTTCTGGTATTCACCATCGACCGCTTCTTCCATACGCCTGCGCAACAGGCCGCTCTTGTCATTTGCCAGCAGGGCGTCCCAGCGTGAACCCCAGATGACCTTGATGACGTTCCATCCCGCACCGCGGAATACACCTTCGAGTTCCTGGATGATTTTTCCATTTCCGCGCACCGGGCCATCGAGACGTTGCAGGTTGCAATTAACCACAAAAACCAGGTTATCCAGCCCCTCACGGCCCGCCAGGGAAATCGCACCCAGCGACTCCGGTTCATCGGTCTCACCGTCACCCAGGAAGCACCAGACCTTGCGTTGCGACGTATCCTCGATACCGCGGTTGTGCAGGTACCTCAGGAAACGGGCCTGGTAAATGGCCATGATGGGCCCAAGCCCCATGGATACCGTGGGCAATTGCCAGAAGTCCGGCATTAACCACGGGTGTGGATAGGAACTCAAACCCTGTCCGTCGACCTCCTGGCGAAAATGGTCGAGTTGCTCGGCACTGATGCGTCCTTCCAGAAAGGCGCGCGCGTAAATCCCCGGTGATGAGTGCCCCTGGATATAGACCAGGTCGCCACCACCCTCGTGCTCTGGGCCACGAAAGAAATGATTGAAGCCGACGTCGTACAAGGAGGCCGCTGAGGCAAAACTGGCAATATGCCCGCCCAATTCACCCCCCCGTCTGCCGGCACGCAGAACGATGGCCAGTGCATTCCAGCGAATCAGCCAGCGGATACGCCGTTCAATCTCATAATCGCCCGGCAATTTCGCGCCGAGCTTGGGCGGAATGGTGTTGATGTAAGCGGTGGTCGCATCATAAGGCAGGTGGCCACCTGAACGACGGGTAAAATCCACCAGTTGCTCCAGCAGGTAATGCGCACGTGTCGGGCCTTCACGCTCAATAACCGCCTGCATGGATTCCAGCCATTCGTTGGTCTCAACAGGATCGGTGTCCTGCAATTGCCGTGATGACCTGACGTTCATTCATTGCACTCCGTTTTCTTTAGTGTAGAGCATGATGATTAATGGCACATTCAGCCATTAATCACGATGCTCCACACTGGCATCTGATTTGGCATGAATCTGTGCTTCCATGACGGCGAAAGCGGTCATGTTGATAACCCGCCGCACCGATGCTGACGGCGATAACACATGAGCCGGGTGCTTCAAACCCATCAAAATCGGCCCTACGGTCACCGCATCGCTGACAATCCGGGAAAAGTTGAAGGTGATGTGGGCGGAGTCCAGGTCGGGCATTACCAGCAGGTTCGCGGGACCCTGCAAACGGGAATTTGGAAACTCCTGTTTTCTGAATGCCTGAGACAGCGCCATATCCGCCGGCATTTCCCCTTCCACTTCGAGCCAGGGCTCAGCCTCGACGATTAACTGGCAGGCGCGCTTCATTTTACGTGCGCTGGCGTTTTTGTGGCTGCCAAACGTTGAATGTGACAATAGCGCAACGCGTGGTTCGATCCCGAACATACGCACTTTTTCCGCGGCCATCAGGGCGAGTTCGGCGATCTCTTCGGCACTCGGATCCGGGTTTACGTTGGTATCACAAATAAAATAAACGCCCTGGTCGGTGGCCAGCACACCCAGCGCACCGACGGTTTTGCTTTCCCGTTGGGTACCAAGAACATCCCGCAAAAAGGTCAGCTTGGAATCGTATCTCCCGACCAGGCCTGTGATCATCGCGTCCGCCTCACCACGATACACCGAGACTGCTGCGATCGCCGTGGTGCGCGTGCGCATGATGTCCTTGGCCGCGCTGGGAGAAACACCGCGACGCTCCATGATGGCGTGGTAGGTGGTCCAGTAATCCCAGAAACGGGGATCAGATTCCGGGTTTATCAGTTCAAAATCGCTGCTGGGAACAATGCGTAAACCAAGTCTGTCAATACGTTGCCCGATCACCGACGGACGGCCGATCAATATGGGTCTTGCAATCCCCATATCCACCACCGACTGGATTGCACGCAGGACGACCTCCGCCTCACCCTCGGCATAGATAACCCGTTTTGGATCACTCTTCGCGGCATCAAAAACCGGTTTCATCAACAACCCGGTACGCCACAGGAATTGCGTCAGTTTCTCCCGGTAGACTTCAATATTGGCCAGTGGCCGGGTCGCCACCCCGCTGGCCATGGCTGCCTGCGCCGTGGCGGGCGCCAGGTGCACCAGCAGACGCGGATCAAACGGTTTTGGGATCAGGTAGTCGCGTCCGAACTGCAGGGTCTTCCCGCCGTAGGCTGCGGCGCTGACATCGCTGACCTCCATGCGTGCAAGTTCCGCCAGGGCACGCACACAGGCCATCTGCATTTCGTCGTTGACGGTGGTGGCGCCTACATCCAGCGCACCGCGGAATATGTACGGGAAACACAATACGTTGTTGACCTGGTTGGGATAATCCGAACGGCCCGTGGCGATGATCGCATCCGGGCGTGCGGCCAGCGCCACTTCGGGCATGATTTCAGGCACCGGGTTGGCCAGCGCCAGTATGATCGGCTGCTCCGCCATGGTTTTGACCATCTCGGCGCTGAGTACACCGGCGGCGGACACGCCCAGGAAAATATCTGACCCGACGACTGCTTCTTCAAGTGTTCGTTTGTCGGTGACGCAGGCGTAATCTGCTTTTCTTCCAGCGAGGTTTTCACGTTCAGTATGAATCACACCGCTGCGGTCGATAACCAGGATATTTTCTTTTTTGAGTCCCAGGTTGACCAGCAAGTCCAGACAGGCCATACCCGCGGCACCGGCACCGGAAGCGGTCAGCTTCACGTCGGCAATGGCCTTGTCGACGATGTGCAGCGCATTGAGTGTCGCAGCGGCCGTTATGATGGCGGTGCCGTGCTGGTCATCATGGAATACCGGGATACCGAGGCGTTCTTTCAACTTGGCCTCGACCTCGAAACATTCCGGCGCCTTGATATCCTCGAGGTTGATACCGCCAAATGTGGGCTCCAGCGAGGCAATAATATCAACCAGGCGATCGGTGTCCTTTTCGTCGATCTCGATATCAAAAACATCTACATCGGCAAACTTCTTGAACAGCACCGCCTTACCTTCCATCACCGGTTTGCTGGCCAGCGGCCCGATATCTCCGAGACCCAGGACCGCAGTTCCGTTGGTGATAACAGCGACCAGGTTGCCCCTCGAGGTCATGTTGCTGGCTTCTGCTGGATCTTCGACGATCAATTCACAGGCCGCGGCCACACCGGGCGAATAGGCCAGGCCAAGATCTTCCTGGGTGGTCAGCGCCTTGGTCGGTGCAATCCTGATTTTTCCCGGTGTCGGGTAACGGTGGTAATCAAGTGCACTTTGTTTCATCTTGTCATTCATGAGATTCTGCCGTTAACTGCATCAAGGGACGTCCAGTACATTTCCAGTCGGTTGGTGAAGCCGGGAAACTTTCTATTTTACTGGGTGTAGGCTTGTAAGACCATTAGAGGTCGAGCCGTGGATAGTATGCTGAATGACCGTCCTCGCCTACCTGCACCAACCGCAAAGTGTTGGTGGCGCCTTCGCTACCGGTGAACTCTCCCATGGTCAGGATGATCCGGTCGCCTGCCTTGATGTAGCCCTGTTGCACCAGCAGTTGAACCCCCCCGGCAAGCGCCTGTCCCACGTCTGCGCCCGGAAAATCATGCGCGACCGGGTACACACCACGGTACAAAGCCATGCGGCGAAGGCTGTCACGAAGTGGTGACAGGGCGAAAATTGGGACAGACGAGCGTACCCTCGACAACCATTGTGCGGTTGAACCGGATTCCGTCAAAGCGACGATCGCCTGTACCGATACATGGGTTGCCATGAACATGGCCGCCATGGCAATGGCCTGGTCGATACGTTGAAATTGCACATTCAACTGGTCGATATCCAGGTTGGTGTCCGCGTGGCTTTCAGCGCCCAGGCAAATCCGGTTCATGGCCTCGACCACGGTATGGGGGTGCCGTCCAACGGCGGTTTCAGCCGACAACATCACCGCATCGGTGCCATCGAACACCGAGTTGGCGACGTCCAGCACCTCCGCCCGTGTCGGTATCGGGCTTTCGACCATCGACTGCATCATCTGCGTCGCGGTGATCACCACGCGGTTTTGTTCAAGTGACTTTTGAGTGATGAGTTTTTGCAGACCCGGTAGTTCGGCATCCCCGATCTCCACACCCAGGTCACCACGCGCGATGAGTATGGCATCGGACGCGGCAATAATCCGGTCCAGGTTCCTGATCGCCTCAGTACGTTCTATTTTTGCGACCAACCTCGCCTGGCTACCCGCCTCACGTAACCTGCGGCGCGCTTCGTTGATATCATCGGCATTGCGGGGAAATGAGACCGCCAGGTAGTCCGCACCCATGGCTGCCGCCCGCGGGATGTCCTCGATATCATGCCCGGCTATACCCGGCAGGGAAAGCCCGCCGCCCTTGACGTTGATACCCTTGCGGTCGCCAAGCAACCCACCGGTTTCAACTTCACAGATGATCTTTTTGTCCTTGATGGAAACGACCCGCATACTCAGCAGACCATCATCCAGCATTAACAGATCGCCGGGTGTAACATCATCGGCAAGACCTTTGTAGGTCACCCCCACACCGGACTGATTGCCACGGGGCGGCCGTTCCGATGCATCCAGCGTAAACGAGTCACCGGATTCGAGCCTGATCTTGCCATTGTCAAAATGTTCAATGCGGATTTTGGGTCCGCGCAGATCAGCCAGGATGGCAACTTCCTTTTTCGATGCCCGCGCCACTTCCCTGACCTGTTGCGCCCGCGCAGCCTGCTCTAAGTGTGAACCATGCGAGAGGTTGATCCGCAGGATATCCGCACCGGCCTCAATCACGGCCCGCAGGACGTCAGCGGAGTCAGTCGCAGGGCCCAGCGTGGCAATGATCTTGGTACGCCGGATTTGCATACAATTTCTACCAGGTCATCTTGTCGGAAAGCGATTGTAGCCGCATTGATGGCATTAACGTTACAGCATTCGTTTACAACTCGCTGAAAATGTCGTGCTGGAAGCTACTGTGACGTTATAAATCACGATCATTCAAACGGGTAAACGATTGATCCAGCCGATCCAACAACAGGTCGGCGTGGCTCCGATTAAATACCATCGGCGGCCTGATTTTCAGGACATTGTCGGCTGCACCGGTTTCGCCGATGAGCACCCCCTGGTCACGCAGGTCGTTGATCATCCAACGTGCCTCGTCCGCCGCGGGAACCCTGGTTTCTCGGTCCTGCACCAGTTCAACCCCGATAAACAGGCCGGAGCCACGCACGTCACCAATGATCCGGTGTCGCTTTGCCAGACCCGCCAGGCCGTCCTGCAAGTGCCTGCCCACGTTCAGTGCGTTGGCCTGCAGGTCTTCGTGTTCAATGACCTCGAGTACCGCCTTGGCGGCGGCACATGAAACAGGATTACCACCGAACGTATTGAAATAATGAGACTTTTCCCGAAAGCTATCGACAACACCCGCAGAGGTGACGACGGCTGAAACGGGATGGCCATTAGCCATCGGTTTACCCATTGTAACGATATCCGGTACCACACCGTGGTTTTGATAACCCCAGAATTTGGTGCCGGTACGGCCAAACCCGGCTTGTACCTCGTCCGCCACAAACACACCGCCGGCCCGGTGTACGATTTCCAGGGCATGGCCCAGGTAATCATGCGGCGCACGCGGTAAGCCGTCGCTGCAGAAAATGGTATCAACGATAAAGGCTGCCGGTTGGTAACCTCTTTGCCGCAGGGTTCCCACGGCTTCCACCAGGTGAGCAGCGTATTTCATGCCAGCCTCCTCACCGCTGTACAAGCCACGATACACGTCAGGCGCCGGTACGGTAACGACATTGTCTTCGCGCGTCAGGTGCGATTGAGACGAGGTTGTAATCTGGTCAATCGCCCAGGAGTTGCCGTGATACGCGTTTTCTGTGGCGATAAACCCGTTTCCACCAGTGCTGGCCCTGGCGATCCGCAATGCCAGTTCATTGGCCTCGGTTCCGGTGCAGGCAAACATCGCGATGTCCATGCCCACCGGGAACTTTGCGGTCAGCATTTCCGCGTATTCCAGCACCGTTTCGTGCAGATAGCGCGTGTGTGTGTTCAGGGTCTGTACCTGTTTGCAGATGGCCTCAACCACGTGCGGATGGCAATGGCCGACGTGGGGCACATTGTTGTAAACATCGAGATAACGGTTGCCATCGGCATCGGTCAGCCAAACACCCTTACCTTTTACAATATGAACCGGGCGCTCGTAAAAAAGCTGGTATGCCCTGCCCAATAAGCGATTACGGCGTTCGATCATTGTTTCTGTTGATGTCATGGATCACATTGGGTTTGTTTGTTGATAATGAACTCGCGATGGCGATTATAGGCACAAATTGCGGTGACCGTGGTAATGCATTCTGAATCGTTCCTGGAACACGGCTATCCGGGAATTCAGACAAGGCATGCCAGCACAATATCCACATACAGTAATCATCCCAATAGCGATAGAATATGCGTGCCGACAAACTGGTTTGATTGAAGTGCTGCCATTGAAACTTGCCCGTACCTACATCATTGCCTTGCTTATCAGCTTGTGCACATGTCCGCTCGTGACATCAGCGGCGGAAACCCCTGAAGTCCAGCCAATCCACTGGGCCTACGCGTCTTTCCTGGGCACAGGCTGGTATGACGTGGACGGTAACCGACAGGTGTTTGTGCTCAGGGTCCCGCCGCGTTGGTATTTCAGGGATTCATCCATTGATGATTCCGGCCAGCGGCAACTGGGTATTGAATTCCATTTTCCGGTGACTTTTGGTTTGCACAAGCTGGATGACATCGGCGACTTTATTGATTTTAATAATATCGGCACCGTCAGCTTCAACCCGGGTGTGGAAATTGAATATCCGGTGACAAAACGCTGGTATTTACGCGCTTATGGCCACCTCGGGTGGGGAACGGAGATCGACTCGAGCGAAAACGCACTGATTTATGATGCCGGGGTTAAAAGCCGCTATACCTTTGAACGCGGAAAGCTGGATTGGGCCGTGGTCAACACTATTTTCTTCGCGGGTTTCAATACCGACGATCGTAAAGCGGAGAGCCTCGGCGGGATGTTGGCGAGTCTGGATTTTGCGTATCCGATCAACCTGGGGTCAAAATCCGGCAAGGCCCTGCGACTGGAGTGGGATATCAGCTATCGCTGGTATCAAAACAAACTCTCCTTCCAGCGGCCAATCCCGCCTCCGGATAAAGTCATCAATGAATGGGAGATCGGCCTGGCCATCGCCAGACGGGATGGACCCATCAAAATCTGGTTCCTGAATTTCCAGCACCTGGGGCTGAGTTACCGCTTCAATTCCAATGGAAGCTATCGGGCCATCACGGTTAATTTCCGCTCACCTTTCACCCGTTGAGAGGCCGGGGCCGGAAGTCACTCCGGGCGACTGACCTGAACTGTTGAATAAAAATCGATTAACAGAAATGGGAACAAAAAGGTCAGATATGTCACTTTTTTATAAGCCGGGATGTAATAATCTATAGGAAGGGAATCTGACAGGATTTCTATCAGTAAGTACTGATTATCAGGTATTATCAGCTTACTGCGTTACGGCGCCAACGGGCGTGTATTATCACTTGAGTATTTCCGTTCATGGAGGACAACATGTTACACAATAGAAAACTGGCCGTTTGGTCACTAGGCGTACTGATGCTGGCGGTAAGCGCTACATCCATGGCGGCAGACAAACCCAATATACTGATTATATGGGGCGATGATGTCGGTTGGTTCAACGTGGGTGCATACAACATGGGCATGATGAGTTATGCCACGCCCAATATCGACAAGATTGCCGACGATGGAATCGTATTTACCGATGCCTACGGTGAGAACAGCTGCACCGCAGGGCGCGCGTCGTTTATTA
>Ga0255052_10003336_pt1 | contig 11197 bp, 13 predicted proteins | sample JV7_2_21_MG_FD_188632 | JGI IMG/M metagenome (GOLD analysis project Ga0255052, IMG submission 188632) | Seawater microbial communities from Jervis Inlet, British Columbia, Canada - JV7_2_21 | ecosystem: Environmental > Aquatic > Marine > Inlet | place: Canada: British Columbia | collected...
ATGCCTTTGTTTGATGAAGCGATGCTCACAGGTGCAATGGGAGTTGACTGGAAAAAGATGTCACAGAGGATAAAAGAGATCGTGAGCAAGGTAAATAAGAGTGAAACAATAGAAATCAGCACCCCCCAAGGAACCATGATTACCCTGTCCAGACAGGGAAGAAAAGTATATGCTGATACAGGATTAATAACAGAGCTGGGATCATTTAGTAACCTTCCGGCCGGAGAAGTATATCTGGCGCCTCTTGAAGGTACTGCACAGGGCTTGCTGGTTATTGAATGGGCGCCGACAAGAAAATTAAACAAACCGATTTATCTTTCTGTTAAAAAAGGGATGGTCGTAAATATTGAAGGCAATGAAGAATATGTTGATTACCTGAAAGGAAAATTTTCTGAAAAAAAAGAAAACAGAAATATAGCAGAGCTAGGCATAGGAACCAATGACAAGGCCATGCGACCGGATAATATCCTGGAAGCAGAAAAAATACTGGGCACAGTCCATATAGCGTTAGGGGACAACAGTTCGTTTGGAGGAGAAGTCAAGACCTCATTCCATCAGGATTTCGTCTTTTTCGAGCCTACAGTTACTCTCATCAGCAAAAAGGGGAACAGAGACCTTTTAATGAAAGACGGTCAGATAATAAACAATATATAAATCTATTTATATGAACAAACTTGTCCTTTTTGACATTGACGGAACACTTATAACAGCAGGTGGTGCTGGTACAAGGTCAATGAACCTTGCATTCAGAGAACTCTTTGGTATAGAAGAGGCGTTCAGGAATATTTCGATGGCCGGTAAAACAGATATCGAAATTATAAAAGAAGGGTTAAAAATGCAGGGCATTACATATTGGGATCGAAATGTAGGAAAAATGAAAAACATGTATCTCCAATTTCTTGCGACAGAGATAGATAATCCCCAAAGGAGACTCCACCCAGGAATCCGGACAGCACTTGAGGTGCTTCAAAACAACGGGATACCTCTTGGCCTTCTGACAGGTAATCTGGAGCAAGGGGCACAAATCAAGCTAGGTGCATGCGGGATCTATGATTACTTCCTTGATGGTGCTTTTGGGAGTGATAATGAAGACAGGGATATGCTATTACCGATAGCAATACAAAAATTCTCTGCCAGGGGTTTTGCTTTTGATCTTCGCGAATGCATTATCATTGGCGATACTCCCCGGGACGTCCGATGTGCGAAAATACATGATGCGCAATGTATCGCTGTTGCTACCGGGCCCTATTCCAGAAACGATTTACGTTGCTCTGGTGCTGATATTGTGCTTGACTCTCTGGAAGATAAGCAGTTTATGTCGTTTCTTGGATTAAATACCCATTAAAGCCTGATTAAACCTTTATACATTAAATCCCGATTGGTATAGATAAGTATAGGAAAGTTATGTGCTGTTCGTATTATGAAAGGATTATGGAAAGCACTAACAGGATTATTTAGTATTGTTTTACAGGCAGTTACAGGAAGTTAATGTGAAAATTCGAGCTAAACTAAATTTAAGTTTCAGCATCATAATAATTGCGGCGATATGCACGTTTGCTCTGATCACATATTATTCTGTTAAAGACATCATACGCGAAAACAGGGATGCTGTTTTTATGTCAAAGATTAACAATATATCAGCAAGAATATACAGCACTACCGAAAAACTGTCATCACAGCCTGAATCATTGTATCGAACGAATGACGACTACAAACACAGAATCGAAGAATTTAATGTCTGGATGGATAACGACAAACGATTAATGAACGAGTTTATTGCCGAATATATGCAAACAAACAATGCAATATCGTCTATATCAATTATTAGCAAAGACGGAGCCATGGTGCTTGAAAACGGACAATATAAAGGGCCGCTTTCAGACGAGTTTAAAACTGCCATAGGAATCGCTGCAAATGATACATGCCCCTGCACAACTGTTGTCTTCGGAGACTCCCACAATGTTTATTTGGCTTATCCTTTTGCAGGACAGCGGTCAAAGTTCATTAGGGGAGCATTAGTATTTCAAGTACCTCATACCGTTGTAACAGGACTGATCAGGCACGATCTGGATATGAACGAAACCCTGTTTTTTGTTACTCATCAAGGCAAGCTTCTTCATCTCAGAGAAGCCATAAAAGATGCAAGGTTTGCAGGATATAATATAATCGAGTTCATTGACAGGGTGGAGAGTCAACGTAAAGGGAATAAAGGCTTCATCCCCAGAATTAAATATGACAGCTTTACTATTTTTAGTGCGTCCACTATACCCCTTGAGTGGACAGTAAGCTATGTTATCCCTCAGGAGCTATATTTTGAGGGGTTGATGCAGCTGAGAGAAAGGATAATTATTGCCCTGGCTATCATTATAATGCTGGCTATTGATACTATTTTTGTCATAGCGTATAAAATTTCGAAACCGTTAACATCTCTCTCAAGAGCCAGCAGGGATATGGTGTTCGAAAATTACAATACCCCGTTAGAATTTGTAAACAAGAATGATGAAATTGGAGAACTGGCAGGCAATTTTGAGGCAATGAGGCAAACAGTACGGGTATTGACTACAACAGATGCGTTAACAGCTATTTTGAACAGACGATATTTTATGATTAACCTCGAAAAGGAATTTGAACGGACAAAGCGGTCGGGGGACAATCTCACATGCCTCATGATCGATATCGATGACTTTAAGTCCATAAATGATACGCGGGGACATCAATGCGGGGATGAAGTGATCAAAACCTTCTGCAGCTTAATGACTGAAATGATAAGAACTTATGATATATTGGCCAGATACGGAGGAGAAGAATTTATCATTGCGTTACCAGGCACAAACATACGAGATGCCTGGAAATTTGCGGAGCGTCTCAGAGAAAGAACGGAAGGCACGAATATCCAATACGAGTCACAGATTCTTACCTTAACAATCAGTATTGGAGTAGCATCAATTATAAATATGGCTACAGATACGCCGTCATTACTGATAAAAAGAGCTGATGAAGCATTATTGCAAGCGAAACATGCCGGTAAAAACAGAACGGTTATATACGAGAGTAAAGTTTGCAGCAGCTGAATAAGGGCTATTGGTTTGCCTGTTCCCTTCTTGCCTGATTAATGACGGTCCTCTCGATTGCTGGATAGTCTAAATATCGCTTTTCTGGTCTGAATCGTGTAATTCCGTTGGTTCGACAGGACAGGTTCTTATGAAACCCAACACTATAAGTACAACACCGACAATAGAGACAACTATCCTGCCCTCAAGTGAAATGATAACAGGAACAAACAGGCTGATTGCAAGCAGAATACCTCCGAGAACAAATTTCAGTATCCTGTCTGCCAGGCAGCTGGACGTCATGACTGGGGTCATTGACCGAAAATGACCGATTTACTTTTTTGCCTTGCTACTTAGACCTGCAAGGCTGTAAATTGGTCAATAGCTTATGGCGCCAGTCACAACAAGAATAACGCCTATTATGGAAACAACGACCTTTCCGGGGCCCGGACTAATCATGGGCACTACGAAACTTATTGCAAGAAGGATGGCGCCGAGAATTATCCTGATGATTCTATCTAATGTTCCGAGATTGGCTTTCATATTTACCTCCTTTCTGATAGTTATTGTAAGTGCATATTTGTTTGCTGTCAATAGAATAATTTTAAAGAATATAGTAGTTGCTGAAGAATATGTTCTTACAACAAAGAGGTTTAATATCGTTTGATTATGCCGCCCTTTATATTGATTTAAGTTTTGTCTCAAAATGGCAGGACATACAATGTACTATCAGGTGTCGCATGTTATCCGCACATCAAAACAGCACGAGGAAGAAGCAGCAAAAAACATATCCAGTCTCAAGAAACTGCTTGATAACATTGATAAAGTTGCTGGGGAATGAAAGTTGCGATAGAGAAAACAGACGACATCACGCACAAAAAAATTAAAACCAATAAATTTAGCTTTATATTTTTTATAAAAATGCCGATAAAATATTACTATGCATTTTGCCGTTAAATGGTTAAATTCTCAAGTTGCCGGGATTATATATGGAGCTTTCAGCTTAATTTTCCTGTGGATGACAACCAACGCAATTACCGTATATGATACATTCCCGGAATATTTTGCTAACGATTCATTAGTTATAATCGGGCTGCTTTCGGCTGCGTCAGTGATATGCTATCTGCTTTTTGTTGTGATCAATGGATACTATGTCTCGGAAAGATTCAAGAATGCATTTCATTATACATGTATAGTTTGTTCATTCATTTATGTCGTCATACCCTTATATGCACGCCCTTCGTCAATTGCGTTTATAAAAGAATTTGCGCGCTCTATGTATTAATCCTCAATTCTATACATTAAACTTAAAATTAATGATGTCCCCATCTTTGACTTCATAAGTCTTGCCTTCCAAACGAGCCAGTCCCTTCTCCTTAACCTTGCCCATTTCCTCTCCGCATGAGATAAAGTCATCGTAACTTACGGTTTCTGCGCGTATGAAGCCGCGCTCGATATCAGAATGAATTTTCCCGGCAGCATGCTGGGCAGAAGTGCCCTTTTTAATAGTCCATGCCCTTACTTCATCTGTTCCGATTGTTAAAAATGAAATAAGATTAAGGGCATCATAAGACACATGACACAACTTCCGCATTGCCGATTCTTTAATGCCAAGATCGTCCAGAAAAACATTTGCTTCATCTTCAGGAAGCTGAGCGATTTCCATTTCGATTTTGCCGCACAGTATTACCAGTGAAGGAACAATGCCCTTGGCTTTGTCTTGAAAATACTTTGCTATCTCTTCCTGATATTTCTTGACGGTACCTGAATCTATGTCTTTTTCATTAATATTAAGCACAATAATTTCGGGTAGTGTTGTGAGAAACTGGTATGGTAGCAGTAGCCTCTTTTCCTCATCATTAAACTCAATATCTATTAGTGATGTTTCATCTTCAAGCGCGTGCTTGCATTTCAGTAAAAGCTTTCTGTCCGCCTCATTCTGGTCTTTCCCTTTTTTTGACTGTGCTTCTATTGTTGAAAGTCTTTTTTCAACAAACTCAAGGTCTCCGAGGATAAGCTCGGCTTCAAATGAAATTATGTCTCTTAAAGGATTTACACTGCCAAGAGGATGAAGAATAGACTCATCTTGAAATGCTCTAACAACGTGCACAATTGCGTCAGTGTCCTTTGTCAGGTTGAATATTTTTGAATTTTGCGTAATATCACCTCCTGCAGCAGCAGTGGTGATGCCCAGATAATCCATATATTCAACTGTTGCAAATGTTATTTTCTTCGGGTCGTAAATTGAGGAGAGTTTATCAACGCGTTCATCAGGAATTTTCACCATACCAATACGCGGTTCAACTTCAGCTGAAATAGATGTCGGGTATGCTGTGGTTTCTAATTCAAGACCGGTAAGGGCATTGAAGACGGTTGTCTTGCCTGAGTTGGAGAAACCGGTAATGATTAATTTCACTTTATCTCTTTAAACGTCTGATATGCAGCACGTGCGGTCCTGTTGATATCGGCCTTTGTATGCGCAAGTGACATAAAACCAGCTTCAAATGCGGATGGAGCAAGGTTTACTCCGCGATCTATCATTTTTCTGAAAAACTGCGCAAACTTCTCTGTATCGGTATTTGCCGCGTCAGCAAAATTGTACACTTCTTTATTCGTGAAGTAGGTGCAGAACATTGTGCCTGCCCTGTAGAACCTGGTTTTAATGCCAGCACGTTTTGCTGCATCCTGCAACGCCTCTTCAAGAGCTTTTGATTTGGCAATAAGCTGTTTATATGTATCTGGCTTTGACAATATCTTCAGGGTTTCTATTCCTGCGGTCATGGCAAGCGGATTTCCGGAGAGAGTACCTGCCTGGTAAACAGGCCCGTCAGGGGATATTTTTTTCATGATATCCTTATTTCCTCCGTATGCGCCGACAGGCAGTCCGCCGCCGATTACTTTACCAAGACATGTCATGTCGGGTTTAATTTTAAATGCTTTTTGTGCCCCGCCGAATGATACCCTGAAGCCGGTCATCACCTCATCGAATATCAGAACAATACCGAATTTTTTCGTAACCCTTCTTATCCCCTCCAGATAACCGGGTCTTGGCAGGATACAGCCGCTGTTTCCGACAACAGGCTCTATAATAACGCATGCGATAGTTTTTCCGACTTTATCGCAGATTTTCCGGAAGGCCTTCAGATCATTAAACGGCAGTGTAAGCGTATTTCTTGCATAATCCTTTGGCACGCCAGGACTGGTCGGGACCCCAAACGTTGCAGCACCGGATCCGGCTTTTACAAGCAGACCGTCTGCGTGGCCATGATAACAACCTTCAAACTTGATAATCTTATCTCTTCCGGTAAAACCTCTTGCAGCCCTTATGGCACTCATCGTTGCCTCGGTACCGGAATTGACCATCCTTACTATCTCCATCGAGGGATAAACCTTGCGAATCATTGCAGCAAGTTCAATTTCGAGAGGAGTTGGCGCACCGTAACTTGTGCCTCTTTCAGTCGCCTTTTGGATGGCCTTTACGATAGTCGGATGTGCGTGGCCGAGAATCATCGGTCCCCACGAAAGGACATAGTCAATATATTCATTATTGTCGACGTCATAAATCTTTGATCCTTTTGCTGACTGAATAAATAAAGGATTACCTCCTACAGCCTTGAATGCCCTTACCGGACTGTTGACTCCTCCGGGCATAATACGTTTTGCTTTTCCGAAAAGTGCTTTGGATTTTTTATGTTTTAATGGCATGACTGTCTCCTGTAAGCAAGAATTTTGAAAGCTTTTTATTTAACAATAATATATTGAAAGATGTCAAAGAATAACCTTGATGTCCACTCCCGGTGTGGACATCGGGCTCCCGATCAGCCTGACCAGCTCTTAAGCTTTCTTATCCTCTCCAGCACCGGGGGATGTGAATAGTGAAACAGAGCATATAGCGGGTGGGGATGAAGGTTTGAAAGATTGTCCTTTGAGAGTTTTACCAGTGCACTGATCATCCCTTCAGCCTTTCCGGTCATTTCAAATGAATATTTGTCAGCTTCATTTTCATGGCGTCTTGAAATGAGATGAAATAACGGACCAAAAGGAAATAAAATAATCGAGCCGATGAATCCTAAAAGAATCAGCTTTACAAACAAAGAACTCTGTTTGATTGCAAAAAGGTCTATGAGAACATCCGTTTGCAGTACATGAAATGCGATATAAATGCCCACTAATGCGATCACTTCAGTAGTAATGATATGCTTCAGGACATGTTTTTTCTTCCAGTGGCCTGCTTCATGAGCAAGCACTGCAAGAATTTCATCCCTGTTCATTTTCTCGATAAGCGTATCGTAAAGAACAATACGTTTTGTTTTGCCGATACCCGTAAAATAGGCATTAGTGTGCTTTGTCCGTCTGGATGCATCAACCTTAAATATTCTGCTAACCCTGATTCCTGCTTTATTCAACAGGTTCTTAATTTCACTTTCAAGTTCTTCATTATCAATTGGTGAGAACTTATGAAATAAAGGTTCTATGACATACGGTGAAATATACATAATAAAAATCCCGAACACAAGAAAGAAACACCAGACCCATAGCCACCAAAGCGCAGGACTTTTCTGGATTAAATAAAGGCCAACTGAAATGAGAAGACCCATCAGAATTGTCGAGATGATTAATGACTTTACTGTATCGGTTATCCACAATTTAACAGTCATGGTGTTAAAACCGAACCTGTTTTCGATTTTGAATGTACTGTACAGGCTGAAAGGGATAGAAAGAATCGTGTCAGCATACGAAAGCAGAAGAAAGAAAACCAGGCCTGTAACGATGAACGAATAATCCAGAGAAATAATCCATGAATTATAGACAGTTAACAGGACCAATATAAACACCAGAAAGATAATATTGTGAAAAACAGATGATACAAATTCAAATTTCGTGTGTTCAACAGTATAATTGCGCGTTTTACTCAGGAGGTCCTGATCAATCTGACCTTCAAATTCGCGCGGAATTTCAGCGCCATGTTTCTTCAGGTGAGACAGGTTTAAAAAATCGAGCCAGTAACCAAATATCACTACCAGCAAATATGCGATGATGACAACAGCGAGATAAATATCCATATAGCATTCAGCCTTTCTGTTTCATAGTTCTTACATATATGTGAGTAAACGCTGCAATGAATGACAGGTTGCCAACTATGAGCAGTTCATAACGATATGGCCTGGGCATATTCTGGTGCAGTGTCGCGGCAAGGTCATACATAAAAGAGTATAGCACGAGCACTATACCTGTAATAGTAACTAGATAAGATAATGGAGTGGGCTTGAATTCATAACCTTTTTTGATGAGAGAAATGATAATAATACCGAAGACTATCATTAATACAGCTATCGAAACGGGAGCGATCACAGGACCGATCCATGGAAGAGGAATCAGAAACAGCACATCCCATTCAAGCAATGATAATGGCCAATCAAGCAGAGCTTTCAGCCAGACATAATAAAATATGTCCCATATTCCAAAAGAGATCATAAAATAAGCGAACCGCTCCCAGAATTTTTTCCCGGCAAGATATGCAACCGCCACGAGCATAAAAACAGATGCAACCTCCCTGAACAATTCCACAGCTATTATATAATCAGCGTGAATCTTCAAAGGAAAAGAAAATCCTTCCGGATAATATATTGCACGTAAATAAACAACAACAGCTGCTTCGAAATAACCCATTGTGATTCCGAAGACAGAAACCCAGAGCATCTTTTTTATGAATTCAGAATTGTTCATATATAAATTTGATACGGTGTCCTATGAAGGAGGTAACACAACTAAAATTCAAGCTTATAGAATGATTCAGGGTTTACACTTACACCCCCAAGCTTTACGCTCATATGTAAATGGGGCCCTGTCGACCTTCCGGAGCTGCCGATGAATCCCACTACCTTCCCTTTGTCCACTTTGTCACCGGCTGATACATTAAATTTGGAAAGGTGCATGTATATCGAGTAAAGACCCATGCCATGATCAACTACTAACGTATTGCCGCCAAAAAAGAGGTCGTCATTTAAGGATACAGTTCCGGCATTGATCGCTCTGACAGGAGTGCCCTTTTTCCCTCGATAATCAACCCCCCTGTGAATGCTTGTTTTTTTCTCATTCATGATACGTTTTACTCCAAACACTTCTGACAATTCTGTATCTGTTGGTGTTATAAAATTTTGATTCCAGATTTTTTCAGTATTTTGCATCCAGATCTTTTTGAGTAGGGAGGCTTCCCTTACAGCCCGTTCCTGATTTTTCGGGCTTAATGTCACCTTCTCTTCTGGCAAGACAAGTCTTATGGTTTTAAACTCATGAGCTTTTACATGCAGTTTAGCGTGGTACTTTACTTCTCCATGCAAGACAGATATGTTGTACTTATCAGGATCTGTATTGATGTCAACAGGCAATAGAGCGATAAATAAATCTTCTGCAACGGGATAAAGAGCGAATTTATGATCCATAAACTCAGCCTGAGTATCAGGATCTATATTCCCCAGTATTTTTAGCAGAAAAACATCTCCCGGCACTACCTCGTTTGGCTGTACCTGAATAGAAATTGCATGAGTATTAGAAAACGTCAGGAGAGTAAAAATTAAAGCAACTAATATTTTATAAGCGAGTTTTGGCATCAAGATGATCTATTATACCAATGAAAATGCCTTTAATATAAAGTTTATTGATTTTTAATTGCTTTTGCCGTAATTTATATAAAGTAAAAATGTTAAAGAATATGTAATACCATGATTGATATCCGAACTGTAAGAGAACATACCAAAGAAACAAAAGATTCGCTTGAAAAAAGGGGAGAGGGAACAGATATCCTTGACCGTATTCTGAAAATCGAAAATGAGAGACGGGATCTTTTGCGCATTGTAGAGGAGATGAGACAGCGCAGGAATCAGATTTCGCAGGAAATCGGAAGACTGAAAAAAGATGGCGGGGATACTGCCGGTATTATGTCAGAAGCAAAAGAGATTTCTGATCAGATCACCGACAAACAGGACAGCCTCAGGGAACTGGAAGCCCGGTCTATGCAGGAACTGTTGCTGATTCCAAATATCCCTGATGAATCGGTTCCAATAGGAAAGGATGAAACAGAAAATCAGGAGGTGAGAGTGTGGGGAGAAAAACCTGAGTTTTCATTTGAACCGAAAAACCACTGGGACATAGGAGAGGACCTTGATATTCTGGACTTTGAGAGAGCAGGTAAAATAGCCGGGGCACGGTTTGTCATCAATAAGGGAGCAGGCGCAAAGCTCGAAAGGGCGTTGATGAACTTCATGCTTAACCTGCACACAAAAGAGCATGGCTATACCGAAATTTTCCCGCCTGTTCTGGTCAATAAGGACTCAATGACAGGCACGGGGCAGCTTCCGAAATTTGAGGAAGACCTGTTCAAGGAAACATCAAAAGGATACTATCTAATTCCTACGGCTGAAGTCCCTGTAACCAATATTCACAGGGAAGAAATTCTCAATGAAGATCAACTGCCTGTTTATTACACTGCGTACACTCCCTGTTTCAGGAGAGAGGCAGGCTCCCACGGTAAGGATACACGGGGACTGATAAGGCTGCATCAGTTTAATAAAGTGGAGCTTGTTAAATTTGTGAAGCCCGATAGTTCATACGATGAACTCGAATCACTGACCCTGAACGCTGAAGAAGTGCTGAAAAGATTGGGACTCCATTACAGGGTAGTTGCACTCTGCACCGGCGATATCGGTTTTTCTGCAGCAAAAACATATGACCTTGAGGTCTGGTTTCCGGCACAGGGGAGATTCAGGGAGATTTCATCCTGTTCGAACTTCACGGATTTCCAGGCACGGAGGGCCAGCATCCGGTTTAAAAAGACAGGCAAAAAAGGAACTGAATTTGTTCATACACTAAATGGCTCTGGCCTTGCAATAGGGCGCACCCTTGCCGCGATTTTAGAAAATTATCAGCAGGAAGATGGATCAGTAGTTATCCCGGAAGCTCTGCAGCATTTCATGGGAATAGACAGGATAATACAGCGAAGAAGTTTGTAAGCGCGAAAGTGGGAAAGTAAAATGCTTTTCAATATTTTTTCATTCTTTCTAACTTCCCCGCTTCCCCGCTTTTTATGCTTCATAATTACTTCATATTTGTTTTATACATTTAAAGTTAGAATAATTGTAACTACTCAG
>Ga0255052_10003337_pt1 | contig 11197 bp, 6 predicted proteins | sample JV7_2_21_MG_FD_188632 | JGI IMG/M metagenome (GOLD analysis project Ga0255052, IMG submission 188632) | Seawater microbial communities from Jervis Inlet, British Columbia, Canada - JV7_2_21 | ecosystem: Environmental > Aquatic > Marine > Inlet | place: Canada: British Columbia | collected...
CCACTGGGTTGCTTTTCGGCCATCAGGCGCAATTCCCTGCTGGACCGTGTGACTGCCGTGATGTCGGTTGCTTTCATCGCCATACCGTCTTTCGTGGTGGCCCTTTATCTGCTGTTATGGTTGGCGGTCAAATGGCGTTGGTTCCCGGCCATGGGTGCCGGTGCTCAAGGAGATATCGTGGACCAGGCCCGTCACCTGGTACTGCCGGCAATCGCATTGGGCCTGGGATGGGTAGGTTACATCTCGCGCCTGGTACGAGCCTCGATGCTTGAAGTGATGGAAGATAATCATATCCGTACCGCGCGGGCTTTCGGCTTGCCCGAGCGCACCATCATTGTCCACTACGCGCTGCGTATCGCCGTGCTGCCCACCGTCACCATCCTGGGCCTGGGTATCGGCACCATGCTGTCGGGTGCCTTGTTTGCAGAAATCGTATTTTCGCGGCCCGGTATCGGCAAATTGCTGCACGAGGCCGTGATGACCCGGAATTACCCGGTGGTGATGGGCTCGGTATTAGTAACCACCACCTTTTTTGTGCTCAGCACGCTGGTCTCGGACATCATCAATGCGGCGCTCGACCCACGCTTACGTGAAAGCGGCAATTCATCATGAGCACCCGGCGCGCCTTTTTCACAGAAACCTTCGCCAGCCTCAAAAAGGATCCGCTGGGTATCATGGGTCTGGCCATCATTGTGCTGATCCTGCTGGTAACCATTTTTGCTTCAATACTATCGCCCTACGACCCACTGGAGGTGGATGTCTATAACCGCCTGGCAAGCCCCACCTGGCAACATTGGCTGGGAACGGATCAACTGGGCCGTGATGTGCTCTCGAGAGTCCTGTACGGGGGGCGGGTAGCACTCAAGGTTTCCCTCGTCGCCATTTCAGTTTCAATGGCACTGGGTATGCTGTTAGGCATGATGGCAGGGTTTGGACCAAAGTGGCTGGACCGAATCCTGGTGGTTTGTTTTGACACGCTACGATCTTTCCCCACCATCATGTTCGCATTGGCCATCGTGGCCCTGACCGGCCCGTCGCTGAATACCGTGATTGCAGTGATCATTATCACTTCAATACCTGTCTATGGGCGTATTGTACGCACGCAGACACAGGCCTTGCGTGAAAATGACTTCATCCTCGCCGAACATGCTCTGGGTGCATCTACCGCGCGCATTCTGCGTGACCATATTTTGCCCAACATTGCTGCACCGCTGCTGATTCTGGCTTCGATGGATGTCCCGGCGGTGGTCGGAATGGAAGCCGGCTTGAGTTTCCTGGGACTGGGTGTCAGTGCCCCGACTCCAAGCTGGGGCAGTATTCTCAATGATGGCTATTCCTATCTTCGAAATTCACCATGGCCCCTCATAGCCGGTGGTATGCCACTGATCCTGGTCACGCTTGGTTTTACCTTTTTTGGTGAATCACTGCGCGATATCCTGGATCCAAAGCTACGCGGAAAAGGCGGGGATTCCTGATATGACGGCACCGATACTGAATATCAGGAATCTTTCGGTCAGCTATCAAACAAAACGTGGTCTGCTACGTGCCCTGCGTAACATCAATCTGCAAATACAAGCGGGTCGGATCATCGGTATCGTCGGTGAAAGTGGCTGTGGAAAATCCACGCTGATTTCGGCCATCATCAGGCTGCTGGCACCGAATGCCCGCATTGACGGTGGTTCAATCCTGTTCAAAGGCAATGACTTGCTGCGTCTTGACCCCGAAGCCATGCGCGCCCTGCGCGGTGACGAGATTTCCATGGTGTTCCAGGATCCGATGACCAGCCTGAATCCGGTGCTGACCATTGGCCGGCAAATGACCGATGTCCAGCACAGGAACAATCATTCAAAGGCGGAAAAACTGTCCCGCGCTGCCAGGATGCTGGAGCGGGTGGGAATTGCGGATGCGGCGGAACAACTCAATCGTTATCCGCATCACTTCTCGGGTGGAATGCGCCAGCGCGTGGCGATCGCCATGGCCCTGATGACGAAGCCGGGTCTATTGATTGCAGATGAACCAACCACTGCGCTTGATGCAACGCTGGAAGTGCAAATCATCAACCGCCTGCGGCAACTGCAAGGAGATGTTGGCTGTGCCATCCTGTTTATCTCGCACCATCTTGGCGTGATTGCCGAATTATGCGACGAGGTCGTGGTCATGTACGCAGGTGAGGTGGTAGAAAGCGGTACAACACGCGATGTGTTTCGCAATCCAGACCATCCGTATACGCGGAAGTTGCTGGAATGTGATCCAGCACGTATTGCAGAGGCTACCCGGAATTTACCGGTGATCGGCGGAACGCTGCCCGACCTGGTCGATCTTCCCGGTGGTTGTGTGTTCAGACCGCGATGTGACCGGAGCATCGATATTTGCAGACTTGAGCGACCCGCTTTGCGCGGTGGCAATCACTGTGCCGCCTGTCACGTGGCCGCGCAATGAGCGACCTGCTCCAGGTTAAGGACCTGCGTGTCCGCTACCCACTGGCCAGTGGCTTTGCCGCGATGCTCAACAGCAAAAAGCCCTCATACGTGGATGTTGTGCATGGCGTTTCATTGAACATCAGTCGCGGGGAGACCCTGGCGGTGGTCGGCGAAAGCGGATCGGGCAAAACCACCTTGGCCCAGGCCCTGTGTGGACTGGCACCGGTGCTGAGTGGCGAGGTCCATTTTGACGGGAAACTACTGCCCCTGGGTAAGGATCAGCACTTACAACCCGATCGCAAACGCATCGCACTGATGTTCCAGGACCCGGTCGGATCATTGAGCCCGAGAATGACCGTGCGTAAATTGCTGGCCGAGCCTTACCGGATCCATCCTGGCCTGTCCGATGACCCGGATCGCTCGGCACTGAATTTGTTATCCATGGTCGGGCTAGGTAACGATTTTGCGGATCGCTATCCGCACCAGCTTAGCGGCGGACAGGCACGCCGTGTGGGCGTGGCCCGGGCCCTGGCCTTGAAACCCGACCTTTTGATTGCAGATGAACCGAGCGCCGGGCTGGACGTTTCCATCCAGGGTGAAGTACTGAATTTGCTGGCGGACCTGCAGCGGGAAATGGGTCTTGGCATCATGATCATCACGCATAATCTCAATATCGTCCGCCATGTGGCGGACCAGATGGCCATCATGTACCTTGGCAGGTTTTTGGAGCAGGGCTTGTCCAGTCTCGTTTTTCACCAGCCACGCCATCCCTACACCGCGGCATTGCTGGCAGCCAACCCGAGTACGGATCCGGATGCCGTCGCTGAACGGATCGAACTGACAGGTGAGGTTCCGGGCTTGCTACAACGACCTTCGGGTTGCGAGTTTCACACTCGCTGTCCAGCGGTGCAGGCAGAATGCCGCATGAGTTTTCCTGCCCGTGAAGGTGCAAACGGCAAACAGGCCTGGAATTGCTTCCATCCACTTGATTAAATGCCATCGCGGGCAATACGCTTGTTCCACTGTCGGGAATAGAGCTGCTTGTCACCATCGAAGACATCCAGTGTGGCTTCGATGATAAAATGCGTTTCATCACAGGTCATTTTCTGACGAGCCTCAATCCGGGCATCCAGCTGCCCTTCCCGGCCATAGGTCTCCGTTGCACACAGATCAACACAGGCGGATGTGGGGTCACCAGGGTGAATGTGATATTGATAGTCTGTCTTCACACTGCTTGTCCAACCGTGGCGGTCAAACCGCCTGGTTCCGGAATCCATCTGATAAATGAACGATTGAATACCCGTGTTCATATCTACTTTAAATCCTATAAATTCTGGTTCGGAGCCCACCAGGATGGTTGTTGGGTGTACACGGGCCTTTCGCGGTGGTGCCAGTGTCCGAGCCTCCGCATCCGCTGATTGAGGTACTCTGGCAGGTAAGCAAAGCCTGCTTCCACCAGTGAACAATGAAAGCGTCACCGGCTGAGGTGATGGCCATACGATGGGCCAGAAAGCTGTCGAAATGGCTATGCGGATTCGGCTGCCAGGCGCGAATGTGTGGGCAATATCATTTAATTGAACACGAACAGCATAGCGTTTACCCGGCTCTATCAGTTCAGGGAATTCGTGACTGTTCCTGTGGGTCAGATTCAGGATACCGTAACTTATCTGAAGTGACTCGCCACTGGGTAATACTTCATTCAGCCGAACACAGACAAATGCGTTTTCCCGGTCGGAAACGACATCCAGGAAAACGACTGGTGCACCCAGTATGGCAAAAGCCTGTTCCAACACTGCGCCATCAAAACAGGCAGATGTGGCATCATCGGAGCGCTGGTCAGGCGGGTCCTCATGCCCGCCGGCACCGTTGCTACCTAAAAAAGGTGTGCATTGACCAGTTGTCTGCGGAGAACAGATTGAAACGCAACTTTCAGTTCCTGCCGCCTGATCCAGAGTTCCATCGTTCAGGTGCAAGGTCACAGTTTCGATGTTTGATGACGGCCAACCGGGTTCGTTGGCCCAATATCCAGGTCGTTCCTGATGGAAGGCAGATGGTCGAACACTATCCTGTACCCACACCCGATAGGTGGGTTCGTCCATCAAACCTGTATCCTTGCCTTTCAACCAATGGTCCCACCAACGTAGGGCCTCATCCATGTAACCCATTTTGGGACCGGGTACAGCCTGATGCATGTACTGGTGGCCCCATGGGCCAATCAAACCTTTGCGTGGTGTATCCAGTCCCGCCATCATTCGCGGGATCGGGTTGGAGTACGTGTCAGCCCACCCACCGATGGCGTAGACAGGAACTTCAATTTCAGAAAAATCTTCACATACCGAACCGTGCTTCCAATATGCGTCACGGCGCTGATGTTCAACCCAGGGTATGACCCAGGGTTCCATGGCATCAAGACGCTGCTGCCACATGTCGCGCCAAGAATCGCCTGCCAATGTCGGGTCAGGTGGGCGGGCCATGGAAGGAAACATCACGAAGGCCCACTCCGGGTTTTGGGTGGTCATGCATCCACCGATGTAATGCACATCATCGGCATAGCGGTCATCGGTAGAGAAGACAGTAATAATACATTTAAGGGCGGGCGGGCGGCAGGCAGCCACCTGCAATCCGTTGAAACCACCCCAAGATTTTCCCATCATGCCTACATTACCGTCACACCACGCTTGTTCAGCGATCCAGGCAATCACCTCCAACGCATCATCCTGTTCAAGCTCCAGGTATTCATCCAGCAACACACCCTCGGATTCGCCACTGCCACGTATGTCAACACGAACTGCAGCATAACCGTGACCGGCAAAATACGGGTGCATGGCCTCATCCCGGGCGGCCGTCCCATCCCGGGTGCAGTAGGGAATATATTCAAGAATGGCAGGAACAGGATTCTCGGCAGCATCTTCCGGGAGCCAGTATCGGCACGCCAGATGCACGCCGTCACTCAGTGGAATGCGTTCAAACTCAATTTCATTTATTGCATGCGGAAACGTATCGACAATTTCAACTGTCATTTTAATTCCCCACCCCTGCCGGGGGCTGTTAATACTTGGGGTCACCCATTAGCCGTCTCCGGTCAACTGACAAAGTGCGCCCCTGATATTTGTCATCATTTTATAATAATGGCAGAGACCTGCTAACGCACCTGGATTTTCAATCAATGTGCTGCTTCGGTCGGAAGCGCAACAGTCACCCATCAGGTTCCAGGCCGGACATTTCACCAAGGCGGACCATAAAATGATTTGTTGTCGTATCATCAAGAGCGTGAGCGTGTTTTTGGGTGTCTCTGGCAGTTACAGTTTGTCCTATCCGGTTTTGCACAGCATCTGGCTTCACATTTCGGCCGATCCTTCTTGAACCATAGCTACTGCTATGATTCTGCAAACGATCGACCCAACTGATTCGCCAGCTTCAGCGCAAATCCCGGATCCTTGGTGAAATGTCCGGGCTAGGCGTGGCGATGGTGCGGAAGACGATGCCCAGTACCCTGGTTATGACTTCAGGGCTACGCAATACCGAGGAACGGGTTGAAAATTGTATGTCCAACATACTGGGTGGCCCGGTCAGAGTATAAGTGAAATAAACGCTATACCGGACTTTTAATCCGATGGTCGTTGGTTCGAATCCTACACGGCCCACCATGACAGGGCACGGGAAACATCCGGCATGCCTTGCTGACCCGGTCCGCGTACAACTCGGCGGAGGGGTGCTTCGCATGGCCAGTTCGGACCGAAATTTGCCTTTCCCCAGCTGGCGCGTGTCCTGATTGACCCCCAGGTTCAGCATCGTCTCTTCAAGCTCCTCCGCGGACCGGAACGTGATGGTCTGGTCAGAAGGAAGACCCGAGGCAAATGCTTCTTAGTTCATATTAGTTCATACCGCTCCAAGTGTGGCGCAATGTGGATAGACAGCACAACTACTCTATTTTTACTATAATTTGATGAATGAGTAAGAAAAGGAAATTCATCCCGATGTGTACCAGATGGCATTGGATCTGCTTGTTTTTGTCAGCGCCGCTGTTCTGCTACGCCGTTCCTGCCCACGCTCAACTGAGCGGCCACAACTCCAAGGGCGACTTCGGGCTGCAGTCCGGCTCGCAGGCGCCGCCGGGTTGGTACCTGGTTGCCCCGATGTACTACCGCTACTCGGCGGACGAATTCCGTGACCGCAATGGCGATCGCCTGCTGGCCATCGAGAGTGGCGGGTCGGTCGAAGCCACGGCTTGGCTGGCCGGCGCCATCTGGGTGTCCGATTACAAGGTGCTGGGCGGCAACTACAGCTTTGTGATTTTCCCAGGCGTCACCAACAACGCGCTCGAGTTTCCCCCGCTCGGGGTGGATGAGAGGGTTAGTACCGGTCTGGCTGACCTGTATGTTCAGCCCATCAGCCTGGGCTGGAATACACCCCGGGCTGATTTTATTGCCGGCATCGGCATCTTCGCGCCGACCGGCGACTACGAAGTCGAGGGCTCGAGCAACCGCGGACTGGGCATGTGGAGTTACGAGCTGTTCGGTGGCACCACCGTTTACCTGGACGAGGCGAAGAGCTGGCATTTCGCAGCCACGGCCTTTTATGAAACCCACGGTAAAAAAGACGGCACCAATGTCCGAGTGGGTGACATTCTGACGGTGGAAGGCGGGCTCGGCAAGTCCTTCATGGAAGGCGCCGTGAATGTCGGTATCGCATACTACGCGCAGTGGAAGCTGACCGACGATGACTTCGGTGTCGATTTGGCGCCGGTTATCGGGCGTGAACCAGGGCGGCACCGTGTGTACGGGTTCGGCCCCGAGTTGACACTGCCACTGGCCACCAAGGAAACCCTGTTTGGTTTCCTCAACCTGCGTTACTTCTGGGAATCCGGTGCCCGTACATCGTTGCAGGGCAATACTCTCGTGGCGACGGTGACCTTCCCGATCCCAAGCGTCGCATTGCAATGATTTTTTTTGCATAGAAGAGAGCTGTGAAATCAATGACGAATTTAATCAACGGACAGATGGACTATTGATAGGAGAGATGCCATGAAAACGAAGACTTTTTTAATTAGTGGAATCACGATTCTAATTGCGACACTGATGGTGCCAGGCGTGGCCCTTGCGCAGGATGCCGGCACCCACAGCGGCAAAGAACTCAGTACTGAAAAGCCCACCCGACCCTATTCGCCCTATGCCTCTCCCTATTCGGAATATGACGCCGGGGTGGAATATCCGAACCGCGTGTTCTGGGGTGATACTCATCTTCACACCTCGTTCTCCATGGACGCCGGTGCCTTCGGTGCACGCCTGGGGCCGTTAGATGCTTACCAGTTCGCTCGTGGCGATGAGATTGAATCAAGCACCGCCGGCCGGGTCCGATTGGCCCGGGCACTGGATTTCCTGGTGGTGGCTGACCATTCGGACAATATGGGTTTCTTTCCAGACCTGAATGTCGGCGCCGCCCACCTGCTTGCTGATCCCACGGGTAAGGAATGGTACGACAAGGTCCAGGCAGGCAAGGGTATGGAAGTGGCCCTCGAAATCATTGATTCATTTTCACGTGGCACCTATCCAGATGCCATCATGTACTACCCCGATACTGAAATGTACAAGAGTGCCTGGGACAAGACGATCAAGGCAGCCGAGATATATAACGACCCCGGTAAATTCACTGCTTTCATTGGCTATGAATGGACCTCCCAGGTACCACCAGGCCAGAATCTCCACCGTGTGGTTATCTACCGGGATGGCTCGGACAAGGCCAGCCAGACCCTGCCAGCCACAACCTATGGCGCGCAGGGCAGCACAGATCCGGAATACCTTTGGAGTCTTCTGCAGATCTATGAGGACAAGACCGGTGGCGATGTCCTGGCCATTGCCCATAATGGTAATCTGTCCAACGGCCTGATGTTCCCTATCATCAATCCGGTGGATAACAAACCCTTGACAGATGAGTACGTCAAAACCCGCGCCAAGTGGGAGCCGTTGTATGAGGTCACCCAGATCAAGGGCGACGGCGAAGCCCATCCCTTCCTGTCACCCAATGATGAGTTTGCCGATTACGGGACCTGGGACAAAGGCAACCTCAACCTGAGCGAAGTCAAGACCGACGAAATGCTGGTGCACGAGTATGCACGTAGCGGTCTGCAACTGGGATTGAAACTTGAAAGTGAGCTTGGAACCAATCCCTACAAGTTCGGCATGATCGGCTCAACCGACAGCCACACTGGCCTGGCTACGGCAGATGACGACAACTTTTTTGGCAAACATTCCGGATCCGAACCAGGCCCTGACCGGATGCGTCACCCATTCGCCAAGTTCGGTGACCTCTCCATCATGGGCTGGGAAACCCTGGCCTCCGGCTATGCAGGGGTCTGGGCAAGGGAAAATACCCGTGAAGCGATCTGGGACGCCATGCAACGTAAGGAAGTCTACGGCACTACCGGGCCGCGTATGCTGGTGCGGTTCTTCGGCGGCTGGAATTTTGACGAAGCCGATGCCAATACCCGTCAGCCCGCCGAAGCGGGGTATGCCAAAGGGGTGCCCATGGGTGGCGATATCAGCAACGCGCCTGAAGGCAAATCACCGTCATTCCTGGTGGGCGTTCTGAAAGACCCGATCGGCGCCAATCTCGACCGCGTTCAGATCATCAAGGGCTGGGTAGACAGCAAAGGCGAACTGCGCGAACGTGTCTACGACGTGGCGGTTTCAGATGGCCGTAAAATCAACGAAGACGGTCGCTGCACCACACCCGTGGGCAATACTGTGGATGTGGCCAGCGCAAGTTGGTCCAACACCATTGGCGCGACAGAAATGATCAGCGTGTGGGAAGACCCCGATTTTGATGCATCACTCAAGGCCTTCTATTACGTCCGGGTGCTCGAGATTCCAACACCCAGGTGGACTGCCTATGACGCAAAGTATTATGGACTTAAAGTGTCCAAAGAAATTGAAATGGTTCAGCAGGAACGCGCCTACACCTCGCCGATCTGGTACACGCCGTGATTTGGTTGACAACGTAGCTTGAATTAATTGGAGAAGAGCGATGAGCAATAAGATACTAAGCGTGATCAGAAGTACTCTGGTTTGCTTGGTTTTACCCGGGTTGGCACTGTTCCTGACCACCGCCGTCTTCGCACAGGACACGGGACTCCCGACCGAAGAGATTTTTTCCAGCGCCTACAAGGGCAAGTCGTACTCGCCCTACGCAGGACACAGCTTCCCGAGCCGGCCGCTGTTTGGTGACAGCCATGTCCATACCGCCAACTCCTTCGACGCGGGAGCGATGGGTGCTACTCTCAGCCCCGAGGATGCCCACCGATTCGCCCGTGGCGAGGAGGTAGTCTCGTCGACCGGCATTCGGGTCAAGCTCGCCCGACCGCTCGATTGGCTGGTGGTCGCCGACCACTCCGACAACATGGGCTTCGTCGCGGATCTCAAGGCGGGTGCGCCCCACGTGTTGTCCGATCCACAGGGCAAGGAATGGTACAACCAGATCATGGCAGGAGAGGGGGCGGCGGTCGCCTTCGAGATGGTCGGCATGTTCGCCAAAGGCGAGTTCCCCGCCAGCCTGAGCTACAAGCCCGACTCGGCACCGTTCAAAGACGTCTGGCGACGGACGATCGATGCAGCGGAGCAATACAACGAACCTGGCCGGTACACCGCGCTACACGGCTACGAGTGGACGTCGCTCATCCTGGGCAACAACATGCACCGCGTCGTCATCTACCGCGATGGTGCCGCGACGGCCTCGCAGATGGTTCCCTACACGACCTACGCGCCCGAGGGCAGTCCGGACCCGCGCGACCTCTGGAAGTGGCTCTCGACCTACGAGCAGAAGACCGGTGGAGACATTCTGGCCATCGCCCACAATGGCAACCTATCCAACGGCATCATGTTCCCGTTCGAGGCACAGTGGAATGGCAAAAAGTTAGACTTGGAATACGTGACGGAACGCCTCAAGTGGGAGCCGCTCTATGAGGTGACACAGATCAAGGGCGATGGCGAGGCCCACCCGCTGCTCTCGCCGGACGACGAGTTCGCCGACTACGAGAACTGGGATATCGGCAACCTCGACTTTCCCACCCCGACGGTCAAGACCGATGACATGCTCGCCGGCGAGTACGCCCGCGAGGCGCTGAAGCGCGGGCTCTCGCTCGAGGCTACGTTCGGCACAAACCCCTACAAGTTCGGCATGATCGGCTCGACCGACACCCACACCGGGCTCGCCACCGCGGAGGAGGACAACTTCTTCGGCAAGCACGCCGGCGCCGAGCCTAGTCCTAAGCGTATGGGTCATCCGTTCTGGGCGAACGAGAAGGGCACCATCATGGGATGGGGCCAGGTGGCATCAGGCTTAGCGGCCGTCTGGGCGCTGGAGAACACCCGCGCCTCAATCTTCGACGCGATGCAGCGCAAGGAAGTCTACGCCACGACCGGCAGCCGGATATCGGTGCGCTTTTTCGGTGGCTGGGACTTCACCGCCGAAGACGTCGCGAGTCGCACCCCGGCGTTCGCCGGCTACGGCAAGGGCGTGCCCATGGGGGGCGATCTGACGCCCAGGACCGGAAACGGTGCTCCCTCCTTCATGGTCTACGCTCTTCGCGATCCGATCGGCGGCAACCTGGATCGGATCCAGATCATCAAAGGGTGGATGGACCGGAGCGGCAAGACGCACGAGAAGGTGTACGACGTGGCCTGGTCTGGCAATCGCAAGCCGGGCGGCGACGGCAAGTTGCCCCCGGTCGGCAACACCGTCGACGCCAAGACCGCCAACTTCACCAACACGATCGGAGCCTC
>Ga0255052_10003338_pt1 | contig 11195 bp, 7 predicted proteins | sample JV7_2_21_MG_FD_188632 | JGI IMG/M metagenome (GOLD analysis project Ga0255052, IMG submission 188632) | Seawater microbial communities from Jervis Inlet, British Columbia, Canada - JV7_2_21 | ecosystem: Environmental > Aquatic > Marine > Inlet | place: Canada: British Columbia | collected...
CCACCCGCAGGGCGAGCTCACAAGCTGTCATCTGCTGCGTTAGCACTTCTCGATATAGAACCACTATGTCTTCGAAGCGCTGCCTTACAGCTAACAGCTTGTGAGTTTGCTGATCCGACGTTTTAGGGTTTACACTGCACTAGTACTACGCGTCAAATAAAATAAGCTGAAAACTAAAGAATCTTGCTTAAAATGCCGGAAATCTCCACATGCTCTATTTCACCGGCGTACTGCCAGCGTATGATCCCTTCGCTGTCCACCAGCACAGAATACGGCAACATGCCGGTCGCGTTGCCATAGTTTCTGTTGGTCTCAATCACATCAGTTTCGCCCACCAGGATGGGATAGTTGATGCCGAGTTTTTGCACGAATTCCCGAACGCTTTGAACATCATCCAGCGCGATGCCAACAACCTGCAAGCCTGCCGGACCGTACTCAGCCTGCAATTCTGTCAGCATGGGCATTTCCCGGCGGCATGGCTCACACCATGTGGCCCAAAAATTAATCAGCAGGGTTTTACCGGAAAAGTCGTGCGGAGTAACAAATTCACCCGTGCTGCTGCCAAGTCGAAAATCCGGACGCTGGCTGCCCACCAGGTTACTGCTCAGCGGTGCCAGCGAAACCGGAAATTCCAGGGCCTGTTGCCGACTGGACAAATACACTCCAGCCGTCAGTGCCACCACGGCGACCAGGATGATTGCCAGACGCTGCATTACGGAGTTTCCAGTACCTTTTTAAGGTGGTTAGCGAAAGCCTCCGGTTCGAAATAACCCACCAGGCGGTAACTTCGTAGTTCTTTTCCGTGACGGTCAAAAAACAGGATTGCCGGCGGACCGATGATGCCATATTTGGCCATCAGCGCCTGATCCGTTTTATCATTTTCGGTCACGTCCGCCTGAACCGGTTGAATCTGTTGGAACAGGGCCTGGATTTCGGGCTCCGAAAAAGTGTTACGCTCCATGCGCACGCACTCAACACACCAATCAGCGTAAAAATCCAGCATGGCAGGTTTTCCGGCCTGGTTGGCCTGTGCCACTGCCTGATCCAGATCGGCCAATGACTTGATTTTCTGGAACGTCACATGTTCCACGTTGCTTGCCTGTCCGCCTGATCGCATACCTTTTAGTGGTTTTGTCCAGTCCTCGCCGCCGGTTGCTGCGCCGATGATTTCAATCGTCCCCAGCAACAACAAAACCAGTCCAAGGGATTTCCACAACCTGCGCCAGCCTGACGCACCTTCCGGGATGCGCTCCAGCGCCCCCAGATAGACACCACTGGCAATGGCCAGTATGCCCCAAAGCATCAGGATCAGCGGACCCTGGACGATGCGTTCAAACATCCAGATAGCCAGCGCCAGCAGACCGATACCAAAGCCCGCCTTGATCGCGTCCATCCAGGCACCGGCTTTGGGCACCAGTTTACCTGCCGATACACCGAACAGTATCAACGGCACGCCCATACCCATGGACAGTGCAAACAACGCCGAACCACCCAGTACCGCACTACCCGAAGCGCCAATCACGATCAGGGCTGCTGCCAGCGGTGGTGCAACGCATGGACCAACAATCAACGCGGAAAGGAACCCCATTACAGCAACACCAGTAAGACTGCCGCCTTGCTGCTGATTACTGGCCTGGGTAAGCCGGCTTTGCAGGCTGGAAGGTAACTGCAACTCAAAAAAGCCAAACATGGACAGCGCCAGGGCAATAAAGATGGCAATGAAGAAACCGAGAATCCACGGGTTCTGGAATAATGCCTGCAGATTCTGGCCAAACAGCCCCGCCAACACGCCCGCGACGGTATATGTGACCGCCATGGCCAGCACGTACACCAGCGATAGCCAGAATGCCCTGGATGTCGTCATGCGCTCGCCCTGGCCCGCGATAATACCCGACAATATGGGTACCATCGGGAATACACAGGGTGTGAAGGCCAGCAAGATTCCGGCAATGAAAAAGGCGAACAAGGCGCCAGTGGGGTTATTCAGCAATTTCCGCGCCAGCACGTCCTGCTCGGATGCCTGTCCGTCGGTTGCCTGGACTGAAATCTCTTCAGATCGCAAATTATTCGCTGCTGTCGCGGGTATCGCTGTTTGTCCAATGGCTTGACCTGATGCTGCCATCAGTACATCCACACGTGATGTTTGCGGTGGATAGCAGATATCGCCATCACGGCATCCCTGGTAGTGGGCCTCCAGTGTTATCGTCTGCTCCGCTCCCGCGGGCCTGCTAACAACCACCGGCACCTCGATTTGCCCAAAATAAACCTCGACCGGTCCAAATTCAGGGTCATCCTTTACGGTGCCCTCTGGCAGGTTTACAGCATCTACCTCAAAGCCGTTTTCACCCGGCACCCTGAAAGAAAACTTGTCACGGTAAAGGTAATAACCGGGCTGGGCCGTGAAGCGCACCAGGATGATTTCGGAATTGAGACCGATGGCTTCATAGGTAAATGCCTGCTCCGGTGTCAGAGCAGGTTCGCCATAGACCGGATCACGATCGCCATCGTTTGGGTATTGCTTGAATACGTCCGTAATGGATCCCGCCGCTGCTGGTGCAGATGTTGCAGGCAAGGTAACAACCAGTAACTGTTCAGTAGGTGGGTAACACAGCACATTTTCCAGGCAGCCTTGCGACCGCACCCGTAAACTGACCAGGTCCACACCCGCGGGAACGGCCTCTACTGGCAAACCTACCGTTAACCGGTCGTGGTAGGTGACCACTTCCTCGCCCAGCAATTCATCAAATTTGCGCTCACCCTCGGGGATATCAGGAGCGCCGAGCACCACACCTGCCGTATCGGTACTGAAGGTCAGAAACTTGTTGTTGTACAGGTAATAGTCTTCGGCAATTTTCCAGTTGACCTCGATTCGTTCACGGCTGCTTGCCTTTGCTGAAATCTTGAAGACCTCTTCAAATTCCCTGATCTCATCGAATTCCAGAGCGGATCCCAACATGGGTAGCAACAGGAACAGGCTGGCCAGCCATCTTATGTTCATATTTTTCATCATCGAATATGACCGTGGATTGTTTGTTTTTCGTACATACCCCGCAATAGACGCCGTTTTTAAGTGGTAGTTTCATTGCACAGGCCGCGGATTTTACCTGAACAGGGCGGGTTACGCCTATATGCGTTGTGTCGTAGTATTTTCAAGGTGTATACTAACCGACCGATCGGTCAGTATTACTGAATCAACATGAATAGGCGCACCATGAAAAACCAGATAAATATCGCCAGGGGCGACTCAAAGGGCGAACAAGCCATCCTGGATGCCGCTGAAGTTCTGTTTTCCGAAAAAGGTTTCGACGCTGTTTCGATGAGCACTATCGCCAGACTCGCCAATACCAGCAAACCCAACATCTATCATCACTTCGGGTCTAAAAACGACCTGTACCTGGCGGTGATGAAAACCGCTGCGCAACGGTCATCGGCCTTGCTTGACGCGCTGGCGGATGCCTCGGGAACTTTCCAGCAACGACTGTCCGGGTTTTCCGCCGGGCAACTTGAAAACATACTGGCGCATAAACGCAGCACACAACTGATCCTTCGTGAAGCCCTGTCCGGAGGTTCACAGCGCGGCCGGGAAATTGCCGAACATTTTGTAAAGGAAAGTTTTACCCGACTGGTGGACATGGTTCACCAGGGCCAGCAAGAACGTGAATTCCGGAATGATGTTGATCCTGCATTGGCCGCTTTCATGATCGTGGCGGCAAACCTGTTTTTTTTCCAGGCCGCCCCGGTCATGCAATACATACCCGAGTTCAGCATCACCGATGACGCCGGTAATTACAGTGGAGGCGTTATGGACATATTGTTCAACGGCGTGCTCCAAAACAGAGAAACCAGGACATGAACAAATTGTTTACTTATCTACTGGCCGTGGCACTACTACTCTTTTCGACCATTTCATGCAACCGGGAGGATACCCCCAGTACTGATGACAAGGGCAATGCTGTGCTTATTTCCACGCACAAGGTGGTGCTCTCAGACCTGCCCATATGGCTGAAATCCGTTGGTCGGGTTCACAGCGTCGCCGCACCCACACTGGCCGCAGAAATCGAAGGCCGCATAACCCTGGTTGCCGTGGATGCCGGTGAAGTTATTGAACTGGGGCAGCTGTTGGCAGAAACCGACACTTCAACACTGTTATTACAACGACAGGCAGCCCAGGCTGGACTTGAGCGCCTGGTGGTACATATTGCCAATGGCAAGCGCAGGGTTGAACGGTTTGAAAAGCTGTCATCCCAAAACCTCTCTTCCCAAACCCAATTGGATGATGCCCGGGAGCAACTGGACGCGTTCCAGGCGGATTACAAAGCAGCCCAGGCCGAACTCGCCATCGTCAACGATTCGATAAAAAAATCCCGAATTATTGCGCCGGTTTCCGGTGTGGTACAGCAACGCCTGATCGCGGCCGGCGATTTCGTCAAACGCGGTCAAGCCCTGTTCAAAATAACCAACCCGGCAAGGCTACAGGCCTGGCTGCCTTATCCAGAGACTGCAGCACTACAGATAGCCATCGGTCAGACCGTGATCGTAAAAAGCCTGCTTACCAAAGAGCTTTTGTTCCAGGGAGAAATTTCGGAACTTCAACCGGCGATTGGCCCCGGCAGCCGGGCACTGATGACCATCACCGACATAGACGATCCGGGTGACCTGAGACCCGAGGCTACGATCACCGGAAGGGTGCTGATAGAAACGCGCAGAGGTGCTGTCATGGTGCCTGAGATCAGTGTGGTACGCAGACCGGGTGGTGACGTCGTCTACGCGATCAATGGCAACAGAGCAAAAGCCCACCCGGTATTAACCGGCCAGATTGAAGGTGACCGTGTTGAAATCCTGTCCGGTCTTGAGGGTAATGAAACCATCGCTGCCGATGGCGCAGCTTTCCTGACCGATGGCGCCCGCGTGAAGATTTCGGAGCTGACCGTTGAATCTGCCTGAAATTTCCATTAAACGGCATGTTTTTGCCTACATGCTGTCCGCTGTGCTGGTATTGTTTGGCATCATAAGCTACAAGGATATCGGCGTTGACCGATACCCCACGATTGAAGTTCCGATGATTTCAATCACCACGGTGCTTCCGGGTGCAACACCGGAAATCATTGATTCCAGCATCACCAACCTGATCGAATCTTCGGTCAACAGTACGCCGGGAATTGACCACATCATTTCAGACTCATCGCCAGGATTTTCAGTCGTAAAAATTCGTTTCAATATGTCCAAAGACGTCAATGTGGCTTTCAATGAGGTGCAGTCAAGGGTCAACCGGGTGTTGCGTGATTTACCCAACGAAGCCGAACCACCGGTGGTGGCCAAAATTGAGTTTGGTGCATTGCCGGTCATGTGGCTTGTGCTAACCGGCGACCGTACCCTGCAGCAACTGAACCAGTATGCCCGCAATGTTATTAAAAAACGCCTGGAGACCATTGATGGTGTTGGTGAAGTCCAGTTAGGGGGCGAACAAAAGCGCACCATCAGGGTAAACCTGAATCCCGCCAACATGGCGCGACTCGGTATTACCGTGCCCGATATTGTACGGATGTTCAATCGCGAACACCTGCGCTTGCCCGGTGGTTTCCTGGTCCGGGAGAGCCGGGAGGAGTTACTCGAACTGGACCTTGAATACCACAGCGCAGCGGCACTGGGTGAAATGATCATCGGGTACAACGGCGGAGCGCCACAGCGTTTGCACGACATCGCAGACATAGAAGACGGGCTTGCAGATTTTCGCCAGTTGGCACGCTTCAACGGACAGCCCACCGTGGGTATCGGCATCGTAAAGGTACAGAATGCAAATTCCGTGGCCATGGTGGACGAAATTACGCGGCGGCTTGATGAGGAATTGATACCGAACCTGCCACCGGGTATTCAGCTTCAGATAGCGCACAACGACGGGGACCTGACACGGGGAATAATCGAAGCACTGGAAGAACACCTGCTTTCGGGTACAATCCTGACCGCGCTGGTGGTGCTGCTGTTCCTCAAGAACATCCGGTCCACCATCATCATTGCTGTCGCCATTCCCGTTTCGTTGCTCGGAGCGATAGCGGTCATGTATTTTCTGGGTTATACCTTCAATACCATGACCATGCTGGGCCTGCTGCTGCTGATAGGCGTGGTGGTGGATGATGCCATCGTCGTGCTTGAAAACATCTACCGCCACGGCGAAGAACACGGCTCTGGCCGGGTGGATGCAGCCATACACGGCACCCGCCAGGTCGTGTTTGCGGTATTGGCAGCAACGTTGACCCTGGTCGCCATTTTTGCCCCGGTAATATTCATGCAGGGCATCATCGGCAGGTTTTTTGAGGCGTTTGCCGTGGTGGTGACTTTTGGGGTACTGGCATCGCTGTTTGTTTCACTGACACTGACACCGATGTTGTGCTCCAGATTCCTCAAGGTCGAAAAGAAACACGGAAAACTGTATCACTTTATTGATCGTGGTTTCCAGGCGCTGGACAACGGTTATATCCGTCTTTTGAACACGTCATTGAATCACCGCAAGATCGTTGCCCTGCTTACCATGGGCGTGGTGCTTTCCAGTGGCTATTTTTTTGCGAATACCGGTTCGGGATTCATGCCGGTACAGGACGAAGGCCGGTTCATGATCAGCGTCAAGACCCCCCTGGGTTCTTCCATCCAGTACACGGAAGAGAAACTCAAGGCAATCGAGGAGATACTGGTACAGCACGACGAAATCGAAGGCTTTTTTGTGACCATCGGTGCGGACGCATCCCGGCAGGTCAGCAAAGGCAGTTTCCTGGTCCGAATGGTGCCGTGGAGTTCGCGTGAGATCACCCAGAATGAGTTGATCCAGCAGTTGCGGCTTGAATTGACAGGAATTGCGGGTGTGCAGGCTTTCCCTTCACCGATGCCGATGGTCAGCGGCAACCGGGGTGAACCCTTGCATTTTATCCTCAGCGGGCCAGACCTTTATGAAGTAGCACGGTTGTCGGGCATGATCAAACAACGGCTTAAAAAGCACCCCGGTTTGGGCAACCTTGACCTGGAGCTACAACTTGACCTGCCACAGCTGGCAACAAATCTTCGGCGCTCTCTTGTGCGCAGCCTTGGCCTGTCGTCCGAAGACGTAGCCCTGGCTATCAAGGTCCTGGCCGCGGGCCTGGATATCGCCCGCTTCAACGACGAACCCGGTGATGGTGAGCGTTACGATATCCGTCTTAAAGCGGGTGAGGATGAACTGCGTTACAGCGACGATATCAGCAATATCTACCTGCGGGCAGCCGATGGTGAAATGGTGAGCCTGCAAAACCTGGTTACACTCACTCCAGAACTGGGGGCGGCGGTCGTTTCACGTTATGACCTTCAGTACGCAGCCAATTTCTTCAGCACCCCAACCATCTCGCTCGGCGATGCGGTTAACAAGGTCAATGAAATCACTGCCGACATGCTTCCGTTGGGGTATGAAATCAACATGACCGGGCGGGCTGAGGAATTCGGCAAGACGGCATTTTATATGCTGTTTGCCTTTGTGGTTGCCATCATCCTGGTTTACATGGTGCTGGCCAGCCAGTTCAATTCGTTCATCCAGCCCTTTATCATCATGGTGGCACAGCCACTTGCGATTATCGGCGGAGTGGTCGCATTGTGGGCCAGTGGCCATACGCTGAACATGTTTTCCATGATCGGCCTGGTTTTGCTGATGGGGTTGGTGGCCAAGAACTCCATTCTGCTGGTGGATCTGACCAACCAACGGCGGGCTGACGGCAAAAGTATCGAACGCTCCCTGAAAGAAGCCTGCCCGATTCGGTTGCGCCCCATTCTTATGACATCGATGACCATTATCCTGGCGATGTTACCGGCCGCCTTCGGTGTCGGCGCCGGGTCGGATACCAATGCACCCATGGCCGTTGCAGTGATCGGTGGCATGATCAGCTCCACCCTGCTATCGCTGGTTGTGGTGCCGGCTGTGTACTCATTGGTTGAGGGTGCTTTGGAACGCAGGTTGATTAATTGACCTTGTCGAACGAATAAGCGGTATCCCGGGATGACGGTGCCTCCAGAAAAGGTCGTCATCCCGGCGCAAGCTATAAAAATTACAACATGGGTACGATCAACAACGCAACAATATTGATAATCTTGATCAACGGGTTAATGGCAGGTCCAGCCGTATCTTTGTACGGGTCGCCCACCGTGTCGCCGGTAATGGCTGCAGCATGTGCCGCGGTGCCCTTGCCACCAAAATTTCCATCTTCGATGTACTTCTTGGCATTATCCCAGGCGCCACCACCGGTGGTCATGGAGATGGCCACGAACAGACCGGTGACAATGGTGCCTACCAGTAAACCGCCCAGGGCCTGTGGGCCCAGCAGCAATCCAACCACGATCGGCACCAGCAGCGGTAACAGCGAAGGAATGATCATCTCCTTGATGGCGGCCTTGGTCAACAGGTCCACCGCCCGGGAATAATCCGGTTTTCCGGTGCCTTCCATAATTCCTTCAATTTCACGGAATTGACGGCGTACTTCTTCGACCACCGAGGCTGCGGCGCGGCCAACAGCTTCCATCGCCATCGAACCGAACAGGAACGGCACCATGCCGCCGATGAATAGGCCGATGATAACGTAGTGGTTTGACAGGTCAAATGTCATGCCAACGTGACCCGCTTTGACCAGGCTGTTGGTATAGTCCGCAAACAGGACCAGCGCTGCCAGTCCGGCCGAACCAATGGCGTAACCCTTGGTAACAGCCTTGGTCGTATTGCCCACGGCATCCAGCGCATCGGTGGTCTTGCGGACATCCTCTGGAAGTTCCGCCATTTCTGCGATTCCACCGGCGTTATCCGTAATCGGGCCAAACGCATCAAGCGCAACGATCATACCCGTCATCGAGAGCATTGCGGTGGCCGCAATGGCGATGCCGTAAAGACCGGCAAAGTAATGGGCACCCCAGATCGAGGCACACACTGCGAGTACCGGCAATGCGGTGGCCTTCATCGAAATACCCAGTCCGGCAATGATATTCGTGGCATCACCCGTGGTGGAGGCAGCTGCGATCTTCCTGACCGGGCTGTATTGTGTACCGGTGTAATACTCGGTTATAAACACCATGGCGGCAGTCAACACCAATCCGATAAGTGAAGCGTAATACAGGTTCAGGCCCTGCTCACCCATCATGTGCACCGAGGGATAATAAAACGCGGCAGCAGCCAGGACACCGGAGACGATAACACCCTTGTACAGCGCACCCATGATGGAACCACTCTTGCCGGTCTTGACAAAAAAGGTGCCGATGACCGAAGCAATAATGGACAGGCCGCCAAGCACCATCGGATACATCACGGCATTCGGGCCAATTGATTCTGCCATCAAGCTACCCAGCAACATGGTCGCGATCAGCGTCACGGCATAGGTTTCGAACAGGTCGGCAGCCATACCGGCACAATCGCCAACATTGTCGCCAACGTTATCGGCGATTACACCCGGATTACGCGGGTCGTCCTCAGGAATACCAGCCTCTACCTTGCCGACCAGGTCAGCACCAACATCAGCTCCCTTGGTAAAAATACCACCGCCAAGCCGGGCGAATATGGAAATGAGTGAACCACCGAAAGCCAGGCCGATCAGGGCATGAATAGCATCATCCCCACTGAATCCATAGCGCCTCAGGATCGCGTAGTAACCGGCTGTGCCAAGCAAGCCGAGACCAACGACCAGCAGACCGGTAATGGCGCCGCCACGAAACGCAATCTTCAACGCAGGTGCTACCCCTGTGCGTGCTGCCTCGGCAGTGCGTACATTGGCCCGTACCGACACATACATGCCGATATACCCCGCCAATGCAGAAAATATCGCGCCGATTGCAAAACCGATTGCCGCTGCCCAACCAATGAAAAACCCGACAACCGCGAACAGGATGACACCCGCGATTCCGATGGTTGAATACTGGCGATTCATATAGGCATTCGCACCCTCGGTGATCGCCGCAGAAATTTCCTGCATTTTTTCATTACCCGCTGGTTGTTTTACCACCCAACGGGCACTCAATATCCCGTAAATAACTGCCAGCAGGGACGCGCCTACCGCCAGCCATAGCGCCATTCCACTATCCATTTGTATCTCCCTCAAAAATTTCGGCCAAGAATGGCCCGCTAAAACCGCGCTATGGTAGCACAATTCCTTTGATAAACAGTGTGATTACCCCAAAAAAATCAAGCTTCTCTACTTTGCGAATGTGTTTCCAAAAAAATCGCCTTCGTGCCAGCTTGGCCGTGATGGTTGATTAGCGACTTTTTCACCGATTTTTGCATTGATGCGTGTAAACCTGGCCGCCGCACCATAATGGATAGGCAGGTTCAGATCATCGCTGGGTTTATGGTAATGCTGTTGCAGAAAGCCCTCGAAAATTGGCTGTGTATCAACACCGCTATCGAGAGATTTTACGCCGGTGACGATAAACACTGACGGAACACCCTGTTGAACAAATTTGTAATGATCGCTACGGACAAAAATATTCTGTTCCGGAAAAGGGTCCGGCGTCAGTTCGATGCCAAACTCACCGGCGGCTTCCCGAACGGTTTCACCGAGGCTGGAGTGTTCCGCGCCGAATGCGATCACGTCACCAAAATCATATAGTAACAGTGGCATATCCAGGTTAATCTCACTGACCATCGCGTGGATCGGAACCGTTGGATTCATGGCAAAATACTCTGAACCGACCAGGCCTTTTTCCTCTGCCGTCACTGCGACAAACAAAATGGAGCGCCTTGGCGCATCGCCCTGCGCGAACAGACGCGCAGTTTCCAGCATCACTGAAATACCGGAAGCGTTGTCCAGTGCGCCGTTATTGATACGATCTTTTTGTCCTTCCCCGGTGTTTGCGACATGTAGTTCGCCGATATGGTCAAGATGCGCGGTATAGACCACGTATTCTTTTGCGAGCAACGGATCTGAACCCGGTAATACGGCGGCCACGTTAGGGCTGTATATGGTTTCGTGGTTACTTCGCTGGCTCATGCTGACTTTGCCGGCAAGGTCGAATACCGGCAACGGCTCAGCGTTTTCGTCTTTCTCAAGCAAGCTCGCCAGGTCATGTGGCGCGCCCTTGAAAATTGCTTCAGCCGCTGTGTGCCGCAACATCACGGTTAGCTGCAATTGCTCAAATTCACCGTGAACCACGCCCAGGTCGTTAATCCATCCCATTGAGGGCATACCTACACGGCTTTAACCCTG
>Ga0255052_10003340_pt1 | contig 11194 bp, 11 predicted proteins | sample JV7_2_21_MG_FD_188632 | JGI IMG/M metagenome (GOLD analysis project Ga0255052, IMG submission 188632) | Seawater microbial communities from Jervis Inlet, British Columbia, Canada - JV7_2_21 | ecosystem: Environmental > Aquatic > Marine > Inlet | place: Canada: British Columbia | collected...
CCCGGCATGTGCGGCTTTGCCGTAGACCGCAACAGTGAACCGGCCGATGCCCTTGCGCTCTGTCTTTAAGCTGCCGTCCTCTCCAAGGGCGGGTTCGAGTACGAAGGCACGGGTTGCCCGCCGAGCGAGCATGCGAATGTATCGAGTGGACGTTCGGCTACCGACTTCCTCATCGGCGTTGACGAAAATAACGGGCATGACCGTCGGCCGCAGGTCCAGGTCCTGCAAAGTCTTGAGCGCAAGAATGAGCAGCACCAGGCCACCCTTCATATCGAACACACCAGGTCCGCGGATGACATTGCCCTCCACGGTGAAAGGACGTTCGATGATGGTCCCGACAGGCCACACGGTGTCGTAGTGACCAACGATGAGCTGGATGCCCGATCCCCGCCAGCGCTCTTCAGGCCTCGCGTACACATGATGAGGACCGCCAGGAAGCCCGGTTTCACACACCATGAAACCGAGCTCGCTGAGCGCCGACATAAACATATGCCGCGCTTTCTTGTGAACCGAGGGATGCGACGATGGTGACTCCGCCTCCACAAGATCCCTGAGTAGCTTGATCAACAGGGCGTCCTGATCACGCACGTGGTTCAGAATTCGACCAGCAAGCCCTTTGCTCATGTCGGTGTCATTTCTTCATATGGGCCGGGAATGGGAAAGCGTTGGATCGCTCGATCGTGGCGAATCGACCGGGCGCCAGATAGGCGAGTAGCGGCGAGTCGTGGACGAGTTCCTGGTCATCGAGGTCATACGAACGCAGGAACTCCGGTTCGGCGTAGGCCGCTACGATTTCACCGGTGATTAAGCAGTTCGGTCCGAAGCCGTCTATGGTTCTGAAGTGACGGCATTCGAAATACAGGTACGCTTCTTCGATCAATGTGCCGTCAACAATGTGTGCGGGAAAGGTCGTAAGGAAATCGAGCACAGGTTTGTGTCCTTCCTGCCGCGGCGAGGCAGCGAGACTCGACTGCAGTACCTGAGATGGTTTCGGGTAGCTGACCGTAAATACGTCGGTTCGTTGGATGTTGCTGCAGGTCGAATGAGTCGGTGAACAAACGAAACCGAAGTAATTCTGCCAGCCTAACGGCGTGACCATGTGTTTGGGCGCGAGGTCAGGTGAGCCGTCCGGGTCGGTGGTGCCGATTAATACCAGCGGTGCGACCGTAAAAAATCGATCCCAAACTGGCCGGCTTGTGTCGATGTCAACGAGACGGCCCTTTCCTGTTGCTGTGGACACGGCGACACCTCCCGATTATTGGCCAAACTTCAAGCTACGCCCTCGTTCCGAGGCTGAGAATAGGTAATTGCCGAGCCGATTGCAGGCCAGTTCGAGCCCTTTGATGTGGCCTGGCCGTGCTTGCAAATAGTGCAGCATCCTGTGATAACGTAAATCGTCGCATACGAAAAACCAAAGACCGCAGGACTTGCAACATGCACGAGGACGCCAGGACTATTGCCGAACTGATCGCCGGACAAAAGCCCGGCTATGCGCTGGAGCAGCGGTTCTATACAGACCCCGAAATTTACGATCTCGAAATCGAACGCATTGTTTCGCGGAACTGGATCCTGGCCGGACATCAGTCCGAGTTACCCGAGTCAGGGGATTTCAAAGTACTCAATGTCGCCAGTGAATCCGCGATTATTGTTCGCGGCAGCGACGGCCAGCTAAGAGCATTCGCGAACGTTTGTCGCCATCGCGGCTCACTGGTTTGCCTGGAGTCAGAGGGGCACGCGAAGAAGTTTTCGTGTCCGTATCACGGCTGGATGTACGACATCGATGGCAACCTGACCGCGGCGCGTAGCATGCCGAGCGATTTCGACAAGTCGGAGCATGGTCTCAATGCGGTATCTCTCGAAATCATTCACGGTCTCGTGTTCATCTGTTTCTCTGACAATCCTCTGAGCGTCGATAAGGCCAGGCGTGACCTGGCAGAACCGATGGCGATATTCGATTTTGAAAACCTCGAGATTGCTGCGCACAAGTCGTACGACATTGCTGCGAACTGGAAGTTGTCAATCGAGAACTACCAGGAGTGTTATCACTGCGCGACAGCACATCCTGAATATGCACAGATACATACGCTCATGGTCGAGCGGAAAAAGCGTGAGCGATTGCAGGGACACATGCTCGACAAGATGGATTCCTGCGGGATAAGGAACATAGAGGTCGACCACGCGGACACCGATGCATTGCCGGGTAAGCTCGGTTACGCGTACAGTCGCACGGCGTTATTCGAGGGTTACCTGACTGGCAGCAAAGAGGGCAAGCCTGTTGCTCCATTGCTGGGCGATATCAAGGACTACGACGGGGGCGCATCAGACTTCTCTTTCGGCGCATTCTCGTTCCTTCTCGCCTACAACGACCATGTCGTGGCTTATGTGTTTACGCCTGTCGATATGAATAGCAGCAAATGCGATATCTATTGGCTTGTGCGTGGTGATGCGAAAGCAGGCAAGGACTACGATGTTGATCAACTGACCTGGCTTTGGGACGTTACGACCGAAGCTGACAAGACGATCATCGTCAACAACTCGAAGGGCATACATTCGCGATATTACAAACCGGGCCCGTTTTCGGAGATGGAGCGCCTCGAACGGCGTTATATTGAATGGATTTTGCAGGAACTGGTTCGCCCGTAGGAGCCGGTTCGCCTGTAGGAGCGCTGCTTGTACCCCAAGGGCATGTAATCAGCGCGTTATTGCCAAGTTCGATTTTCACGCAGTCCTCGCTACTTGAAGTGTTTCGGAAATACGCCGCGCAGGTAACTCATAATTGCTTCCTTCGCGTCATTTCGATCCCAGGACTGTGGGCTGACCAGGCACGATAACCACAGCCCATTGGTCATTGATGCCAGCGCATTTGCGGCTGTCGTTGCCTCAATATTTTGATAGCCGCCGTCTGCAATAAGCTCCTCGCAAAGACTCGCAACCACCTCGTCGTAGTATCCATCCCACTCATCGCACAAACGCCGATAGGTCGGTCGTGACTTAACCTCGCCCCAGAACGCAAACCAGATGGCGAGTTTTCGTTGATTGCAAATAGACGGCCTGATGTCATGTTCCATCAGCGCAAGAAGCTTGTCGGCAGGGCGGGGGTCCGACCTCTCAAGCGCCTTATCGAATTTGTCGCGATATTCGCCCGCAAGAGTGCTCAGCGTCTCCTTGAGCAGGTTGTCCTTACTCTTGAAATGCAGGTTGACGATACCCTGCGAGAGACCGGCTTCTTTGGCGACGTCGCCCAGTGTCGTACTGCCCATGCCCTTGCGGGCGATGCACTTCATCGTGGCATCGATAAGCTGGCGGCGTCTCTCCTCACGCGATGCTGTGCGGCTGCTTGTGGCGGCTTTAGCGATCATCAGATCGTGGATGATGCCATAATTTGAATGAATACTCATTCATTTTTCTGGACGCGGGGCCACGGTCCATGAGACCCTAGGCGTTCGGGACACTGGGGGTTCTATGCGCTCTCTTGCGCGATCAAATCGGCATTTCAGACAGGCAGTCCAGCGACTGCCGCTTGGCGTGTCATCAAATTTCCGTTATTGGGGTGATGAGCAGACGATCTACATTGATCATGGAAAGGGTGGTCGCATCTGGGATATTGATGGCAACGAGTACATCGACTATCGACTTGCCTACGGTCCTGTCATTCTCGGCTACGCGGATCCCCGTGTTGATGAAGCCGCCCGCAAGGGCATGGAAGTCGGTGGCGTATTCGCGCTGTCTACAGAGCTTGAATACCAGGTAGCCAGTCGCATCAGCAAGATGGTGCCCGCCGCAGAGCTGGTGCGTTTCTCAAACTCCGGTACCGAAGCGGTGATGGCCGCACTTAGAACTGCGCGCGCATTCACGGGCAAGGACGGTCACATCGCAATTGAGGGCGGCTATCACGGTGTATTCAGCGAGGTTATGTGGTTTTCGGAAGTCGAGGACTGGGACCAAAAGGGAGACCCGGAGCTGCTGCCATACGGTGACGGCGTGCCAGCGGTTACCAAAAAGCTGTTTAATCCGGTGCCGCTTAATGATGCGAATGCCGCCGAGGATCTACTGAAGAAGCATCACAAGGACATCGGCGCATTCCTGATCGAGCCCATCATGGGTAACTGCTGCAGCATCACGGCGGACAAACAGTACTTGCATGATGTTCGAGCTATATGTGATCGCTACAACGTGTTGCTGATCGTCGATGAGGTCAAGACCGGTTTTCGCGTTGCTAAAGGCGGTGTACAAGAACTGTTCGACTTCAAGGCGGACCTGTGCACATTCGCAAAAGCGATCGGCAACGGCTATCCGATTTCTGTTGTCGCAGGGCGCGAAGACATCATGCGCCGGATTGGTGATGGCGTTGTGCATGGAGGTACGTTCACAGGTCATTCTGTATCACTCGCGGCGGCAGATAAGACGCTCGAGATTCTTGACGAGACAAATGCCTTACGGACGATCGAAAACTATGGTCGGGAACTGCAGCGAGGGCTCAGTCGAGTTCTTGACGATCGCGGGGTGGTACATTGTTTTACCGGGCACCCGGCTCTGATGGGACTATTCTTCGCTGAGGAGCCGCCAACAAATTACCGCGAGTGGGTAAATTCGAACTTCGAGTTTTACGACGCACTTGTACCTCATCTGCATGAACGAGGCATTCTGGTCGAACCCGACTCACGAGAACCGTGGTTCCTGTGCGAAGCACACAGTGACAATTGTTTGCAGGAGACGCTCGAGAGATTTGAGAGCGCAGTGGATATTACGATTCAAGAAATGAGTGACGCCAAATGAAAACATATGACGCCATTATTGTTGGCGCAGGACACAATGGTCTGGCAACAGCTGCGTTTTTGGCAAAGGCTGGGCTCGATGTCGTTTGTGTGGAGAAGAACGACTATATCGGTGGAGCCGCAGTCAGCCGTAACCTCTACGAAGACTGGATATACTCGAACTGTTCCTACGTCTGCAGTTTGCTGCGCCCGGAAATCTACCGCTCACTTGAATTGCACAAGCATGGCCTGCAGGTTACGCCGTACGGGGGATCGGTGACGTTCATGGAGAACGGCGACTACTTCGGTTCATACCATGACCCGGAAGTCGCGTACCGGGAAATGGCGCGCCTCTCAACGCACGATGCAGATGCCTACGAGCGTTATTCCGCTGACACAATGCGGCAATGCCGCTTCATACGTGACTTCCTGCTACGTACGCCTCCCGACCCGACATCGTTCAAACTGAAGGACATCAAAGAGCTCATTGCTATCGGTGGGAAGTTCATGGAGATGGGCGAAGATCGCATGTACGAGACGATCCGCTTCTGGACGATGAGTGTTGCCGAGTATCTCGGCGAGTATTTCGAGACCGACGTGATCAAGGCGGCGCTGTCGGGCAGTGGCATCATCGGCACTGCGCTGGGTGTGCATTCGCCCGGCACGGCCTATGTCCTGCTGCACCACTACATGGGCGACGTCGACGGCAATGTCGGTACCTGGGGTTTTGCGCGCGGCGGAATGGGCGCCGTGTCGAATTCCATTGCCGGCGCATTTCAAGCTTACGGTGGCGAACTTCGTACTGAAGCCGGCGTTGATCAGATAATCGTCAAGAACGGGCGCGCAGCCGGCGTGGCGCTCGAGAACGGTGAAGAGATTAGCGGACGGCTTGTCGTATCGGCGATGGACGTCAAACGCACGTTCCTCAACTGCATGGACAAGTCGGATTTGCCCGAGGCGTTCTACAAGCGCGTCGAAAACTTCAAGATCCGTGGGTCTTCGGGCAAGCTGAATATCGCGCTTGACGGCTTGCCGACATTCCCCGCGCTGCCCGAGGGCAGTACGCTGTACCACAGTGATATGCACTTCATCGATTCAATGGAGCGCATGGAGCGCGCCTTCGATGACTGGAAGGGCGGTACCTGGTCCAGGGATCCTTATGTCGACATGGTTATTCCGACACTTATGGATCCGACGATGGCGCCACCGGGCAAGCACTTCATGAGCTGTTTCGTTCAGTATTGCCCGCACAAGTTGGAAGGGCGGGACTGGACAGATCCGGAGCGAGAGCAATTTGCGAAATCGGTCATTGATCAGATAGCGAAGTACAGCCCCGACTTCAAGGAACTGATTCTGCACTACGAGATTCGTACGCCGCAGGACATCGAGAATGAAATTGGTATTACCGAGGGCAACATCTTCCACGGTGAGTTGACGATGGATCAGCTGCTATTCAATCGACCAGTGCCTGGCTACGCGCAGTATCGTGCGCCGGTGCCCGGCTTGTACATGTGTGGATCGAGCGTGCATCCCGGAGGTGGCGTCATGGCGGCACCGGGAGCAAATGCAGCACGGGAAATCCTTGCGGACCTCAAACGTCCCAATACCGTCCCGGAGAATTTCGGCGATGACTGATAAATACGATGCAATAGTTGTGGGGGGAGGCCATAACGGCCTCGTGTGTGCAGCGCTACTCGCAAAGTCGGGCAAACAAGTGCTCGTGCTCGAAGCTAACGACCAGGTTGGTGGCGCGGCCGTGACGCGCGAATTTGCCGAAGGCCACGCAGTTTCGGCCTGTGCCCATCTGCTGTATCAGTTACAGCCAAGTGTGCGCAAAGACCTGAAGTTAAGTCCGAAACTGGCGTCTGAAAATATGACGACCATTGCGCTTGGCGACGATGGACAACATGTTCGAATCAATGGAAAGTCAGTTGAGGGAGTAAGCGACGCCGACGCCGGTAGCTATAGTGGATTTCACAAACGCATGACGAGATTTGCGGATTTGTTGTGTACGTTCTTCAATAAGACACCACCACGCTTGGGAACAAAAGACGTCAATGACCTCATGACGCTAGGGCGGCTGGGTTTTGATGTTCGACGTCTCGGCAAAACCGAGATGCGGGAGTTTCTGCGCTTAATCGGTATGAACATTCACGATGAGCTTACCGAGCGATTTGAAAGCTCGTTGTTGAAGGGTGCAGTGAGCCTCGATGCAGTTCTTGGAACTCATCTCGGGCCGCGTTCGCCGAATACCATCATGACGTATCTGTATCGACTCGCGGGCGATCATGGCCGTGTTGCGTCACCTGTCGGCGGGATGGGGAGCATCAGTGACGAACTGGCACATGTCGCAAGAGAATCTGGTGTGACGATTCGTACCGGCATGCCGGTCAGTCGCATCGTTATCGATAATGGCCGCGTAGCCGGCGTCGAAACCGAGAGCGGTGAGCGCTTCGACAGCATGACCGTCATCTCGAATGTGGATCCAAAACAGACGATCATGGAACTCGTCGGAGCGCGACATGTTGAAACGGGCTTTACGCATCGTATTCATCATATGCGCATGAAGGGTAATGCCGCTAAATTACATCTGGCGCTTGATGGGCTGCCGACGATCGACGGGCTGACGAAAAAGGACTATGCGCAACGCATCGTCATAGCACCGGATGAGCACTATGTTGAGCGGGCATTCAATCCTGCCAAGTACGGTGAGAGTTCACCCGAGCCGGTACTCGAGATTACGTTTCCGAGTTTTCGCGACGCGGCGCTCGCACCGATGGGGCAACATGTCATGTCAGCGGTTGTGCAATACGCCCCTTACGCACTCAAAGGCGGCTGGACCGAGGAAGCAAGACAGGAATTTGAAGCGGCTGCGATCAGAGCGATCGAACGTTATGCACCGGACATAACAGAGAGGATCACGGCCAGCGAGTTGCTAACGCCGGCTGATATAGAGCGTGAATTTCATATCACAGGTGGGCATTGGCATCATGGCGAGCTGACGCTCGACCAATTCTTGTTCGTTCGGCCGGTTTGCGGTGCGGCGCAGTACCGTATGCCCGTCGACGGCCTTTATCTCTGTGGAGCAGGCGCACACCCTGGCGGCGGCGTGAGCGGGGCCGCCGGCCGGAATGCCGCAAGAGCCATCCTTAGCCGGGAGAAAGCAGCATGAGCATCCGGGAAGTCCATCAAGGTCGTCTGCGCTCGCCGTTTCACTCACGAATTGCAGCACTCGATACGGTCAATCAATGGCACGAATGGAAGGGTTATTCGAGTGCCGACGCACTGTATTGCGAAGAAATGGAGTACTTCGCGACACGAAATGCGACGGCTGTATTTGATCTGACGCCGATGACCAAATACCGCATCAGCGGTCCCGATGCGCTTGAATACATTGACCGCCTCGTAACTCGCGACATGCACAAGATCAAAGCCGGTCGTGTGGCTTATGCCGTCTGGTGTGACGACCGTGGCCAGGTAATCGATGACGGTACTATCTTTCACCTCAGGGAAGGTGAGTATCGCTTGTGTTCTCAGGAACGGCACTTCGCCTGGCTGCAAACTGCAGCGATCGGTTTTGATGTGTCGATAGTTCTTGAGACTGAGGACATTGCGGCTCTTGCCGTACAAGGTCCGACGTCTTTTTCGGTCTTGAGCAAGATGGGTCTCAATGGCCTCGAAGATCTCAAACCATTTGGCTTGATGAGTTTCGATTTCGACGGTGCCGACCTGATGGTGTCACGAACAGGGTTTACCGGAGATCTCGGTTACGAGCTGTGGATACAGGCTGGCAAGGCGGAGTTGCTTTGGGATGCATTGTTCGAGGCCGGCAAGCTGTACGGAATTCGTGCGATGGGGACGCATGCGCTGGAGCTTGCACGCATTGAGGCCGGCTATCTCGCGGCTTACGAGGACTTCCTGCCGGCTGGCGCAACGGTGCGCCACGGTCGTACGCGCTCGCCATTGGAATTGGGTCTGAGCTGGTTAGTGGATTTCAAGAAGCCCAACTTCAATGGCCGGCGAGCGCTTGCGGAAGAGAAGCGCCGGGGTTCGACATGGCGGCTGGTTAAGCTCGATATCGAAGGTAACAAGGCTGCGCAGCATTCGTATATTTTTGCGAAGGAAAGAGACAACAAGAAAGAGATTGGATTTGTGACCTCGGCCGCATGGTCCCCCATATGCAAGCAAAACATTGCGATTGGTACAGTGCGGATGCCACACGGTGAGGTCGGCAGCAATGTATGGGTCGAGATTTACTATCAGCGTGAAATGCACTGGTCACGGGCTATGGCAAAGGCTACGGTCGTGGACAAACCGTTTTGGTTTCCACCACGACGCAGTGCAACGCCGCCCGGCCCGTATTGATCGGCCGATAAATGACGCGCCGACTCGATCCGCTGCTCGGTGTATTCGGAAGTGGTGATTATTTCGGTGGGGATCGTTTGGGCGTTTTGGTGGGTTCGATTTTGTCGGCCATAGCCGCTGGTTCAGTCTGGCAGAAACGTTCGCAGGCCTCCGACATAGACACGCTCGTCGCGGAGAAATGCGTCGTTATGGCTGCCACGAATCGCCAGTAGAGTCCGCGGTTCATTCGCAGCTGCAAATATTGCTTCGCCGTGATGGAACGGGATGATCTCATCGTCGCGACTGTGCACAACAAGTATCGGGCAGCGAACGTCCCGAACGTAATCACGTGTCGCATGATCAAAACGGCTCAACCAACGTGCCGGGAGCCACGGATAGAGATCCTGGGCGATGTCCGGGACGGACGTGAAGGATGATTCCACGATAAGCGCCAACGGTTGTTGCTGCGCGGCCAGCCATGACGCGACAGAGGCACCCAATGAACGTCCGAAGATTACGATATTGTTGGCGGCCATGCCGCGATCATCGATAAGATAACGCCACGCTGCATCAGCATCGCGATAGATTCCTCTTTCGGTAGTTCGGCCTTCGCTCTGACCGTAACCCCGATAGTCGATAATCAATACTGACAATCCCAGTTCTTGGAACTGCCGTATTGAATCCAGACGATGTGAGATATTTCCTGCATTGCCGTGGAAGAACAAAAGCACGCGAGAGGATCGTCCCACGATAAACCAGCCGTGCAATGCCACTCCGTCAGAAGTTTTGATGGAGACGTCTTGATAGTCAAAGCCAACATCGGCCGGTGTCATGGACAACGTTCGCCCTGGTACTTCTGCAAGGTAAAGCATGCGGCCCTGCATGACATAAACAACGACGACGAGCAGGCCATAACAGGCAGCGACAACAAAGATGAGTTTCAGCATGACGGCGTGTACTTGTGTGACGGGCCGCGATCAGGTTCATTCATTATGTACCAACGTAGCAATCCAATAAAAGCAGCGGCTTACGGATTGCTTCGCTTTGGTTTACTTATTAAACGACCTCGCCAATTCTCCCAATAAGGCAACATAGATACCGTGGCAAAATTCCACTGCGTCATCACCCGTGGATTCCCAAGATGATGTCCATTCCACCAAAGTGCCGCTACCTTCTTTAGAAGGGCTCAACTTAACGACACCGACATAATTATCGACCTCATCCTTCGATACAGGAGAAGGGCCATCATCGATGGAATATTTCAGAAAGTATCCATCACTGTCTATTTCGATCAGGGTTTCGTGGAAAGCACTGTTCAGTATCCGTTTTGCACCCGACGTGCCTCCGTCAATGCTACCCACTTTTTCAACATTGCTTACCACGTTAGGAGCCCAGGAGAGATCGTGAAAGTCGGTAAATCTGCTCCATACATCAACTATTGGCGCATCAACTACTATCGACTGGTCTGTTGTCGGCATGATTGCCTCCTATGTAATAACGTATGTGAATTAACGGCTGGCAGTCACTATCGGACACCGCGAGTTCTGGTGAAGTGTCCTGGCCAACGGGAACATAGTAGCTCACTCGCTCATTACAATTTATGAGAATCAGTCGGACACAGTATCAAACTGCTCGAGATCGTCGGTAATTTCATGCCACGCTGCCTTGGAGCCTACAAATGCATGATACCCCGGTGGGTGGGCCGGATTGCCATCAACCGTGCCCATGCAGACGTACAGAACATCAGGTTCCGCCTTGGCAACCACCACGATATTCGAGCCGCATTCAGCGCAGAAGATCCGATCGTTCGCGGCCGATGACGCGTACGCCTTCACGTCAGCCTCACCGGATACGTAGTGAAATTTGTTCCGGGCTACGCCGGCGAACGTGGCGTAGGCTGCGCCATGCAGGCGACGACACTGCGAACAATGGCAGTGGCTAAAATCCGCTATTTCGCTATCGACCATGTATCGAATGCGCCCGCATTCGCAACGTCCGCTAATCATACTTCGACTCCTCTAAACATGTTGATTCTTGTTCGCCAAGCAGCTCGCCGCGCCATTCGCTGAGGTTCATCTCGATAGCGGCGAAACCAC
>Ga0255052_10003341_pt1 | contig 11193 bp, 10 predicted proteins | sample JV7_2_21_MG_FD_188632 | JGI IMG/M metagenome (GOLD analysis project Ga0255052, IMG submission 188632) | Seawater microbial communities from Jervis Inlet, British Columbia, Canada - JV7_2_21 | ecosystem: Environmental > Aquatic > Marine > Inlet | place: Canada: British Columbia | collected...
CTGCAGAAGGGCAAGGTGGGAGTCCTGCACGGCGCGCGATCGTATGTATTGCAGGACCCGAACGGCCAGGTGATCGAATCGCATTCGATCAGTGCCGGGCTCGACTATCCCGGCGTAGGGCCGGAACACAGCTTCTTGAAGGACATCGGACGCGCCGAGTATGTCAGCGCCATGGACGAGGAGGTACTTGACACTTTCCTGCTGATGGCCCGTGAAGACGGGATATTCCCGGCCTTCGAGAGTGCCCATGCTGTGGCCTGGTTGTTGCGCCAGGCGGGTCAATTCAAGGCCGAAGATGTGGTTGCTGTCAACCTGAGCGGACGCGGGGACAAGGACGTGGACGCCTTCATCCGGTACCGACCGCAGGCCGCACAGGAACCGAGTGCATAAGAACACTAAGGTAGGGTGGGCACTGCCCACCAATAACGTCACGGTGTGCGGTGCACACCCTACGGTTTGATGACCGGACATATGAGATAAGAGAATCGAGACGTATGAAAACCTATAAAGATATCTTCGCGACTCGTGACAGGGCCGCCCTCATTCCCTTCTTCGTTCTTGGCGATCCCGACTACAAGACGTCGCTGGCGGTGATCAAGACGGCCATAGATGCCGGGGCTGACGTCCTGGAATTGGGGATACCCTTTAGCGATCCGATTGCAGACGGGCCGACCATTCAAAAAGCGGACATCCGCGCCCTGAAAGCGGGCATGACTTGCGAAAAAGCTCTGGATCTTATCCGCGAGATCAAGGCTTATGCGGACATACCCATCGGGCTGCTGATGTACTACAACCTGATCTATCATTACGGTCGCGATCGTTTCTACAGCGATGCCGCGGCAGCCGGCGTCAACAGCGTGCTCGTCGCGGATCTGAGCATTGGCGATGCGGATGAGATTACGGGCCCGGCCTGGGCGGCGGGGCTCGACACCGTCTTTATGGTGACTCCAATCACCAGAGACGAGAGAATGAAGTTGATCGCCTCGAAAACCACGGGTTTCATCTACACGGTCTCGCTGTTGGGTGTCACGGGCGCCCGATCGGAGTTGTCCGACACGGTGAAAGGGCTGGTCGGCAAGTTGAAAGCTCTGACCGACGTGCCGGTGTGCGTAGGTTTCGGAATCAGCCGGCCCGAACACGCCGCTGCGGTCGCCCGCGCGGGGGCCGACGGCGTGATAATTGGCTCGAAGATAGTCGGATTGATCGAAAGCAATCTGGGCGACACGGAAAGAACCCTGGCGGAGATTTCAACGTTCCTGGGGCAGGTCAAGAATGCGATTTGACGCGGCATCTGTCTTATGCACACCATGTGAGTGCGGTTGATTTGGGGACCATTCTTTCCTCGACACACCCCGCCTTTTAGTGTTATCGTAATTGTCGGACTTTTTACAGATAGCCGCAATAAAAGGCTCCCGGTTTGCGTCCTTTACAGTAGACCGCCATGACCAAACGCTGATTCTCGCTGTGGGGATTGGCTGAAATGTAGCTTATTCACTTATTTTTGGAGGCTAACGCCATGAAGAAGTATGCAATTCCAGTCGTTGTTGTTCTGGCAGTTCTCGCTGTGACGTGGTCCGCATTTGGCCAGGCACAGGACCGAGCCGCCATGAGAGAGAGATTTCAGAACATGTCCCCGGAGGAACAGGCGAAATTCAGGGAGCAGATGCGTGCGAGAGGCGGCGGCGCCAGGCGCATCCGCATGAGCTCCGAAGACCAGCAGAAGGCCATCAAAGCCATTGAAGAATCGCTGGTTAAGGTCAAAGCTGCGGCACAGATTCAGAGGCCTCAGGGCGGATTCCAGGATATGTCCGAAGAGGAAAGAAACAAACTAATGACCGCCTACAGGGACCGCAGCACGGCACTTAACGCAATCGTAGCGCAGGTTGCCCTGCTTCAGGGTCGAAGGCCGCTGGAGGGAGAGGGTGCACGGTTTATGATTCTAAGCACCAATGATCTAACGCCCATCCAGGAAGCTGCAACCAAGGAGAAGGCCGAGGAAACGGGCAAACTTCTCCAGGGCTTGCTCTCCAGAGGCCGAGGTTTCGGTGGGCGCCCCGGAGGCGGCGGCCGGCAGGGCGGCGGACAGAGGCGTGGCGGTCAATAACGTTCACGCGGACGTTAGAATCCAGACGGTAAGACGCTGATCGTTTGTCATGAAGTGTTCTGACGGCACACGAATACTACAGTGGCGAACACAGTAAGATATCAAGTGACCTGCCCCGGTCTCTACCGGGGCAGGTTCGTTCTTTATGTAGGGGTCCCGGCGCGCCGGGATGCCTGCCCTTTGCGAATTCGCCCCCCTTTGCCTTCGAGACCAGCGTTGTCTGGGTTCTCATCTGAAGTCATACAAATATTCTTGTGCGATAGGGGAACCGTGAGGCATGTTCGACTGTCTAACATACCGTATAATTAAAGAGTCGGCAGACTTAAAGCTTGAAGGAGTATTTTGGTGAAACGTATATGGGAAAGCCCGGCTGAAGATCAAACGCAGATTCCCGCCGTAAGGATTGGCCGAAATGTTACCTGTTGAGCTTTTATGGAGGCTAATGTTATGAAGAAGTACGCAATTCCAGTCGTTGTCGTTCTGGCAGTTTTCGCTGTGACGTGGTCCGCGTTTGGGCAGGGCGAAGAAACAGCCGCCCAGAGAATGCGGAGAGAGTTGAGAGAACAAGCGGAACGATATCGGGACATGTCCGACGAAGAGAGAGCGAAATTCAGGGAAGAGGTGCGTGCGAGAGGCGGCGGCGTCAGACGCGGCCGATACATGAACGCAGAAGACCAGCAGAAGGCCATTAAAGCCATTGAAGAGCAACTGGTCAAGCTCAAGGCTGCGGCACAGGTTCGGTTTCCTCAGAGCAGCTTGCAGGACCTTTCCGATGAGGAAAGAAACAAACTGAGAACCACCTCTGCGGACCGCAGCACGGCACTTCAGGCAATCGTAGCGCAGGTTGCCCTGCTTCAGGGTCGAAGGCAGCCGGAGGGGGAGGACGCACAGTTTATGATCATAAGCACCTATGATCTCAAGCCAATTGATGAGGCTGCGACCAAGGAGACGGCCAGCAAGACGCGCTCGCTCATCCACGTCTTGATTCGCAGAATCACCGGCCGAAACCCCGGATGGCCCCAGAGGCCCCAAAGCAGGCCTCAAGGCGATCGGCAGGACGGTGGCGCACCGAGGCGCGGCAAGCAATAACATTAAGCACATAGCGTATAGCGGATAGGGCAAGAAAGGGAAAAGTAAAAAGGCAAAAGGAAAAAGCGAGAATCCCAGTTGCCGGCCTCCATCTCCTATCGGCTATGCGCTAACCGCTGTACGCCTTTGCCTTCTTATATCCTCCTGCCTTCTGTCTCCTGTATTCCGTATTCCGTATTCTGTATTCTGATTTTACGTATTCTGCCTTTCAAGATATTCCGTGACAAGCAGACTCGCGTTTGGTGATAAGTAATGCGTCCCCGGATTTCAAGCTACTCTTTGGGGAAGCGACCGGTTGCGCGTTTGGTTAGCCGGGGCAGTGGGTTTGGGTAGTGCTTTTTTGCCCACTCTTCGTGCAGGGCCTCGAGTTCGGCTACTTTCTCCGGGTATTTCTCGGCCAGGTCTCGCTGCTCGCTGAGATCGTTCTCCACATCGTAGAGGAAGGGGTGGTCAAACCAGAATTGGCGGACCAGTTTCCATTGCCCCTCGAGGACGGCGTAGTTGTTCTCGGTTTCCCAATGAAGAGGCTCATCTCTGTGGTAAGGCTCTCCCTTTAGCAGCGGCATGATCGAGCGTCCGTGCATTTCGCAGCCGGCCGGTGGAGTGAGACCCGCGGCTTCGAGAAAGGTTGGCATGAGGTCCATGACGATGGCGGGCTCGTCGCGCACGGCGCCGGCGTCGATGCGGCCGGGCCACCTGGCCAGGAACGGCTCGCGGATACCGCCCTCATGCGTGGACATCTTGTGCTCGCGCAAGGGGCCCGCCGACATCCTCGCGCCGCTGAGTCCGTAGGAACTGCGCTGGGGTGAGGGGCCGTTATCGGCGGTGAAGACCACGAGCGTGTTCTCGGCGAGGCCGCGCCGGTCCAGTTCGCTGAGCACCCGGCCGATGCCGTAATCCATTCGCTCCACCATTGCGGCGTAGACCGGAAACAGCGGGTGGTCGTATACCGCTTCGTACTTGGCGATCAACTCTTCCGGCGCTTCCAGCGGATAGTGGGGCGCATTGTAGGACAGATACAGAAAGAAAGGTCGTCTGAAGTTCAGTTCGATAAAGGCTATCGCCTTGTCCGTGATGCGGTCCGTGAAATACCCGTCGACCTCGATGGGCGTTTCATTGTGGTAGGCGTCCTTAACGTTGTAGTACCCCGGCGTCCCGGCCAGAGAGCCCCAGAACTCGTCGAAGCCGTAATCGCCGGGCCAGTTGCCCTTTGGATGGCCCAGGTGCCACTTGCCTGCCAGCATCGAGATGTAGCCGGCGGCTTTGAGCGCCTGGGGGATGGTCACCGCATCGTGACTGAGCGAGAGAATCGGTACGTTGCCCCGCACGTTGGGGCTTGCAATAGCCGGCATTCCCACGCTGTGGGGATAGCGGCCGGTCAGCAGTGCCGCCCGCGTGGGCGAGCAGACCGGCGACGAGGCATAGAACTGTGTGAGCTTCATCCCTTCGGATTCGAGCCGATCGAGGTTCGGCGTCTCAATCTTAGAGAGGTCGTGGCCCACGTCGGCCCAGCCGAGATCGTCGGCCAGGATCATGACGATGTTGGGCGGCCTGCCCGCTCGCTTTGCCACGGCAGCGCCCGTGCCTCCGCCCAGCGCCGATGCAATCAACAGGGCGGACGACGTCTTCAGAAATTCCCGCCGGTCATAACGAATGCTCATCGTGCGTTCTCCAAGTTGACTTATATTCCAGCCCCGCTGTTTCAGGTTTCTTCGGAGGGCTCCGGGCTGCGTTCCTGGAGTTCTTTGTAAACACAGTAGGATTCGGCCAGCATGTCGTGCAATGCGCGTTTTCTGAAGGTAAATGCAGCGACAATACACTCGATTACTACCAGTAGACCCACAATCTTACCAACCGGGTCCAGAAAATTCCCCTGTTGCGCCTGACCGATTTCCATCATTGAGGTGGCGGATTGGAACTGCGGCGATGAAAACAAAATCAATTGGCCTGCCAGGCCAACGGCCGTTGACATGAGAAAGGGAAAATATCGAACGTATGCGCCGAATAGAGAGAGCTTGTTGCCGTTATCGTCGATGACTTTGATCCCACAGGACATCTTGCCCAGTGTCGCCCCGAAAAACGATTCCATGAAAGGTTTATATAGGAGCCCCGGCAGGCTTATCAACACTAACAAGACTGTGCTCTTGAGTGAGTAGATATTCCAGATGACCACAATCCCGAGCGGGAGAAATATCAGGGAATCGACAATCTGTGCACCAACCCTGATCCAGAATCCTGCCGGCCGTGAATAGCCTTCCATGGGTTCTGCGCAATGAGAACAAAATTCAATCCACTCCTGAAACTCCTGCCCGCAACTTTCGCATTTTGTAGCATTCATGCTTTCTCCTTATCTCAGAACTAGATCGTGCGAAATATCGTATCCTATTACAGACTCAAGTTCAATCATGAGGTTCTATGCAAGATTTTGCGTTCATCATAGACAAGTATGACGAATCTGTTGTCTTCATAGGCAACGGAACTGATGATGAATATGGTGTCAGGAAGCAACCGATTGCGGTGGTCCGAGGTCCACTTGACAAGCGCAGTTGGTCCGACCGATATTCTTCCGCGTTTATTCCTTTCCTACAATGCGAGGCAGTGTAAAGGTGTAGCCTGCCTGGTACAGGCTCATTCCCTTCACCTGGTTGGAATCATTTCGATCAAAAGACACGGCGATCTGGTCGGTCAGCACGAAATACCGCTTGCCCTCGGCATCCGGATCCTTGAGTTCATAGATCCTCTGACCCGGGACATCCACAGCCAGACGGTCGTTCTGCATGGATACGGCAAATTCCGCATTCTTGAAGGGGCCGAAGTTGGCTATATATTTGCCCACATAGGGCTTGTACTTTTCAGGCACCTCAACCACCTCTTCCTCGAATCTCCGGCGCAGGGCATCCGCCGTTTTCAACACCCGGTTGAAACATGTAGCAGTAAAGGCATCGAGAACGCCGGCTGCCTCATCCATCCGGCCCTGCTTCCGCAGGCTCGAGGCCCGGCCCGTAACTGCGGGCAATTCGGCTTCGAAATCCTTTTCAAGCGGATCGAACGCCGCTCTGACTACCGCGCTGCGCTTACTGTAACTCACCCGCACCTTGTCGCTCAGATCACGGAAACGCCACCAGAAGGAATCTTCAGAGAACTGGTCAGCCACGGCCTGGCTCGGGGGTGTTATTTTTCTTCCGAACGTGCCTGCATGAGAGATCAACCCGGGCAGTTCCTTTCCATGCACGAAAAAAGGAATGTAGCAACTGTTACTGGGAACCGAGGGACACCACCAGAAGACCGGGATGCCGTCATCGCCGGTGGGCAGGACAGCCACGCAGGAGCTGGCCGTGTTGTCCCGGTCGATGGTGGGCTCGGAGGTGCGGCTCCGGGCAATACTCATCATCCACCGTAGGGTGACGTTGCCCTTCTTGTCCGAAAGCAGGGCGCTCGAGCACCGGGCCCTGGGCAGAGAAAGCTTGCGCTGTCCGCTCCCTGTGGGAGAATCGTCCAGGTAGGCCTTTGTAAAATCAAAGGCCGCGGCCTTGTCCGAAGGCCACCATCCCTTTTTTACCGCATAGTCCACCAGCCCCTCGGAGGTGAGATCAAAGTCCCTTTCAATGCTGAGGGTGTTGGAGATGGACGTGGTGCCCTGGGATATCTTTCTGGCAACCCAGTGATTTCCTCCGGTTTCAAGAACCCAGGCTTCCCTCGAATCAGCAATGATATAAGAGCTATCATACCCACCCAGGGCCGCCGGCATGGAGGGAAGTCCCGAGCCGAACTGCCCGTACTTCTCCACCAGGCGGGTGATGGCATCAAGCGATTTTCTGGCGGTCCTGCCCCGCTCCAGACCCAGCCGGATCAGGTCCATGCCCGTGGGCCCGGGAGCCGGTTCCTCGCCTCTTGCCTGGGCTGCCAGAAGCTCGGTAAACACCTTGGTGCGGATCCCTTCGTTACCGATGGCCACGCCGTGTTCATTGATGCCTTCCTCGTACCCCCAGCACCAGTAAGGGCTCGAACCCAGTGTGGCAAAGGTCTCTTCCACCTGGGGGATGGTGATGCGGCCGAGATCGATCTGGGAACCTGCCGGCCACTGGACGCGGGGATGCAGAAACAGCGGCTGGCAGTCGAAGTTCGTCCTGTCGCTGTTCTTGCCCAGCAAGGTGCAGCCGCTCGATGTTGCGTCCGGCAAAGCCACCCAGGTGTCGCAGGCACGCCCCCACTGCCGGGGATGGCTCAACGCAACGATGACGATGAGAATGATGCATGATTTTCGGACACTAACCTTCATTTCTTATCTCCTATACATTGGTCGTCCGTGTTCAGGAGCGCCGTAACGGCCGCACTGTTTTTGTCCCACATCCGCGAACCGTTCAAGTCGTTGCATGGAGCCCAACCAAGTGCAGGCCCCGACTCCCGTGTAAAGCAGCAGCTAAAAGATCTACTCCTGCCGCATTGTGCATATTAGCATACACACGCGCACATAATAGTCAAAAAGTTCTGTTATTGTCTGACGCCGTTCATTGAATCCGAGAATTACCTATTAGTCGCAGGCTTTTGCAGATCACTACGCTTTTTTGGAAATGATTTTTGCCAGGCAGGAATTAATCGCTTATTTGCACGCCAAACCGCGATTCCATACTATTTGTTCTTCGTAGTCACCCAAAATCCGAGATTCGGGGCAAATATCTTCACATCGACGAATGCGGCGATTAAGACGCCGGCGCCAAACGCCAGTATATCGAGGGGATCGAATGTCACTCCCAATACTTCGAATCCGAAGAATTGGCAGATTTCAGTGAAAGTAGCCAGAGAGAAAACGATTCCGGCTTTGACGTACCATCGTCGCAAAGCCGGAATGCTTGCATCGCTTAGCGATAGAAGGAAATACATTCCGAAAGGAAGAACTATATCCGAAAAATAGCCATAGTACAGGTTATACGCTTGGCCGTTAAAGATCTGCCCCAGCCTGAAAGCATGGATCAGGCCGATGATTATCTGGATGAGAACTACGATCAGTATCTTGGGAACCGAATAAGGCATAGGTTCGAGGTATCTTTCTCATTTCAATCAGGGTCACGTGGCGCGACGTTGGCTCCCGTCAACTTGTGGAGTTTCTGTGACAGGACTCGCAGCCTGGCGGACATTTCGGCATCTGGCTCTTTGCTCCGGATATGTCCGGCGAGCAGGCGGATCCATGCTGGATCGCCCTTTCCTTGCTCCGCGGCGTCTGTCAGTACTTCAAGGGCGTAAAGGATCAATGCCGGTTTGCGTTTCGTCAGATGGTGACGGTGTTGTCCCATCAACTGCAGAGCGTCGGGCCATCTTCCCTGTTTGTGATAGAATGCCAGGAGATTACCGAATGCATCGCGGCTGGAGATCGTTGCCGTGTGCCAACCGGCGGGATAGCCAGGATGGGTCGCGATCGGGTCTGGTTTCGAACCTGGCAAGCGGCCGTTGTTCTCGGCAAGCAACTTCAGAACATCTACCGGGTATGGTTTCTTGCCGCTCTGATGTATGGCTATTCGTCCATCTATATCGACTATGCAGTGGATTGCCGGCGGAACACCGTACATACGGTTCACCACATTGTCCATTCGGTCAACTAACGGAGTCCAGGTGAGGTTCATCTTCTTGACCTGCTCGTACGACTGCATGGTGCGTTCGTGAATATCTCTGGCCACGTTCTTGCAGTCGGGTACTTCACCGAGCTTTGCGTACCCGCCGACCCCGTGCCCAGCACCGTGACATCGCACGTAAACAAAGATAAACTCGAACTTGTCCTTATATTGCCGCCTGATTTCTTCCAGACGCCGCGCCTGGAGGTCGAACGGCGGTCACGTGGAGCCCGACAACGTCAGGGCGACAGGCTTTTTGCCGCGGAAGGCCGAGAGTCTGACCGTATCGTTTCCGATCGCCCCGGTCTTTTCACCTTTGTCGTTCTCTTTTATGACCAGAACAGGCAAATCAAAATCCGGCGCCTCAACGCCCGGCTCGAGCTGGATGCTCAGCGCCCGGATTAGCGGCTCGATTTCAACGGACTTCGCGATAGCGGGATCTTGGGGTACGGCTTCCACCCTGGCGTCAAAGCGCGCGTAGCGCCTATAATCAGGCCTGGCCTTCTCTGCCGCTTCAGCATTCTCAGACGAGCTGCGCTGCTCTGACGCAAGGGCGCAATTCGCGGCGACAAGGACAACGAGCAGGATTGCTTTCTTATACATCCTCATGGTCTCATTCTCCTTCCTGCGAACATCGTGAATGAACCGCTTCGGGTTCGATTTGCTTGTTAGTTTCGGTCCAGCTTGAAGAACGCTATGGAACACGGATACGGCCAGACTTCTCCATTATTCGCCTTCACGCCGCCGACAATAGGAAAGACGACGGCCGCCACGGCCAACGCCGCGAACAGGGGGATTCCGATGATAACGAAACACAGAAGTCCAAAGACGATCCCAAGTATGAACTCCGTGATAATCCAGTTGACGACGACTCTACCGTGTCTATCGAGGATTTCCGAGTCATTCTTCTTGATCTGCCACAGTACGATTGGGACTATCAGTCCTGCCAGCGGAACGACATAGCCACAGAATTGAGACAGGTGGAGAAGCATCCCCAACATATTCGTGTCAGAAGAGACCCCGTCCATTGCCTGACTGAGCTTCTGTCCTACAGGCCGATTCTTCGCCAATAGAGATTCTTTGGCTTGCTGATACTCTTGTTCGGAAATTGCGCCGTTTTGCTTGAGGTCGTTCAGTTTCTCAATATCTTCCCCAAGGCTCATGTTGGGTGTCTCCTTGGAACTAACAATGTCTGTCAAGAAGATACAGAAATCTCTGCGATTTGTCCAGGGGTCTTATGCAGATCCGTATAGGACACCTTTCCAGACAATTCCGTGGCCCGAAAAATGTACCGTACAGCTTAATTCTCCCCAGTTGAAGGAGAAATATAGCCACGAATTAACACAAATAAACACCAAATTGAAACCGCGGATTTCGCTTAGGGAAAGCAAGAAGTAAAAAGGCAAAAGTCAAAGCAACCGCAGATTAACGCTGATGAACACGGATTCTTATACCCCTCAGAACACAAAGATGAAGTGAAAAAATGTACCGTACACCTTTAATTCTCCACAAAGGCTTAGGACCATGCACGAAATAACCTCCCGTTTTGTCGCCCAATTGCACGGCATCTTCGGCTGTTCCTCAATCGTGGAATCCTCAACGTAGAACAGCTACGCTTGGCGGTTCCACTCAATCGTCGCAACCAAATCTACCATCCACTTGGACCCCAAAATCTGGAATTAATTTCGTGCACGGTCCTTATCACCGTAGATGATAGCATTGGTCAAGCGAATACTGGCCGTATCCGTTGGGTTGAGCACCTTAAAACGGACATTATGTTTTCCCGCCGGCAACTGATATCGCCAAAATGGAATGAATTTTCGTTTGATGTTGTTCGTCGGTAACTTTGTGGTCATAATAAGTTCACCATCAATATACATTTCGACGTCAAAAGTGTGATATACCGCACTTCCGTTTGCCCCTGCATCTCTTCGGCTACCTGCAGCCCTTCCATTTGCTGTAAATCCAATCCCCTCAAACTCAAAGGAGGCTTCATCTTCCAAGACAATATTCAATTCCTTTTTCTCGATAGGAAAATGTCCCTCGAATCCAACTTCCAGTTTTACAGGTTTCGGCTCTTGCACTCTTATCGTTGCCTTCTCTCCGTCTACCATCCCCCCATTTCTTTTAATCACTTCGAGCGCGTGACGATAGGACATGTCGTAAGCATCGTTGAGAGAGATCGTCGTATATTTGAAGTCGATTGATTCGACTTCAGCGAGACCCTGTTTCCAATAATCCGGAATATTCTTATAGCCAATCATTGTCCCAAGGATTCCACCAGCACTCGCAGGATTACAGTCCGAGTCATCGCCGCAGCGAGTACTTATGTCAATAGTCTTGCCAAAATCCTTTTCTCCGTACAATAGTCCGACCAATATCCATGGAGAATTA
>Ga0255052_10003344_pt1 | contig 11189 bp, 16 predicted proteins | sample JV7_2_21_MG_FD_188632 | JGI IMG/M metagenome (GOLD analysis project Ga0255052, IMG submission 188632) | Seawater microbial communities from Jervis Inlet, British Columbia, Canada - JV7_2_21 | ecosystem: Environmental > Aquatic > Marine > Inlet | place: Canada: British Columbia | collected...
TTGATATTATAGATAAAAGGTTTGAAATTTGCGTCAAATAAGGCCTTAAAGGGGTATTTTTAGGGGCCAAAACACATTTTTAAGAGAAAAGCACGGTTAGATGGCAAGAGCAAGACGTCATTACCTTCCCGGTCACGTATGGCACATTACGCATCGGTGCCGTTTTCCATAAAGTCTCTGATCTTGCTCATTGATAATACCAATGAAATTATTACTTGAATGCAAATCGATTCCAGCGTATGTTTCCATTTGACACCTCCTAAATCCTATAAAAGTTGTTGCGCTTATGCGTACTGGTTCCATAGCATCTTTTGCTGTGGATAGGGAGGTGTCTCTTTCCATCAACCCGTCAGGCCGTAGTGACATTTAGCAACGCGGTCCGAAGGAAAATGTCACGCTTGACGAGTACCGTATCCGTGATGGCTTTATTGATAGCCCTTTATATGATTATCACATCTTAAATCGTAATTATTCAGGCATTTTTAAAGTGAGAAGTCAAAGAACAGCAATCAGAAGTCAGGGGTCAGTAATGGATTTTGGATTTTAGGAGGATCTGGAGGAATTAAGAATTCTTCTGGACACCGGATGCCGGATAACGAAGATCCAGATTTAACTGTGAATCTGGAATACCAGGGGGCAAAGATGGAATTAGACATATTCAAGGAATTGAGAAGGAGTTAGGATTAAAATACCCATGTAGTCTTGAATCGAAAGAAGGTGCTTATCCCCGGAAATTATGTATTGAGCCTCCAAAGCGACAGCACATTCAAGAAATTTGTCATCGCCCGGATCATCTTTAATGATCTTCAAATGAGGTGTCTTATGGCAAAAAACGATCTGAAAACCAGATGCAAAAAGATTTAGAATTTCCTTAATCTCTCGGCTTCGATTTAAACCGAGTCTTTCGAAAACCTCGATATATTCATTAACAATTTCTTTTGACAGGCAAAGTGTTAGCGCTCCGTTTTTCCAAACATCAATAACGCCGCGCGGATTGCCACCGAAAAAGGATGAGACAAAAACATTTGTGTCAATAACAGCTTTAATCAACTGCGGCTCCTTATGTCTCTGATGACTCCATCGATGCGATTTTTATTCACGCCCCTTGCTTTTAACTGTTTACCGATACGGGCCCATAATCCATCAATGTATTGGCCAAAATCTCGATCACGGACATATCCCTCAAGCAAATCACGAACCACCTTGCTGGCTGTCTTGCCCTCCGCTCTGGCAAGTACGCTGACTTTATCTTTTAGTTCAGGTGAAATCCGAACAATCATTTGAGATAACATATTATCCTCCTTTGTTATATCGTAATTACATTATATACGTAGGATGGGACAATGTCAAGCCAGAATGGGTAAAATAAGGGAGATTAAAGCCGGAAAAAGAAAACAGGGTCTTGAATCTTGACGTAGGGAATGAAGTGCCTAAAATTGAAGCTAGAGATAATAGATCAGATTTTTTCTACAACAAATCCAGGGAATCGTTTTTGAAGTTTTTTGTCAAAGCTTAATATGTTCCTGGCTTGCTTATTTTTTGCTTGATAGACCACCACCAGATCTGCAAAATCCGCCCCTTTCAGGTATTGAGCAAAAATACCACGCATTGGAAGGTGTTCAGGAATTAAAAAAAGAGGGATTGAATTGAGCATTTCAAGATAATCGATGATTTCACTTTTCAGGCATTTGTAAACAGATTCAAGAACCCATACCGTTTCGATCAAAACTTCAGTCAATATTAGGATTTGCTCACTATTTTTTTGAGCTTTTCTGATCGAGCGTTTTACCCTGTCGGCTTGTATTTTGTCATCTTCGATGAGCATCCTAATAATGGCATTTGTATCCAGCGCGATCATTTATAACCTCTTTGGCTTCTTCTTTTTTGAATAACAGAATTGATTTTGTTGATTGAAACCGTGCTCATTAATCTCCGATGTTTAAGGGAACCAAAAAGGCTTTCTACCGAAACCTGCTTAGCTGTTATAAGAACTTTTCCTTCCTCTACTGGAAGGAAGACAATTTCACCATTCTTTTGAATACTTAAGAATTCTCTGATTTTTTTTGGGATGGTGATTTGTCCTTTCGATGTCAGTCTGCCAGTTTCCATTGTTATCTCCGAAAAATATTTATTTCCTTACTTTATTGTAAGATAATATTATTCTAAAATAATGTCAAGGCGAAAACGCGATATTGAAATTTAAACGACAATGAAGCCACATATCGATGGATTTGGGATCTCTGTCACATCTTGAATAGTGTTTTCCGGGACATCCTATAATCCTTCTGTCCCTCCAAAAAGACGGCGGACAGGCTTCAGTAATTGGAGAATCCTGCAGCCCCGAATGTCGGAATCTTTGCTTTACTTTGACCCCGAATACGGGATTTACACTTTGCTTCAACAAGCTACAGGGCAGTTCTGCCTACCGGCAGTGCTTCGCAGCCACCGATAAGGAAATTGTTTTATATTAAGATTCGCTCGCTAGCCCTACAGTTGCGCTTTCAAGCAGGACTGGGAATACACTCGCTGTTTCGGTCCAGTTTCTCGAAGGGGAGAGCACGTAGGAAAGTTTCAATAAAGGATTCAAGATAAACCTTACTTTGTAATTTAACTGAATCAATTTTGAAGTTTGAAAGATGCGAATTAAGCTGCAATCGTCTTATTATCAACCGGAATTTTACTCAAAACTAACTCTTTTAGATCCAGTTTTTTAGAAGCGTTATCAATATCTATCCCCACAATGTTTCCATCAAGATCATAATCTAATACAACACCAGGCGAAACTTCCTTACTTTCAGCGCTGGTATTTGCACTAAAATCGATATACATTGAATCTGTATCCGGATAATAGGCAATTTTCATGGTTTAAATCTCCTGTCTAAAAAAGGGTTATGAATGGTCATTTTATCATCCAGTGTAATTACCCTTAAATAGCGTCCGTCGAGCTCATCGATTGGAGCCCAAAAACGAAACCTATTATGTTCTTGCTTTTCAACCTTAAGAGGTGATTCCAAAACACGAATACACCATTCTTTCTTGATGTAGGGACGTTTCCGGAGAACTTCATTTTCAAAATATTCTGTAAATTTGTATTGTTCCACCGGCAAATCATATCAGAATTATATCCCACTTGTAAATCGATATTTTTTCTTAGAAAGACAAAAGGATTTTCCGCGGGACGCCCGTAAAATTATAAGTTTGTGCCTGGTCGGCTTATAAAAAGACTATTCCTCCATTAAATCCGGATGATTTCCATAAAACTACTTTGATTTCTGCGAAAATTTCACCCCGGTACCATCTGCCGGAGCTACCCCAGTACCATCTGCCGGAGCTACGGGGCAGAAAGGCATGTCCCTCCTTTGAACACAAGCGGCGTTTCGTTATTGAAGAAAGACTGAAGGACCAGTGAACAGTAATAATCTTTTTCGATCAAAGTCGATGTAAAGCCCTTATCCGCTTCAGAGTACGATAGGGCCTCCTGGAATATGTCAGGATCTACAGCTACGGGGCAGGCGGGGGCATTAAATTGAAGATTGAATAATGAAGATTGAATATTGATGGACAAATTAAGATCAGGGGTCAGGGGTCAGAGATCAGGGATCAGAGGTCGGAGGTCAGAGATCAGGGGTCAGGGGTCAGAGATCAGAGGTCAGAGATCAGAGGTCAGAGATCAGGAAGCCGGATCGCTGTGAGGGGTTAGATCCGGATGCCCTATGGCTCAATCCTGTTTATATCAAATTTATCAAATCCCCTATCATAACTGTATAGAATATTTTGTGAATCTCCAGCCAGGCAGGAAATTAGATAGCAATCAACAATTTCCATTTTATTGTCACGCCAGTGCTTCATTGTCCTGCGAATATTGTTTTTCTTTTTGACAATAATTCCTTTATAATCGAGGAGATTTAAAATAGCCTCGGCAATTTCACTTTTTTGTACCTTATAAAAACTCTTCAAAACAAAAATGACCTGAAACAAAACTATCAATTCTAGCTCACAACGACGCTTTCCGGCCTCTAAGGATTCAAAAAAACCACGCAAATCTTTATATTTTTTATTTTTGACCCCCATTAGAAAACGAATAATTACATTGGTATCCAATAAAGCGATCATATGCCCCATCCTTCTGTGAATCCTTTTTCAGTGGCTTTGATAATATTTTCCTTTTCAAGCCTGAACCCTTTTGGTTGGTATTTTTTAAAGATACCGAATAATTCATCTGTCAGTGATGATTTTCGTTCTTTTTTAGATGGTGATTTCAGCAGGATGCCGTCATCGGTTGGCACCACATCCAGTCGGTCTCCTATATCGATTTGATACCGCTGCCTTAGTGAAACCGGAATCACTATCTGACCTTTTGGAAAAACCTTCATCTTAACCGGTTCTCTTGTTACTTTTGGCATGATTATCTCCCATTAATTTTGGTTATACATTAATATTAATCGAGTATAACCGATTGTCAACTATTTTCTTGAACAAGAAAACAGGGTCAGGGGCAACGGATTTTAGATTTTAGCCCCAGTTGAATGGGCCCCAGTACGATTTGCCGAACCTACCCCAGTACCATTTTCCGAAGCTACAAGGCGGGGTAAAATTGCAGATTTTTGATTTGGCGAGCGAAGTCACGAAACTATTATCGAGTCGGTTCTATTTATCCCTTGACATTTAACGCGAGACGTTATAAATTGTTCTTATGATACTTTCTTTTAAGTGCAAAGAAACAGAGCGGGTAAGTCATCGTCAATATTCAAAAAAATTTCCAAAAAATATCCAGCGTTCTTCATTAAGAAAATTGCGCATGTTAAATAGAGCAAGCTCTCTGGCGGATTTAGCTGCACCCCCCGGAAATCGTTTAGAACGACTCATGGGTGACAGGATTGGTCAACATAGCATTCGAATTAACAAGCAATGGAGAATTTGCTTTGAATGGAAGAACGATAATATCTATGATGTTGAAATTGTCGATTATCATTAGGAGCTAAATTATGGCACAAAAAAAAATGCCCCCGCTGCATCCCGGAGAAATTCTTATGGAAGATTTCTTAAAGCCAATGAATCTCAGCCAGAATAGATTGGCCATAGACATCAGGGTCCCAGCACGCCGAATAAATGAGATTGTGCATGGAAAACGAAGAATAACTGCTGATACGGCTTTACGCTTGGCAAAATATTTCAAAATGTCCCCTCAATTCTGGCTGGGGTTACAAATGGATCATGATCTCGATGTGGCGGAAGACCAGATAGCGGATCGCATTAACCAAGAAATTGGACATTACCAACCCGCAACTTGAGAAATAGAGTAACAGATCCCTGTTTTCCGGGATGCCCATAAAATTATAAGTTTGCGCCTGGTCGGCTTATAAAGAGACTATTCCTGCATTAAATCCGGAAACTGAAAATTTGATGCCGGTTTCTGATCCATAAATGTTAATAGATGCTTACTAAGACTGATTGGAGAAAAATTGAATGGGAGATGCAGCAGTATATAACTTTCGTAGTGATACAAGTACAAATCTTCTCGTAGACGCGGAACGCGCTGAAAAGCTTAAAGACATATCTCATAAACTACCGGACATAATTTTAAACGACCGACAGCTTTGTGATCTCGAACTGATCGCCAATGGCGTATTTTCTCCGCTAACCGGATTTATGGTTCAATCTGATTATGAATCTGTGCTGGATCGAATGAGATTGCAGGATGAGACACTGTGGCCTCTTCCGGTTTGTTTAGACATATCTGAAACTCGGGCTCGAACCATGGAAGCCGGACAATCTGTTGCCATTAGGGACCCTGAAGGCTTTCTTCTGGCCATTACGCACGTCGGAGACATCTGGCCTATTGATCGTGAAAAAGAGGCGCTAAAGGTTTACGGCACCCTCGACCGATCGCATCCCGGGGTCAAATACCTTTTCGATGGCACAGGCGACTATTACATCGGCGGAAACCTTGAAGTTTTGAGTTTGCCACTTCACTACGACTTTAAATCTCTCCGGATGTCCCCTGAAGAACTCAAAGCGATGTATAAGAAACGTGGATGGAAGCGCATGGCCGGGTTTATCACTCGAAATCCGATCCACCGTGCCCAGTTTGAAATGACGATCAAAGCCATGCGCATAGCCAAGGCCAATTTGCTGTTGCTTCCGGTGGCCGGGATGACAAAATCAGATGATTTTGACCACTACACCCGTATCCGATGTTACAATAAAGTGTTATGTCATTACCCGCCGGATTCACATGCCCTGAACCTTCTTCCTCATGCCTTGCGAATGGCCGGCCCCAAAGAGGCCCTGATGCATGCCATTATTGCAAAGAACTACGGATGCTCTCATTTTATTGTGGGACACGATCACGGCAGCCCTGTTCCTGATAACTACGGGACAGTCTTTTATGACGGGGACGCTGCCGGAAAAATGGTACAACTATATAGCAGTGAAATCGGCCTGGAGATCATTTCCTTTGAAGAAATGGTCTACCTGCCGTTTGAAGACGAGTTTCGTTGTGCAGATCAGGTGCCGGAAGGGATGCAGACCATATCGCTTTCAGGCTCGGATATTCGTGAGAGGTTCCGAAACGGTCGCCGGATACCACAGTGGGCCACTTTCCCGGAGGTGACGGCAGAACTTCAAAAAGCTCACCCACCTCTTTTGAAACAGGGGCTAACGATTTTTTTTACCGGACTATCGGGTTCTGGAAAATCGACCATTGCCAAGATTTTATATTCAAGGTTTTTAGAAATTGGGGAAAGACCGGTCTCACTACTTGACGGAGACATTGTCAGGAGGAATTTGTCCAGCGAGTTGAGCTTTTCAAAAGAACACCGGGACATCAATGTAAAACGGATCGGATTTGTGGCGAACGAGATTACCAAAAACCGGGGGATTGCAATCTGCGCGCCGATCGCACCCTATGCTGTTACTAGAGGGGAGATAAGGGCAAATATAAAAAGCCATGGCGGGTTCATCGAGGTTCATGTGGCTACCCCGATAGAGGTTTGTGAAAAGCGGGACCGAAAAGGGATGTATGCCAAGGCAAGGGCGGGGCTGATAAAGGGGTTTACCGGTGTGGATGATCCATACGAGATTCCCCAATCGCCCGAGGTGAACATTGATACCACGGATCTGACACCGGATGAGGCTGCTCAGGAGATATTGCTGTATCTTGGAGAGAAAGGATACATTTGATTTTAGATTTTAGCCCCAGTGGCATCGGACTTCAAAGCTCTTTCAAGGGACTCTCGAATGAACCCCCCCAGGGATAAACCCGCCGAGTTTGCCCGCCTGGCAGCACGAATTTTCAAGTTTTCGGGTATCATAACAGTTGTACGTCTCACAGCACGCTCCTTATTTCTATATACATATACATATTAGTGCCGCCATAACTCAATGTAAATAAAAATTACTGCCGCATTTGCTAACCCCATTAGCCTACCAGGCGCAAACTGGAAGAAAACCAGGTTTTGGGTTCAGGCCGTCGCCGCGCCGCCAAATTCCGTATGCATCGAATCAAAACCCCTTAAAGCATGTTTTTCTGCCAGGTCACTTGCCAGCCGGACAATGTCTTCTGTAACACTCAAGACTAGATAACGACTCCAATCTTTATCAAAAAATTGTTTTAGGCATTGAATAAAGTGAAAAAAGAGTTAGATCATTTATTCAGCTTATCAAGTAGTAGTCGAAATTGATGGTAGACATCTTTCCTATGCCCCACGTAATAAATCTGTATGGTTTTCTTTTGATCATCGATTGTATATAAAATCCGGTATCTTTTGGGTTTAAATGATTTGAATCCTTCAAGTTCTTCCTGCAAATCATCCCCGCATTGAGGATTCTGTTGAAGTAACTCTATAGCGTTTTTAATTAATCTTTTATTGTCCGGATGTAATTGAGATATCAAACGAGACGCTTCAGGGGTAAAACGGATCAAATATTTTTTCATCTTTCGAAAACCTTTTCGAAATCAACCCATCTGTCCCGATTTGCCTCTTTTATTGATTTGCGTATGGATTTCATGGCTTTCTCATCAGAGAGAATGTCCAATGTCTCTAAAAGGCTATTGAATTTTTTTATGCTGATCAGCACGACCTCTGGTACGCCATTTTTAGTGATCGCAATGGCATCATCTGAATTCTCAATTTTTCTAACAAGATTCAGCAACTCGCTTTTTGCCTTTGTAACCGGAATATAATCTTTTATGATTTGCATATTTCACCTCTGTATTAATATATGGTCATTATAATGACCATTTAAATTATGTCAAGAAAAACATCTATAGGGATCATCTCTCGATTAGTTGTAGTTTATTAAAGCAAAATAAATGGATTGTTTCTAATTGAACAGGCGTTATCCCAGAGGGTACAAGGGGTCATATCCATATGTGAGTGGACAGGAGCTCAGGTTGAAGGAAAAGTGTCAAAACCTGCTTCCTTAGCAGCTTGGGCAAGTCTTTGATCGAAACAGGCAAAGAGGAATTTTTCGGGAAGATGCTTCTTAACCAATACAGCTGACGACAAATGAATCGCGTCAAAACCCCGGAGAGGATATTTTGCGATCATACGATCAAGTGTTTCATTCAGTTCATCACTAACCTCGACTCTGATGAAGCTTTCCCAATCCAGGTGAAAATCGTCCAGAATTTTAAAATGGACTCCCTCCTCAAGCCCCGCCTCTCGTTTTTTCCGATAAAAGGCAGCCAGGGTTTCTGCATAGGCTACAGAAGAAGTCACGATTTCCGTTGCATTTTTCCATTCTGAAAGCAATGCATTCGATCCCGGCTCTTCGAAATAGCGTTTCACTATCGCACTCGTATCCAGATAAAGAATCATCTCCGATCCTCTATGACCATCTCGGACACGGGCTTTCCGGAAACCTTGAGGGTTGAAAGTCGAACTTTCTCGAGCCGGCGGGTTGGTAACGCGATGAGGCCTCGTTTCAACAACGGGGTCAAAGCGGCTCGAATGGACCGCTTGTCCGAGCCTTCTTTGATTATTCGGGCTACCGGCTTCCCTCTTTTGGTGATAATCACCTCTTCCCCGGCTTTCACATGCGCCAGGAAACGGCTCAATCTGTTCTTAGCGTCTTTTACACCAGTTACGATCATGTTTCCATCCTTTTTAGATAGCTACTTTTTAGCTAATAGTAGCTACATTAATTCGACATGTCAAGGTCAAATTTAATCGAGCTGGGGGAGCTCATAAAATTATAAGTTTGCGCCTGGTCGGCTTATAAGATAGACTATTCCTCCATTAAATCCGGATGATTTCCACTCAACGACTTGGCGGAGCCGGCGGGGTAAAATTGCGGATTTGAGATTCGGGGGAAGAAGAGATCTTGTGAAAATAAAATGACGAAGAGTGAGGAGGTAAAAAATAGAGATGACTGTTGAATATTCTGTGAATTCAAGTGGTGAAAAGTTTCCGTTGCCCGGTCCGGATGAGTATGTGACCGAGTTTGGACGATTGAAGGATCTTGTGGGTGCGCAGCGTGCGCTTGGACGCGAGATCGTTGTGGTAATGGGAGTGGGGTTTGTGGGAGCGGTGATGGCAGCGGTCGTGGCTGATACAGAAGATGAACATGGCAAACCATCCAAATTCGTAATCGGCATGCAGCGACCGAGCACCCGCAGTTTTTGGAAGATTCATTCCATTAACAGGGGCCTGTCACCGGTAAAGGCCGAAGATCCTGAAGTGGCGGCGATTATTCAACGCTGTGTGAAAGAGAAAAAAACCCTCACTGCTACGTTTACATACGATGCGTTGAAGCTGGCGGATGTAGTGGTAGTAGATGTTCAGTGTGACTACCTCAAGGAATCCCTCGGCAATGTGCGAGACGGGCAGGTGGATATGAAAGCCCTGGAGAACGCCCTTGCAATTATAGCAGAAAACATCCCACCGGAAACGCTGGTTCTGATAGAGACCACATTGGCTCCGGGGACCACGGAACAGGTCGCTTATCCGATTATGAGAAAAGTATTTATAAAAAGAGGTATCCGGAGCGATCCAGTTTTGGCCCACAGCTTTGAACGGGTGATGCCCGGCAGGCATTATGTGGCCAGTGTCCGGGATTTCTGGCGGGTTTGCAGCGGCATCAACGACATAGCCGCAGACCGGGTGACAAAGTTTCTCAATGAGGTTATCAATACAAAGGAATACCCGCTTACCGTACTGGATCGTCCGATCGAATCGGAAACGGCGAAGGTCATCGAGAACAGTTTTCGAGCAACGATCCTGGCTTTTCTGGATGAGTGGAGTCTTTTTGCCGAGCGAAACGGTGTCGATCTGATCAAGGTGCTCGAGGCGATCAAGATGAGGCCTACGCACAGCAACATCATTTTTCCAGGGCCCGGCATCGGCGGGTACTGCCTGCCAAAGGACGGCGGCCTGGGGCTTTGGGCTTACCGGCACATTCATGGGTTTGAAGACGAGATCTTTAAGATCACCCCCCTCGCAATCGACATTAACGACACCAGAGCACTGCATGTCGCCCAGCTTACCCGCGATGCCTTTCGCAACATGAGCCGCCCGATAGCAGCCGCTGAAATACTTCTGCTAGGCGCCTCTTACCGGGAAGATGTTGGAGACACCCGATACAGCGGTTCCGAGCTTATTGTCAGAAGACTTACGGAAATGGGCGCCGAACTCAGAGCGCATGACCCCTATGTGCAGCACTGGTGGGAATTTGAGAAACAGAACGAATACCCCTCACCGTCATATAGCCTGAAGCGATTTTTCCGGAACCAGGAAAAGCTGGCTGAACTGCATGTTGAAAAAGATCTCAGAAAAGCATTGCGCGATACGGATGCAGTGATTTTTGCGGTCCGGCACAAGCATTATCTGGATCTTGATCCAGTGGAAGTGGTGGAGACCGCCGGGAAGCCGATTGCGGTGATCGACTGCTTCGGCATCCTGGATGATGCCAAAATCAAGCGGTATTTTGAACTCGGGTGCGAGGTCAAGGGCCTGGGCCGGGGGCATGTGAAGCGGATTAAAGACCAGGTCGCAGAAGAGCGGGAGGAGCGGATGATGCAAATGAGACAGGGACGGGATTAAGGTTCAGGGTTCAAGGTTTAAGGCCGGCGCCGGATGCGCTGAATAGCCTCCGTAACCCGGCAAAATGACATTCCAGTAGCCGATATGGTGGTCATTGCTCAAATCGATAATTAGGCATGAAAATAGAATGAAGCGGTCCGCCCC
>Ga0255052_10003345_pt1 | contig 11189 bp, 8 predicted proteins | sample JV7_2_21_MG_FD_188632 | JGI IMG/M metagenome (GOLD analysis project Ga0255052, IMG submission 188632) | Seawater microbial communities from Jervis Inlet, British Columbia, Canada - JV7_2_21 | ecosystem: Environmental > Aquatic > Marine > Inlet | place: Canada: British Columbia | collected...
TGTCGAACACTTACTTGAGTCCGGGGGATCAGCGGTGGGGGTGGCCGTTCGTGACCAGATGACTGGTAGTGAGCATGAGATCCGTGCACGTGCAGTTATAGGTTGTCAGGGGCCATGGGCCCTTACCGGGAACTCCGGTCCCTTCGGCCAAGTCGCTAGTCTTGGCTTGCTGAAGGCTGTAAACCTGATTTTGCCGAATGCAAGTCTTAAGTGCGCGATTGCATTCCCAGCGAGAGACACCGCGGGACGCCCGCAGAGGGACCAGTTGTTGTTCGCCGTTCCCTGGCATGGCCTGACGATGGTAGGCACTTGGTACTTGCCATCGGCCGAGAGTCAAGACCGGCTGACGGTCTCCTCAGAGGAGTTGGATTCCATGTTGCATGAACTGAACAGCGGCTTCGAGGGCTGGAATTTTGGCCGTAAAGATGTTCGGATGCTTCATATCGGGCAGCTTCCGGCAATTCCAACGAATCAATCGGAATCCCGGCCGATCACGGCACCACTCATTGCCGAAAGTGTTGATTTCGGTGGTCCGCGTCGCGCCTGGATCGTACAGGGCGAGAAATGGACAACCGCTCGCCAGACGGCGCAGCGAGCAGTAGAATTCATTGCAAAGCGTTGCGGCTTCGATGTGGCTCAATCCGTATCGTCCCGGAAACCCCTGTATTCGGGGCCAGAGGGATTAGCTTCGTGCGTTCCGGCTGGCGAGATGCCAGCGCCGAACGGTCAACAGCCTGGAGAGTTGTCGGATCTCGTCGAATTACTCTTGTACTCATTACGCCATGAGATAGTTCGGACACTGCCGGACCTGCTGCTGCGTCGAACTAACATTGGTGCTGGGGGCCGTCCGGCACCGGAACTCACGGAGCGAGTATCCAGATTGGCCGCGTCCGAATTAGGTTGGGATGAGACCGAAAGGCTACAAAATGTCAAGGCCATTCAAAGGCACAGCATGTACCCAGATAAATCAGTTGTAGGCTCAGGCTGAATTGGAAGCCGCCCCGACCGGGCGACCATATTCTATGATTTCAATACCGAGAAAAGTAGCTGTAACCGGGTCGACCGGTTTCCTGGGATCCCACTTGGTCGAAGTGCTGCATGCGCAAGGATACGAGGTGAATGCACTGGCACGAGATCCGGAAAAAGCACGAAAGTTACCGCAACCAGTAACAACCGTTATTGGCGATATTTGTGATGCTGCCGCTTTGCAATCCCTCGTTGAGGGATGTGAGTGGGTATTTCATACGGTTTCAAACTTTCGAACTACTTCCGGACCTCCTGAGAGCTACGATGCGATCAACGTAGATGGGACACAATGCCTGCTTGATTCGGCAGAAGCCGCGAGTGTCAAGCGTGTCATCCATATCTCAACCATCGGTGTCCATGGAGATGTCAAACATACGCCAGCCGATGAGAATGCGCCGTTTAACCCTGGCGACCTTTATCAGGAAACGAAGCTAAAGGCAGAGCAGCTGGCTATGAGGGCGGCTGAGTCCGGAGACATGGAGATTGTGATAGTCCGTCCATGCTCTATGTACGGGCCAGGGGATCTCAGAATGCTGAAGATGTTCAGTATGTTATCGAAGGGAACATTCTTTAAAGTTGGTCCGTGCCAGGAAAATTTTCACGCCATCTATATTAGTGATGTGATCGACGGCCTGTTACGGGTGGCGGAAACGCCGGGCATCAGTGGACAGGTATTTATCCTTGGCGGTTCTGATTATTTGCCTCTGGAGGAGTATATCGATACTGCAGCGGCTGCTGTCGGTGCGCGCGAACCGAGAGTTCGATTGCCTTATTGGTTACTTATATCTATTGCATGGTTTCTTGAGAAGGTCTGCGTCCCACTGCGTATCGAACCGCCACTGCATATTAGACGTGTCCGCTTTTTCAAGAACAATCGAGCCTTTTCGATATCGAAGGCCAGGCAGCTTTTACACTACGCGCCAAAGGTAGCACTCGAAGTTGGCATGCGTCGCACAGTAAGCTGGTATCGAAAACAGGGGCTGCTGCCTCCCGTAACCGGGGCAAGTCACAAGTGAGCAGGAGTGAATCGAAGAAGGCCGTTACGACCCGGAATAACCCGAATAGTGAATCGGAACTCAGGCCGTTCTATGAATGGTCGAGCGTAGAGATTGATAAAGCGTTTCGGCATGTGGTCAGCGAACAAGACACCGCTGATCTAAAGATAGCCTGGCTCGCAAATCATACTGTCGAGCCTGTCAGCAGAGCGGCGACGGTATTCGCAGACACTTACGGTGTACAGATCGACAATCTCATTGGGCCCTATGACCAATATTTCCAAGCTCTGCTTGAGGAGGATTCCGACATTCTAGCCGGAAACCCGGATGTCATAGTGCTATGGCTCTCCTTGCGCGTACTGGCACCGGCTCTTGTTGAAGGTGGTGCCGAGCTTGCAGAAGTCGAAGTTAGCAATGAGATCGAACGTGTTTGCGAAACGATCGGGGATTGGGTTTCGTTAGGCGAGAAAAATACAAAGGCCCATCTGATTATCTGTAATTTCGTGAGACCGCCCTCGTTGCGATTTGGTATTGCGGATACATCATGCTCGACCGGAGAGCAGTTCATATATCATGAAACAAATCGCCGGTTGTCCGAGAAGTTTATCAGCCATCCGCGGGTTACGGTTGCAGACGTCAACCAAGCTGTCTCGCTGGCAGGCAGTGAATCTGCCTGGAATCCACGCATGTATCGGCTTGCGAAGATCGAGTGGGACGGACGTGCAGCGAGGTCTATCGCTCTGTTGCTTGCTCGCAGTTTTCGGGCGTTGGTAAAACCAGCTCGCAAGTGCATTGTGCTTGATCTCGACAATACACTTTGGGGTGGTGTATTGGGGGAAGACGGACCAACGGCTATTCGGGTGGCTGAAGGTGATCCAACAGGGGAATCATTTGCAGCGTTTCAGCGCGCGTTAAAAGATCTCAGGGCCAGGGGCATCCTGTTGGCGATCTGCAGCAAGAATAACCAGGAGGATGTCGAAGAGCTTTATATAACACGACCTGAAATGCCATTGCAGGCAGAGGATTTTTCCGCTTCCAGAGTCAATTGGGAGAGCAAGCACGAAAATATTATCGCGATCGCCGAGGAGCTGAATATTGGCACGGATAGCCTCGTGTTTATCGATGACAATCCGGCGGAGTGTGAGTTGGTACGGCAGCTGTTGCCTGAAGTGAAGACCATTCAATTACCCGACGATCCCGCCGATTATGCTGACTTGGTGATCGGACTACCGGACTTCGATAAAATTAAACTAACTGATGAGGATCGCCAAAAAGGCGCACAGTACGCAGCGAACTCTGTACGCGTCGTGGAAAGACGGAGTAGTACGGATTTGACAAGTTATTTGGAGAGTTTGGGAACGGAATTGACGATTCGACCCGCCGCTCATTCGGATTTGACTCGCGTTCATCAGCTGTTTACCAAGACGAACCAGTTTAATGTGACAACGATCCGATATGGTACTTCTGATATTCAGGAGTTCGTTGACTCGGAAGATTGCATTTTGAACATCGCGAGTGTTTCAGATAACTTCGGCGACCTTGGTATCGTCGGCTTGTACCTTCTGCGATTGAATGGCGACAAAGCAGAAATCGACAGTTTCATCCTCAGCTGCAGAGCATTGGGACGGGGAATTGAAACGGCGATCTGCAATCAGCTCAAGCAGAGCGTATTTGAGGATTTCAAATCTCGCGAGCTATCCGCTCGATTTGCGCCAACGGCAAAGAACAGACCGGCCGCCAATTTCTTCGATCAGCAGGGCTTTGAACATACCGTCGCTTCCGAAGGCGGGCAATTTGACTATTGTCTCTTGAGGCAAGACAGTAGTGAGCTGCCGGCCCCTGGAATCGACGTGACAATCAAGGAGAATCTGGAATGAACAAAGGACTGGTCGAACTTGTAGCAGATGTGATGGGACTGGAAGAGTCGGAAGTAACGGGTTCGCTGTCACGAGAAGTCGACACGTGCTGGGACTCCCTGAGTCATCTGCGCCTGATCACTGCCATAGAAGAGCAGTACTCGGTTCGCCTCACAATGGATGAGATACAATCCATGGTCACTCTCGACGATGTCGATCGCATACTCTCGCAGTATCTGGGTGCCACGTGAATCTACGAAAAGTAATACAGCGCTTCCTGGTACCGTCTTCGGTCGTTACGTTAATATATCTGTGGAAATACGGTTGCAAGATAAGTCCGAGAGCAGAAGTAGAACTCAGCAAAAACCTGCGGATTGGAGCAGGGACGGAAATTGGCTCCTTCACCAAGATAAAGTCGACGGACGGCGACCTGAAAATTGGTAGAAATGTAAGTATTGGAACAGGTTGCTTTATTTCTGCCGACAGTGGTGGAGTGGAAATCGGCGATTTTTCGATGATAAGTCCGAATGTTTGTATTGTCGGCAATAGTTATCGTTACGACAATTTGAATATACCGATTGTGAAACAGGACAAGACATCAAAGGGAATAGTGATCGGCACAGATGTTTGGATCGGTGTGGGTTGCGCTGTTTTGGACGGAGTTTCAATAGGCAACCATTGCATAATTGCACCGAACTCAGTAGTGGTCCAATCTTTGCCGCCGAACACCATCGCATTGGGAACTCCCGCCAAGATGATATTTGAAAGACGTTAAACGGCCTCTGGTCAGTCGATCGTCTTTCTTTCAGCATCTGATCGATAGCAATTTGTAGATTATTGCTATGAAGCTAAACGAGCAACATATTGATTCGTAACAGCAGCCGTTTGAGAGAGCGATCAATTCCAAAATGAGAGGAAACGAATGTCCAATTGGCATCCGATTTCTCTGGCGATTTATCGAGCACTGCGACAATATGTTCAGAAAAATCTTCCGTTCGAGCAATTATCGTGTTATGCAAATTTGCGGAGTCAATTCCTTCCATACCTTTCTCCGTTGTTATCAAGAATTTACCGCTAGCAAGTGCTTCTATTACTTTGATTTTGACACCGCCCCCTATTTCGATGGGTGCAATTACAATAGACGCTCTTGCGTATTCACTCATCAAGTCATCTACAAACCCTGCAACCTGAATATTTTGATGTCTTATATCGTCGGGGAAATCGCTGCCTACAAAGCGAAATATGGTGTCCGGGCGTTGTTCGATTACCCGTGGAATAATTTTGCGATACGTAATGTAGGCACCGTCCCTGTTTCCACTATTACTATAGTTGCCGACCATAAGTACTATTGATTGCTTGTGCGGAATTGCATCGTAAAACGGAGTAATTTGACGTTCGTCGAAAGCGCACGGCAAGACCATGAGTCTTGATTTAGGGACCCAGCGTCGAAACGTTGCCGCGTCTTTCTCTGAAATAGCGATCGTTATCGTGGCATTGCGACATGCTAGTCGTTCTATAAACCACATGTATGGGGCAAAGGCATAGCGAAGGGAGTTTGTCCGTGCAACACTAATATAACGTTTAAATTCGACGTTGTGCGTATTATACACGTAGGGTATCTGAAATTTACGTGACAAAAGGTAAGCATATAATCCGGATTTTTCGAAATCGGCGAATATAAAATCGCATTGGTGCTCGAGTTGCGCCTGTGAAATGGCCTGAAAGAAATTCTTGCTAAAGACGTAATAATCCCAAGTGCTGTATGGAATTTTCAAAATGCTCGCAAGAGACTGGAGCAACGTTCTATCGCGTCCCTCCTCATGTCTTACTTGGAGGTGAACCAAGTGTGTATCGAAATGCCGTGCGATATATCTCAGAAACAGCCGACCCCTTGTTGTTGTACCATCACTAGACACTGTCGGGTCGAATGTCGCGATATATAAGCATTTTTTTCTAGGATAGTCATTCACAGGTAATTTAATCGAGGCTAAATTGTGTTACCGAGTTCATTGTAAGAATATAGTCCATTAGGTATAAACGCACATCCAACAAGGTGTTGATAATTTGATGTTCTTGAAAACATGATCTGAATTGTTGTTGATGCGGTGTTGATTTGATCTAAACAGAGAAAATGATTAACCTCGACATCCGCAATAAACGTGCTGAACAATGGATCTGATACGTGGAAGATACGTCTGGCAAGAAACCAACAATTTGCTATTTCCGAGGCTCATACTTGAATCCGTTTGAGGCTCAATATCTTGAGCCGTTGACATCTAGGTTTGATATAACAGCCGCATACGCACGGTCGCATCGCTATGACGTCGAGAGTATACCTTTCGAGAAAATCGCTGTGCCCTGCCTAGACTATCTCAATGGTTTGATACCACGCCAAGTTAGAGGATATCACATTCCAAACATATTAAAGATGCTCGGTTACGATGAGTTCTTATTGTCCCGCCTAAGCTTCGCCGCGAATTTCGATATAATTCACGCGCCAGAACAGGCTTTTTTCTCTACTTTTCAACTTGCCAAAGGAAAATCCAAATACAAATACAAATTTATTGTCGTACAAGATGAGGTTAATCCATACTGGTATAGTCACAAACCCGCCGTTCGCAAGCGAGTTGAGTTTGTAAGAGAGAAAGCGGATCTCTTTATTGCTCGTTCAAGACGAGCAGAAGCGGCGTTGGTATGCGAGGGCGTCGACCGCAAGAAGATTCGTGTAATCGGTCATGGGGTGGATACAGACAGATTCAATCCGGGACCGAGAGATGGAGAATTGCGTCAACAATTAGGCATTTCTCCGGATCGTTTCGTAATTCTATTTGTAGGCAACATAGTCTGGACAAAGGGTATATTCACAATAGCAAATGCAGCAAAATTGTTACTTCTCGATGAAGAGATTAAGACGCTTGATCCATTGTTTGTGATAGTGGGACAGGGTGACGATCTGAATGCGGTTCGGAGACAAATAACACGCCTAAATGTCGACAGAAATTTCTTATTTGCAGGTCATCAAGCATACAGCAAGTTACCGGAGATTCATCGATTAGCTGATATATTTGTATTGCCGAGTATTTCGACGCGATTCGTTCTTGAGCAGTTCGGTATCGTCCTGATTGAAAGTATGGCCACGGGAAAACCGGTTGTCTCTACGCATTGCGGTGCGATTGACGAGATAGTAGGTGACGCTGGATTGCTTGTGCAACCAAATGACTATGTCAGATTGGCGGAAGCCTTAAGCAATCTTTGCAAGGATGCTTTGCTTCGCGAGACATTGGCGGCACGAGCGATCGACCGCGTGCATTCGAAGTTTAGCGCCATAGTAGTGTCACAGAGAATCGAAGCCGTCTATCGCGAAGTACTAAGACTGTGAGTAACATCGAATTCGCCAAAAAGGCTCTTTCTAATACAGTTTTCGCTATAGCAGATGTACTACTCACGAAATGCGCGACTATCCTGGCATTTGTCTTATTGGTGCGATTATTGCCCAGCGAAGCTATAGCAGCCATAGGGATTGCGACGGGCTATCTTATGTTTATCGCATACCTGGACATCCAACCAATAAGAGTCTTGATGAGAGATTATCCTAGTCTCCGTTCAGATGAGACCAAGCGGGATGAGCTGCTGACTGCTTTTTTTGGCTTTTGGTGTCTCCAGGTACTTGCAATGTTGCTTGTGGCGATTTTGATCATAATTTGGATTCTTGACACACTAGCTATTCCCGGATTGCAATTTCTGTATTTCGCGATGACATTAGATTTCATCGCTCTGACTCTGCAAGGGTGGATCAAGTGGGTGTACTACGCGAATTTTCAACAGCGAGATGCCACACGATTGAGTTTCAAAATTAGCATTGTAAGGGTTTCAGCATATCTTTTATTATTGGTGATGCCTGCTTTGTCCACGTATGCGTGGATTTTGATAATTTCAGCATTCGGATCATGCGTTGTATGGGTAGCCGAGTTCCGAAGAAGATTCAAATTTAGTCTAATTGTTCGTCGAGGGGGGCTCGGAGTTGTTGGTCGTAGCCTTAAGGATTATGGCATCTGGGACCATCTAAACAGATCGGCCGTCGCCACTTTGTTCATTGTAGATCTAGTTATTCTGAGCTGGTTCGTCGGTACACGAGACATGAGCGCGTATACCGTCGCACTCCGGTTTGCCAGTCTTCTTGCGCTCGTACCGGCGCAGTTGACTGACGCGCTGCAGGTAGCTAGTGCAACTTATCACAATCAAGGAAAAAGGCTGCAGGCGATAAATATTTTCCTTAAAGTGAATGGAATAATAAGCGTTGCACAGTTTCTAGTGATTCTTATCTTTGGTAATGTTCTGATGACTTTTCTATTTGGTGAAGAGATGGCGGAAAGCGCTATCACATACGCTGTCGTGATAGCTGGTGGTATTAGCGTTTTTAATTTGTCATATCCGCTCATGGGAATATGCAACAACTATTGCAAGCTAAGGAAGGCCTTTCTATCAGTGTATTTTCCCGGACTCGTCGTAGGCGTTCTAACCTACATACTATCCGCTGCAAAGTTCGGCGCCATCGGGATAGCATGGGCAAACGTTTTCGCATATATATTCATCGCGTCGGCATTGGCCTTATTCATTAGTAAATCCTATCCAATTCCTTTGCGATTAAAGCTGGTTACTCCTCAAGAGTTCGCTTTAATACGGCAATTTATTTTTGGTGCAAAGAACTGAGAGACCGACTACCATCCAGACTTCTCAACACTACAGAGACATGTTCGTTCCTTTTGCCTGCTTTAGTAGTATTTTCACCGCTCCAAAGATACCAATATTAATTTGTCACGATTTGGAGCCCACGGAATTTAAACGCCATCTCCACTATCTGATGCGTAGCGGATATCGGACAATCAGACCGGTTGTAGAGATTCTGCCAAGAACTGGCGGGGTCGATGAAACGCTTCCTGATCTCGCGCTTTTTAAGCCAACGCTAAATGGCTTTCGCGATAAACTCTCCGCCGCTGTCGATGCGCGGACAGCGCGCTCGACCTATAGCCGAATCAACCCTCGGAGAACCTACGGTCAGAAGCGCCATCTAACAAGAAGTCATAGCTCGTGGCTCGGATACGCTAGCCGCATTTACAACAACAAACCCGGACAGCTACCGACCCGTACGGTCATTGAAACGCTAGTATATGCGCAGAATGGTGGGGGTTTGTGCCATCCATTGACCTCCATCTTCCCATGCACAGCGACCATAGTCGGTATTCATAGCCCCTAAGAAAAGAAAAGAGTTCTGCGCTACTGTTTCCAAATCGAGCTAGATGTTGTTCGATACACTCAACATAGATAAACTTCGGACGATTCCGTCGTTCCAAATGCTCTCTGAAACCTTCTAAGACCATCACCTCGGCACCCTCCACATCAATTTTTATTCCGTGAACCTCTTCGATACGCTTGTCGGCTAAGGCCCTGTCGAGAGTATTGACATGAACCGGAATCGGCTGCCCAATTACTTGCTCATCATCGTTTAACTGCAGTGTCGCCTGCCCATCGTTGCTTTTTGACACTTGATACAGAAAGTCTTCGCTCCGGCGCACTCCCAATGCAACGGCTTCGATGCTGACATTGGTGAGTCGATTAATTTCTATGTTTGATCGTAGCAGTTTCACTAAATCTCGCTGCGGCTCAAATGCAATGACTTTTCCTTCATTACCCACAAGGTGGCCAGCAATGACCGTGTAGAATCCAACATTTGCACCCACATCAATGAAGCTCATCCCCGGTTTAAGGAATTTCCTGAGCCTTTTTACAATAGCTTCTTCGTAGATTCCTCTGTAGTAAAGACATTTACCCATATATGTCTGTGGATTGAACTTAAGACGCAACGGAAAACCTGAAATTCCTCTAGTTACAATTCCCGGAGGTGGATTCGGTACTGTCTTTATCAAAAACCGCAGCCCCACGGGGATAGGCCAGCGTTGGAACACCCACCTCGCCAGGGCTCTTTTTTGACTATTCATTATTCATCCTTCCCGAGGTGTTTCGGAAAACTAGATCAGGCATTTTAACATGCCGCTCCAAAGCCGCTTCGTTCATATTGTTCGCGTCACTCTAGTGTGCCCCCCGTCAGAAGTTCCATTGGATTTCGGCGGTACAATCGGTCGCGGCAGACCGGAGTTGAAAACAATATGAGCATTCAAAATTTGCTTAACCTGTTGATCTGCCCTCAGTGCCGGTGCAGATTTGAAATTGGTGACGCGGCATCGCTCGTTTGTCAAGGCTGCGGATCGAAATTCGCAGTCAGAGACGGCGTACCGATCTTTCGTCCGAGCTATCGTAACAGGCAGTTCAACGCGTTGGTCGCGTCTTTTTCGTAAAATGTCACAGAAAACTACGGCGGAGGGATTCGACAAGAACTGCGTAAGACGAAGGAGTACTGGAAGAACGATGGCCTCCTCGGCGAGCGTGCGATACATGGCACGGCGCGACAATGAATGCGATGGCTTATGTGCTACTTTACTGTTCGCTTCATGCTGATCGGACTACTCCTTTCTTGGCTTCAGGTAGAATCCGCTGATATAATGAGCAGTGTTTATTGTATGTGGATTCAAACGAAAAAGACTGTTCGATTCGGTCGCGGGCTGCAGCCGACAATCTTTTGATCTCGTCTTTGTTCTGCAAAAGAGAAGTCACCACTTCTGGCATATTCTTAACCGTTGTTAGTGCCCCATTTTTTCCCGAGATAATAACCTCATTGGCCCCAGGAGTTGTCTCTAGTGACACAACTGGTGTGCCACACGCCATAGCTTCCATAACAACGGCTGGATTCCCCTCTCTGCGTGATGGAAAGACGAAAAGGGTCGCTTTATTGTACAAATCAGGTAAAGCTTCACTCGAAAGAGCACCGTGGAATTTTATGCGATCGCCTAAATTATGCGTGGCAACAAAAACCTGCAGTTCCCTAAAATGGTTTTGGTTCCCTACAGGACCAACAATATCAACATAACAATCTATCGTTTTTTCTATGGCTAATCTAAAACACTGTAGGACATCCATTATTCCTTTATACGAAACTATTCGGCCGACAAAAAGAAGCCGCGTGGGATCAAATCTTGTCTCAATCGGGATGGTCGGGCGGAAACGTACCGTGTCTACCCCCACAGGAATACAGTAGATCTTTTCATGAGGTATCGAAAAATTCTCTCGAATCAGAGTTCGCTCTGTCTCTGACGTTACTATTACTGCCTCTGCCTTATTAAAAAAACGTGCACGCAACGCACTTCTACCATATGAACCTCCGTGAAGATGTGCGATATACGGAATACCGTCTTTTCTG
>Ga0255052_10003347_pt1 | contig 11187 bp, 11 predicted proteins | sample JV7_2_21_MG_FD_188632 | JGI IMG/M metagenome (GOLD analysis project Ga0255052, IMG submission 188632) | Seawater microbial communities from Jervis Inlet, British Columbia, Canada - JV7_2_21 | ecosystem: Environmental > Aquatic > Marine > Inlet | place: Canada: British Columbia | collected...
ATTGAGGGTGTTCAGTGGATGGTGCAAGGAAAAGGCCAACTCAAGCGATATTGAGGTCTCTGAAATGCAGGTTGTTGGTATCACCTGGAAGTTTCAAAATAATGGAACTTTCGAATCCGGTCTGAGAGTTTGGAGGGATGGTGATGCATTAGAGTTTATACCAATACCTCCCGGAGAGCAATTATCTTGGGTATTCCGTGGTCCTCGTCGGTGTGTTGGTCGTGTTGATTCATCACTCAAATCAACGCGTTGCCCTGATGATTCTATTATCTTGCAACGCGGAACGATACGCTGTGGGCCCTGTTCTTCTATGGATTTTGTAGATCCATGTATTCGATGTGATGGTCGCATATGCTTAGCAACTTCTCAAAGAAGAGCACAATGTGACGATACAAAATATGCAGTATACTTGGCAGTGTTTAATGATGAAACGCTCAAAGTTGGAGTTTCCTCTGAAAAACGTGTTCGAACAAGATGGGTCGAACAAGGTGCCGACTTTGGAGGGATTTTTCATCTTGTTCAAGGTGGTATCAATGCCAGACGAATCGAAGACAGTTTGGGGAAAAATCCAAAGGTTACAAAACAAGTCAGAGGAAAGAGAAAGATTCGAAGTCTCATGAACAAATTAAGCCTTGATGCGGCTCAGTCTATCGTTGATGATTTCATCCTTGAAGCAGAGAGTGATGAGCTCGGAGCCAATGTCGAACTTGAAGATCTTTCTGGTTACTATTCACTGGTGGATGTAGATACTCAACCACATCTATGGGGAAGTAAAAAGATACCAATTGATGATAGACCTCTGGTTGGTGAAGTTGTTGGAATGAAAGGGTCACTGCTCATTACTAGTTTGAGCAGTGCATTTACTGTAGCAGACCTAAAACAGGTGATTGGGTATAACTTGGATTATGATGGGGATATTACTGTGGTAACACAAACTGGTCTGCTAGATTTCTGCTGACAACTTATTTAGGGTTAAGTTTCTGTCATAGGCTGTGAACGAATCAGCTGAGGCGACGGCAGAAGTCCGCTATCTCTCTCTCGTTCGAAGAGAAGGAGGAGAGCCAATCATCGGCATTCCTTACAGAGCGATGTCTGTAGACCCAGATTTAGTGGCTAGTTTCGTTCTCGCAGTTATCATTTTCGAAAACAGACAGCTGAAAACGTTCACTAAAGAAGGCTACGTAGTAGTGATTGAAGAAGGAAATTATGTCGTAGGCTTACTCATTGTTGACAAAGTAGAAGATGACACACCATATCGGAACAACTTGATAAAGATTGTCGAGCGTTTTGAAAACACACATGAACAACTTCTCCAATCCTGGAAAGGTGACATTAGACCCTTTCGAGAATTTGCGTTAGATATCCTCCAAGTGTATCCATACAGGTCGTTTGATTTGGAGATGATTCCTAAATTAGTTACAAAATCTGACGCAACTCCTGACCATCACGCAAACATACCGTGGTCGGTCGGTGAAACCGATGAGAAATTGCAGATAATTCTAGGCTACATCAATGGAAAGCGAACTATTGAGGATATATTACAACAATCAGAATTTGATGACTCTGAAGTGATGGCTATATTCTCAATGCTTGATAAATACAAGTGGATCACACTCACAAGAAGATTGAACGATAGCTCGGTACTAGTCAAAATCATGGATCCTCCTTTATTCTTACTCGGTGTTTACGGTGAACCGCTTTCAAAACTAGTCGAACAAATTGATGGATCAAAATCATTGTCTACAATCTGCGAACTGCTTCCATACAACATTGAAGCTGTTCGACTTGTGGCCAATAATCTAATCGATGCAGGCGTTTTGGGATACAAAGACTCGAAACCAGTAGAGCCTGTTCAGAATGAAGAGGGATAAACTATGGCTCTTGATGTTTCCAAAGTTCGATATATCTCATTGATTCGAATGGAAGGGGGAGAGTCCGTTCTTAACATCCCTTATGCTGAGCTCACTGTTGACCCCGATTTGATTGCAGGTTTTGTTACGGCAGTTATTATTTTTGCTAAAACACCAATTAGAACTATTAGAAAGGCAGCTTATGATATCTTAATAGAAGTCGGAGAAACTGTATTGGTGCTTCTAGTTGTAGATCCTGTTCCGGACGAGACACCTTATCGTGAAAAGCTGAAGCGAATTCTAGAAGAAATTGAACGGGAACATGGAGATAAACTCCGACACTTTGAAGGTGATATCCGTCGTTTTAGAGAATCTGCTCTCACTGTAGTTCAAGAGTTTCCATTCTCTTCAGTAGATCTTGACATGGTTCCAATTATGAGACCAAAGGGTGTTCGTATACCATTTAGAGTGGGATCAATTGATCATGATCTTGAGCAAGTGGAGTCTTTCATAAACGGAAAGCGCACTGTTGCTGAGATTATGGATCTAATTGGATTTAGTGATGAAAAAGTTCTAGCACTAATATCCATACTCACTCGGTATGAATGTATAGACTTCAAGAAACGGCTCACAGATGATAATGTATTGGTAAGAAAAGATTGTCAAGAGCTGACCTTGGATTTGTTGAAATCACAATACGGAAAACCGTTAGAAGATATTCTTGAAACATTTGATGGCACAAAGAAGGTCAAAGACGTTCTAGAATCACTTCCTTATGATCCTCGTGCAATGTGGTTTATCATTAACAAACTCGTTGAGGAAGGATGCCTGGTCATGCAATAAACCGATTAGAGAACTACGTCACATCCAGGAATTCCAATAACATCACTTCTACACTGGTAGCAGTGTCGAAATTGATTGATGTAAGTAGCGGCTTGATTTCTCAATCTTTCAAGTTCTTCTTTCTGTGGAGGACTCACTGAGGTAAGACGACCATTGGGAACTAATGGGATGATATTTTGTAGCGATGCTCCTGCTTCAGCAATTGTTTTGGCTAATGGAATGATATCATGGTCATTGATTGTTGGAATGAGGATTGAATTCACTTTTACAAATATTCCTGCATGTGCTGCTCTAGAGATACCACGAATTTGTTCTTCTATAATCTTGGAACCCATCTGGCCGCCTGTCAAAGTCGTTTCTCCCAACTTCGCCCATTCATAGATTAGCGATGCAGTTTCCGGATTTATTGTGCTCATTGAGACGGTTAATGTTTTGAAACCCATCTTTACAAGCCATTGAATATTATCAACTAATAGAGTGCCATTTGTGCTCAAACACAGGTGAATATCCTTTCGATATTTTCGAATCATTTCTATTGTTTCGAAAGTTTCAGGATTTGCGAGTGGTTCCCCAGGACCTGAAATAGCCACAATTTTAATTCTCGAGTCTTTTCTGATTTCCATTACGGCTCTCTCAACCGCTATTTTGGGAGACATTACTTGCCTTGCAAAACCTGGTTTGGAGGTGTGGCACGATGAGCCAACAGAATGAGAACAGAAAACACACTTGACATTGCAAATGGGTGCAACTGGCAAATGAATCCTATGCCACAAACTTTCTCGACTGTTCGAATAACAAGGATGGTTACGGAGGAAAAATTCGCCAAGGATTGCCATAGTAGATCAAAAAGCCTGATGGAGTATTTTTCGAGCATCTCTAGCTGCTTTCTTTGCATCACTAAAGATGAGACCAAGTTTAGCATTTTCAGGGGCGGTCACAGTGAGAAGATAATCCCCAGAAATTGAAATTACTAAAGTCGTTCCAAGGTCACCCTGAATGATAATAGACTTGAGCTCCCCCTGTCTTAACTCCTTGACAGTCTGTTCACCTGCGGCATGGATAGCTGCAACAATCGCGGCAACTGATGCTTCTTCTGTACCTCCGTGAAACCTACTTACCAACGGAAGGCCTTCGATGGAAAAAACAGCTGCTCCTAGAATGGGTGATTTGTTAGATAATTCCCTAAGAAGCTCTCGTAAGTGCTCCTGCAGTTTCGAAATGCTATGATCTTCCAACTACAAATTCCCTCGTTTAGTTCAAGTCAAATCCTCTATCCAAAAGGGACAGTACCAAATTCACGTAAGATATAGATAAAGCTTCGGAGGATTGCAGTTAACTAGGTTTTTATTGTTCATTCATTCAATTAACCGTACGGATGTCACTTTGTCGCTATGTAGTGACGTGGTTGGGAGTTTCATCACACGCAACACATTGTCTGCTTCTTCCTCAAGACCTGCCTCCTTTAGTAATTCAATGAATTCGAAACCAGTTGTTATTATGAGGCCCTTCACAGGTTTCCCTCCTTTCATCGAATCCAGAAGTTCATTAGCTGACCAGAGTCGGCATTTCATGTCTAGGTCTTTTTGTTTCTCGAGGTGGGTAATTCCTTTCCTTGCTATCCCTCTATTCTCTCTCTGTTCACTAGTGAAAGCTCGTTTCTTGTAGATTCTCTTCAACCGTTCAAACCCTCGTTTAACAACCTCTTTGGAGTGAATCGTCTTTCGATAAACATCTTTCACACTCTTCGCAGATGTTGTGACCAGCCATGCAGTGCCATATGCAGCTTGGTACCTCATTGCTTTGAGGAATTCAGATTCACTCAGCAGGGTTATTGAGCGGTATCCTTTGTATTCTACTGAAATCGACCAATTTGGATTCTTATGTTCGACCAACAGATCTGGTGTTAGTCCTTCTCCTGTAGATGGGACGCGAGTTGTTACATCAGGGAACAGATGCATTATGAGAGCATGGAACGCTTCATGGAAGAGATTATGTCTGAGATTTCTGGCCTCTTGTGGATGCCTTAATCCTGCTTCACGATAGAGAACAGGCATCTCCATCTTTTGTCCAGTTTTTACCTTGATCTCACTCTTGGTTGTCAATCGGCCTTTAGCATGATTCTGCTTCACAAGAATAATCGCAGCTTCATTACCGATGAGGTAAAAGACTATCCTCCCTAAATCACTCTTCGTATCTTCAGGATTTTCAGTTATCCGGCGGTTGGCCTCCTCATATGCCCAATCAATTACATTTTGCGCATCATCGCCGAGGAGGGAAGTAATCGAGCGAAGTTTGTCATTCAATGTATATTTTCGAATGTGTTTGTTTAGTGCTGGTCCTATGGTTGCTTTCATTGCCAATTGCCGTCTCTCTCTTATTCTAATTATGTGGATTTTCTAAGTACGTCCTTGGTGAGCTTAACATCTTGGGACTCTTCATCGTATGAAATTAGGTCTGCAGCTACCAAATCATGTACCGCTTTGAGAACTGCAGCTGGTTGAATCCCAGTGCTCGATGTTATATTCTTCCTAGTGATCGCAGTCTTCACATCATGAAGGGTATAGAGGATCCTAGCATGTGGCTTGCCATAGAAGACAGTCTCAATGAGAGTGATGTAGACAGCTAGAAGGTCACTGACATCTACTTTCTCCTGCATAGCTTCCTTTTCTGCTGACGCATCACGATAGAGTTCAGAAACTCTTGTAAGTTGTCCAGTGATCTCATCCATCTCTCTTTTGAGTTCATCTCTCTCCTTCTGAAGAGCTTCTTGTGCCTTACCGGTTGAAGCTTCAGCATCCTCTACTCTTGTGGTAAGACTCGTAACCTCTCCCGTAGCTGTTGCCAAGTCACCTTTAGCCTTGTCTCTGGCCTTCTCAGCTTTCTCTAGCTTGGTTGTAAGCTTCGTAACCTGTTCTTCCACAGCCAACACTTTTTCTTCTGCTTCTTTTTTTGTTTTCCGAAGTTTTTCAGCCTTACTGTCGAGGCTCTCTCGTTCATCCATTAGTTTTACAATTGAGTCTTTGAACTCATCTAGTAATTCAAGCATCTTCTCCCTTTCGGTCATTTAGATACTCCTCATTGTGAAGGAGCACAACCGGCTTTATATCAGTTTCACATCATTCGCCGCAGCTTTGGTTTTCAGGTATTTGATGTATAGATGTTTCAAGTCAGAGAGTGGTAATCCGAAAGCTTTGAAGGCTTCTAGTTCTCCTTTCCGTTTCTTCTTCAGCATCACGTCATTCTCTTTTCTGAGTGTTTCATCTTGACTGATTGCTGGAATGTTCTGGTTTTGACGTGCGCATTTGATATCAGAACTACTCATTGTTTCAAGTGAGTGTTCGATACCATGAAGCAATCCTTTCTTACGCCAGAAATCCTTAGTTGTGAGACCGATTAGTCGAGCTTTTGGGGTCGCAAGTCCCCTGATGTTAGACAGTTCAATCGAGTTGCTTTTTATTGTGGAGAAGATGCGAAGAGACCACGGTGACATATCAGCAAGAACCAGTATTGGAACTTCATTGTCCGATAACCGCCGAATCCAAGCTCTCATGTTCCTCCCTGGTTGACCAAAGAGAGACCCTACTCCGACACTCATTTGTTCAGGTAATCCGAGTTCAATCAGGTTTCTTGCCATAGCTTCTTTCTCGACAAATATTGCAGCGTCAATGTTGATATCATAAATTTGAACATCAAAAGGACGGGAGGAAATGAACCAGCCATATTCACCAGCTGCATTGCAATTCAATCTCTTTCCTGATAGATCTGAGAGCGTTACATCACCATAGAATGTTCCTTTTGGTGAGCTAACAACACCAAACTCCTCTCTAGGTATCGATGTTCCTTTGTGTTTTATTATCCTCTCACACAGGTTGATCAATCGATTTGTTTCCGTTTGATTTTCAATTTTAAGGACATCTTGTACACGTTTGACTTTGTGCATGTAATAAAAATCTCGTAGGCTCATAGACATCTTCTGCTCAAGGTGCTCTTTGAATCGGGTAAGTCCATATACGAGCCCAGCGATTGTCTTGGCACTTTCTACCTTTCGACCGTCGATATAGGGAGGAGTGTCTTCGATTGGAATGTATCCCTCAAGATCAGAGTAATCCACGTTCTTCTTTGAGGAGCCAAAATAACCAATTTCGGGAAAGGCCCCCTCATCAATTGTTTCAGCAATTGTTTCAAGCACAATATCGATGCGACCAATCACTTCTGCATTAGAATCGTTCATTCATCATCGTCTCCTACAGATGAAAATAATTTCTTGATAGAAATCTCTCTCTCTAAGACCGCGGATAGTGATTCTGACATGAATTGATAATAATTTTCTAACCTCGTTTCTCTCATTCGCTGTTTGTGCACTCTATCACGTTTCCTGACCTTTTCACTCAGCTCGCGTAGACACTCTTTGAACCCAAGTTCGATCTCTCTTCGGACTATATCTACATCACCAAGGTACTCCTTACCAACCGTCTTGTAGGGTATTTTTGTTGAACAGATATGAACCACAAACGCAATTGGATCATCCTGCCGCAATCCATAATGTTTGAGATTGAGGTCTCGAACAACTCTATACGAAACATCAGACCGCTCATCATACAATAGAGGAATGCGATTTGCGAATCTGAATATTTTTACACCTGCCCCAAGCCCGCCTCCATATGCAATACCTGTTTCTATGATAAATGGATGTCCTTCATAGACATTGGGTGCTCTCTGTCTGAATACTGCAAAATCTGGGGACAATCGTTGAACACCTGCCATTAGGACACTAGTGCCAGCAGGTGAGAGAGATTTAGGTGAGGGTGGAAGAAACCTCTTGTAGCTGGCAAGCGCATTCATCATTGAGACCAATTCATTCTGATGCAATGAAGACGGGACTCTATCACTTTCCAGCTGAGAATATTTTAGGAACTCCTTTGCAGTGGAAATTCCTATACGCTGGAATGATCTCTTCATGAAAGACTTGAGATCCTTTGCTCTTGTTACTCCTATCATCTTTTTGAGCATTTCAACGTCGATACCTCTGGGATGCGGTTTCATCTCCTTAGGTGCTATAGGAAGATTGTCAATCAATCTGTCAAATTTGAGCACATCACCTGTGGGAGTTTCCAGAAGGAGTGAGGCATGGGGAACGATAATAGCGGTCTGAGAGAAGTATTCGATGATTCGTCGTTTGCTTCTAATCCAATCTCCTTGCAGTTGGAATGAGACCATTGTTCCGCTCTCATCTGGTGATTTGGCTATTCTCTCTTCCTCGATTATATGAGGTTGATTTGTTTCAATGTCAAGGCGCATGACTACTCTATGTCCATAGGATTCATTCCTTCTTCCAGTTACTACTTCAATAGGTTCCTGAGTTGTCACTTGTCCATACAGGAGCGCAAGACTCCCCCCCAAACCGAATGTTCCTCTACTTTGTCTTAGAGTAAACTTTGTTCCAGTGAGCATCTTCCCAATCAAGATCGGTATGTCATTTCGTTTGATTCCTTTCCCATTGTCTTTTACTATCAGTTCAAAGATCTCAGGTCCTGATTGTATCAGGTCTTGGTCTCTCGAATCACCTTCACGACGAATACGTACGCTCACTTCTGGCAATACTCGTTCATCTTCGCACGCATCAAGGCTATTCTCAACAAGCTCACGAATTGAAACATAGAGTGAACGAGCTGGGTTGTCAAAGCCTGCGATTGTGCGATTTCGATAGAACCAGGCTGAAACTGAAAGTTCTGTAATATCTGGACTATATCCCTTAGGTGTGAGCAATTGGTGAATCCCCTAACAAAGTCAAAGGTAGTTCTGTATTGTTTTGCTATGAAGCGTGGTATTATTGCCGCAACACGTCAAAATCCAAGATCGAGGAAAAAGATTCCCAGAATGAGCATAAACCCAAGTCCAATAAGTTGAGCAAACCAAATCGAATTACTCCACTCTCTGACAGTTGCACCATCAAAGGGTTGGAACGGTAACATGTTGAAGATCCCCAGGAACGCATTCAGTTGAATTCCATACTGAAAGAGGACGATTGCCATTCCAAGTGGAAGTGATACTATCCTCAAAACAAGAGCCATTATCATTAATGATACAGCTATGACGAAGTTTGTCAACGGACCCGCTAGATTAGATTTTCCATTGTGCTCTGTATTCGTAGACCCACTTGTATAGACGACTCCTGTTCCGAATATTGGCATTGAGAATAAGATTGCCATCCCAGACAAGAGATATCCAGTTGGCAACATCCTAAACTCTGACCACATTCCATAATGTTGCGCTACGAATTTGTGGGCGAGTTCATGTGCCATGAATGAAACAAGAAAGATACCAATCATACCCACTGGTAACCACCAAAGTCCTATTCCACTTAGGACCACTAATCTTTCAATTGCAGCAAAGATACCATAAGGTCTTCCAAAAATCGATATCCCCACTAATACAACCAAAACCGATGCAATCGCTAAATCTCGAATCTCCGTAGATGAGAATCGTTTCCTCTTTCGCCTTCTGCGTCTTGTCTTCTTTGGTTGCTGAGTAGAATATGTGACATTCATGTCCTGTGGATCAAGAGAATCAGAAACTCTCCTTTTTGCATCCTCTTTGACCTTATGCATTGCAGGACACCCATGACTTTCCGGAAGACGATGTTCTGAACAGAAGACACCATTGCAGTACGGGCAAGTGAAGCTGAGATCTTCCGTGCCGCACAGAGAGCATGTTGGCATGAATATTACACCATAGTCTTTGCTACGGAAGAATCTACTCAATATATCCGTATTCCTAGTGCACTTATTCCGATTTTCCTTTTTGAACGGGTCATAATGCATAAATGATACTATTAGAAGCGGCTCAAACTCAGCGAGCAGATTGAAACCCAAGTAGAGAATCTATATGCTGCAAGTGGTGGTGCTTGAATAACAAAAGGCCTAATGTCATCGTCAGTTTCAGGGATGCTGGTGGCTCTTGACATCCTTGAAAAGAAGGAATTGACCTCGAAGATAAGCCTTAAATACTAATATACCAAATGGTATCTTAGGTACTGGCTAATAAGCCGTACAGAAAGGGAGCCCCAACGGTGACTCGGATGGGCGGTGTAAGCCGCCCGGGGCTTCGTAATTGGAGATATTTTTCCACATGATAGATGATGACTTTGAGTCAGTGGTCCGTAGGATGATAGAACAGTTCATGGAAACCTTTGATACATTTCCCGAGGGTAATGTTACAATTAGGTCATGGACTGGCTCATTTGCCAATGAACCGCTCGCATCAGAAATTGAACCAAAGAGCGATGAACCAATTATAGAAAAGATAGATCTTGGAGATAGTGTCATATTTCTAATTCAAGGACATTTTGACAACTCGGTAGAACCTGTTGTGAAAGTGGACGGAGAGAATCTCAGAATCAAGCTTGGTTTTGAAACACAAGACATCACACTCCAACCTGGGTTCCCGATTGATCTAGAGAAATCGGATATTTCCTTTCGCAATGGCGTGCTTGAGATTGTTGCCATTAGAGCAGAGAATCACGATGAAAGCGATGGGTACCTAAAGATAAAGTGAGAGAGTGATATATTGAGCGAAGATTCAGTTCGACTGAAAGTTGCTGCGGCTATGCCAAAGGATCAAGGCCGTGGCATCGTGAGGTTAAACTCAGATGTAAGAAATCACCTAGGGATACGTTCTGGTGACTACGTATTCCTCAAAGGTTCAAAAGAGACTGTGGCAGTTGCATGGCCAAGTCTCAAAGAAGATGAAGTTCTTGATATGGTCCGAATGGATGGATTGATTCGGAACAATGCTGGAGCAAGGCTTGGCGAGATGATTGAAATAAGCAAGACAACTATTCCAGAAGCAACCAAAATTGTCTTAGCTCCCGGTCAGCCAGTTCGTTTCCAGCAGGGATTCGAGAACTATGTGAAACAGCAGTTGATCAATAAACCGATCACACGCGGTGATGTTATCCTGATCTCATCTATTGGTCAGGGTCTCCAGTTTACAGCAACTACAGTGTCACCCAGCAAACATGTTAGAATAACACCTGCAACTGTTGTTGAAGTACTGACAAAGCCCGCAAAACCAGAGGATGTCTCGTTTCCTGATGTGACTTACGAGGACATAGGTGGTCTTGGAAAGGAGCTCACGAAAATTCGTGAGATGGTTGAACTTCCGATGAAATCGCCAGAGTTGTTCAAACGACTTGGAATTACTCCACCAAAAGGAGTATTGTTGATGGGTCCACCTGGAACCGGAAAGACATTGATTGCTAAGGCTGTCGCGAATGAATCTGGTGCAAATTTCAAGATCATCAACGGACCTGAGATAATGTCAAAGTTCTATGGAGAGTCGGAACAGAAGCTCCGTGAAACCTTTGAAGATGCAGAAAAGAATGCGCCATCAATCATTTTCATTGACGAGCTGGACAGCATTGCTCCAAAGAGAGCTGAGGTCACTGGTGAAGTAGAGCGTCGAATAGTTGCACAATTACTTGCGCTCATGGATG
>Ga0255052_10003350_pt1 | contig 11181 bp, 5 predicted proteins | sample JV7_2_21_MG_FD_188632 | JGI IMG/M metagenome (GOLD analysis project Ga0255052, IMG submission 188632) | Seawater microbial communities from Jervis Inlet, British Columbia, Canada - JV7_2_21 | ecosystem: Environmental > Aquatic > Marine > Inlet | place: Canada: British Columbia | collected...
CCTTTATTAACAATAATTAATGAACCACCAGCTTCTCTCATAGTATGCCAGTCTGTACTTGTTAAATTAGTTTTAGGCCATCCATCATCTGCATCTACATCATTCCAACTAGAATCTCCGGGTAATTCTTTTTTATGGAGCGTAGTATTACCAGCAAAATACAAATATGCTTTACCAGCATCATCAAACCATTCAGTCGCACCCTTTATTGCTTCACTCATATCGAATACTTGACTCCAAGACGCATCTGCTAACCTTTTATATACAATACCAGTACTACCAAATCCATAAGTTGCTCCATCTGTAGCTTTAACAAAGAATCTAATAAGATCTGCAAAAGTTGTTAATAATCCGGCAGAAGGTGATGGTGATCCAGAAACACTAGCACTCGGTGAAAGAGATGTACTTGGTGATCGACTAGCACTCGGTGATTGACTAGAACTTGGTGATTGTGATGCCGATGCTGATGGAGATATTGATGCTGATCCACCAGAAGGTGATGCCGATGCTGATGGAGATCGTGAAGCACTAATAGATGGTGATACTGATGCTGATGGAGATCTTGATGATGATGGAGAAATAGACGCTGAAACAGATTCAGCAATTTTGGCTTCATCAACCAATGCTTGAGTACAAGATAAAGTATCTTTTTGTTTTCTTACATCAAGATTAGAGCCAAACTTAAAAGATCCGGTAATACCTTTATCTTCATAATCTGATAAAGCACCTCTAAATTCTGTTATTTCGTAAACTGGCATATATATATAAATTAACTTTCCAAACTATCTAAAGTCTAGTTATTTAGGTCTTTCAAAATACTTATTATTGTAACTTGTCGGATTAGAACTGTACTTATCAGTATAAATAACATCCATTGGTGAAGGACTTGCTGATGGTGATGCACTAGCTGATGGGGAAACTGATGCACTAACACTTGCAGATGGTGATAATGACGCACTAGGTGAGATAGATAGACTTATACTCGCTGATGGCGAAATAGAAGCTGATGGCGAAATAGAAGCACTTGCACTTTCAGATGGAGAAATAGACGCACTAGGTGAGATAGACGGGCTAGCAGACGCTGATGGGCTTATAGAAGCTGATGGAGAGATACTTGGCGATTCTGACGCACTTGGTGAAACAGATGCACTAGGTGAAATACTTGGTGATCCTGATGCACTTGGAGATATCGATGCACTTGGAGATATCGATGCACTTTCAGATGCTGACGGGGATATACTTGGCGATTCAGATGCTGATGGCGAAATTGATGGTGATTCACTAGCAGATGGTGAAATAGAAGGTGACTCACTAGCACTTGGTGAAATTGATGCACTAGGTGAAATAGAAAGAGATTCACTAGCACTTGGTGAGATTGATGGTGACTCACTAGCAGATGGTGAAACTGATGCCGATGGGCTAATTGATAGTGACTCTGATGCAGATGGAGAAACACTTGCGCTAGGAGAAGCACTTGCGCTTGGTGAAATAGATGGACTTTCACTTGCGCTTGGTGAAACTGATGCACTTGGTGAAATAGAAAGTGATTCGCTAGCAGATGGACTGATTGATGCACTTGGTGAAATTGATGGTGACTCTGATGCTGATGGAGATATAGATGGTGACTCTGACGCTGATGGTGATATTGATGGTGACTCACTAGCGCTAGGTGAAATAGACGCTGATGGTGAAATAGAAGGTGACTCACTAGCAGATGGTGAAATTGATGCACTAGGTGAAATAGAAGGAGATTCACTAGCACTTGGTGAAACTGATGCCGATGGACTAATAGATGGTGACTCACTCGCTGATGGTGATACTGATGCACTAGGTGAAATAGAAGGAGATTCACTAGCTGACGGACTAATACTCGCTGATGGTGAGATCGATGGACTTTCACTTGCACTCGGTGAAATACTCGCTGATGGTGAAATACTAGGTGACTCACTAGCTGAAGGTGAAATAGACGCTGATGGTGATATTGATGGTGACTCACTAGCGCTAGGTGAAATACTTGCAGATGGAGAGATACTTGGTGATTCACTTGCCGATGGTGATACTGACGCACTTGGTGAAATAGATGGTGATTCAGATGCAGATGGTGAAGTACTAGCTGATGGTGAAATACTAGCTGATGGTGAAATTAAAGAAGTAACAGTAAAATCATCTAATGTTATAGAACTACTAAAATCATCAGTTGAAGTAATTAATTCATCCCCACCACCACCACCAATACCAGCCTTACCTGCCGCTGAAATATCTGAATCCGTAGCAGAAGCTACTTCTACTGCATCATCATAAAATTTTAAAGAAGTACCTATAATTTCAAGTTTTACTACTGATCCCTCTGCTGGAGTATTAAAAGTAGAACCTAAAGCTGTCCAACTACCCGTTACTTTCTTATATAGTTGACAAGTATTTGTACCGCCATCCTCCATAAGTCGAACAGCATACATATTATCTACATCTTGTAATCTTACAAACAGATAAATGGCTACTGAACTAGAAACCGGAATAGCTGTTAAGGTTATTTCTGCTTCATAATTTGCGCCCGGATATGTAGCGTCTGCTGAATAAATAGTACCATCATTTAAACTTCCATCAGAATCTAATTCAGTACCACCACCATTTATTTGATAATCTTCATTAGCGGTACTTTCCCAAACTTTTGTCCAACCAGTACCAGTATTAGGACTATGATTTTGAAGTAATGTAGCCGCTGTATCTGTAAATGTATCGTTAAAAATTATTGCCATATTAAACCTCTGTTACACTTTTTGCCGGATGATATTTTGTTACATAAGTATCATCTGTTTCATTATACTTTATAGAATAACTTGTAGAATTGGGGTCATATTTATCTGCATAGACCATTGGTGAAGGTGACGGACTCGGACTAGGTGATTCACTTGCTGATTCACTAGCACTTGGTGAAATTGATGGTGATGTACTTGCACTAGGAGAAATAGATGCTGATTCAGACGCTGATGGTGAAATTGACGCAGATGGACTAATAGAAGGTGACTCACTAGCCGATGGTGACAATGATGCTGATGGAGATAAAGACGCGCTAGCACTAGCACTTGGACTGATACTTGGTGACTCACTAGCACTAGGTGAAAGTGATAGTGAAACTGATGCACTAGGTGATATAGATGGGCTTTCAGATGCACTAGGTGAAACACTAGGTGACTCTGAAGCACTTGGTGAAACCGATGGACTTTCAGATGCACTTGGTGATATCGATGGTGACTCACTAGCACTAGGTGAAATACTTGCACTAGGTGATACTGATGGTGACTCTGATGCACTCGGTGAAATGCTAGGTGACTCTGAAGCACTTGGTGATACCGATGCACTTGGACTAATAGACGGAGATTCAGATGCACTTGGTGAAACACTAGGTGATTCTGATGCTGATGGCGATATAGATGGTGACTCTGATGCAGAAGGTGAAATTGACGCTGTTGGTGAATAAGATAATGATGCTGATGCACTAGGACTTATTGATGGTGATTCACTTGCACTAGGTGAAATAGATGCACTCGGACTTATAGAAGGTGACTCTGAAGCACTTGGTGATACCGATGCACTTGGACTAATAGACGGAGATTCAGATGCACTTGGTGAAACACTTGCACTTGGCGATACTGAAGGACTTTCACTCGCTGAAGGTGATATAGATGCTGATGGACTAATAGATGGTGATTCACTAGCACTCGGACTAACAGAAGGTGACTCACTAGCACTTGGTGATATTGATGGTGATTCACTTGCACTTGGACTAACAGAAGGTGACTCACTAGCTGACGGAGATATCGATGCACTTGGTGAGATACTTGGTGATTCACTAGCACTCGGTGAAATGCTTGGTGATTCTGAAGCACTCGGACTTATAGAAGGTGATTCACTTGCTGATGGTGATATCGATGCACTAGGAGATATCGATGGAGATTCACTAGCTGACGGACTAATACTAGCTGATGGTGAAATAGATGGTGATGCACTTGCGCTAGGTGATATAGATGCGCTAGGTGAGATGCTTGGTGATTCGGATGCCGATGGTGATACTGACGCTGATGGTGAAATTGAAGGACTTTCACTAGCTGACGGACTAACTGAAGCGCTAGGTGAAACACTTGGCGATTCTGACGCTGATGGTGATATAGACGCACTAGGTGAAATGCTTGGTGACTCACTAGTTGAAGGACTAATACTCGCACTAGGTGATATAGATGGGCTTTCGCTCGCACTTGGTGATATAGATGGACTTTCCGAAGCAGAAGGACTTATAGAAGGTGATTCACTTGCACTTGGTGAAATAGATGCTGATGGCGAGATAGATGGTGATTCTGATGCACTCGGTGAGATACTGGCACTTGGCGATATTGATGGACTTTCACTTGCCGATGGTGATACTGATGCACTAGGTGAAATACTTGGTGACTCACTAGCTGAAGGTGAGATAGATGCTGATGGCGAGATACTAGGTGACTCACTAGCAGATGGCGAAACCGATGCACTAGGTGAAATAGATGGTGACTCACTCGCTGATGGTGATACTGATGCACTAGGTGAAATACTTGGTGACTCACTTGCTGAAGGCGATACACTGGCACTAGGAGATATAGATGGTGACTCACTAGCCGATGGTGACACACTAGCAGATGGTGACACACTAGCAGATGGTGACACACTTGGTGATTCAGATGCTGATGGGGAAATTGATGCACTTGGTGAAATAGATGGTGACTCACTCGCTGATGGTGAGATGCTCGCTGATGGACTAATTGATGGTGACTCTGAAGCACTTGGTGAAATACTTGGTGATTCGGATGCGCTCGGACTTATAGAAGGAGATTCACTTGCTGATGGTGAGATGCTCGCTGATGGACTAATTGATGGTGACTCACTAGCACTTGGTGAAATAGATGCTGATGGACTTATACTCGGAGATTCACTTGCACTAGGTGAAATACTTGGTGATTCTGACGCACTTGGACTTATACTCGGAGATTCACTTGCACTAGGTGAAATACTAGCACTAGGAGAAATACTTGGTGATTCAGATGCCGATGGTGATACAGATGCACTTGGTGATATAGAAGGTGACTCACTAGCACTTGGTGATACTGAAGCTGATGGACTAATAGATGGACTTTCAGACGCTGACGGAGATATAGATGCCGATGGAGATATACTAGGTGATTCTGAAGCACTCGGTGAAATAGACGCACTTGGACTTATAGATGGACTTTCACTAGCCGAAGGTGATATTGATGCTGATGGTGAAATTGACGGACTTTCGCTAGCTGATGGTGATACACTCGCACTTGGTGAAATACTAGCTGATGGTGAAATACTCGGAGATTCGCTAGCACTTGGTGATATTGACGCTGATGGACTAATACTAGGTGATTCTGACGCTGATGGTGATAGAGATGCACTAGGTGATATTGATGGACTTTCACTAGCACTTGGTGATACTGAAGCTGATGGTGATACCGATGGTGATTCACTAGCACTAGGTGAGATTGAAGCACTTGGACTAATAGAAGGAGATTCAGATGCACTTGGTGAGATTGAAGCACTTGGACTTATACTTGGACTTTCACTAGCACTTGGTGATATAGAAGCTGAAGGTGAAATACTTGGTGACTCACTTGCACTTGGTGATACTGAAGCTGAAGGTGAAATACTTGGTGACTCACTTGCACTTGGTGATACTGATGCACTAGGTGATATAGAAGGTGATTCAGATGCACTTGGTGATATTGACGCAGATGGTGATATAGAAGGTGACTCACTAGCACTAGGTGATATTGAAGCAGAAGGACTTATAGAAGGAGATTCACTTGCTGATGGTGAAATACTTGGTGACTCTGACGCACTCGGTGAAATAGATGGACTTTCACTAGCCGAAGGAGAAATAGACGCTGATGGAGATATTGACGGACTTTCACTAGCTGATGGAGAAACACTAGCACTTGGACTGATACTTGGTGATTCAGATGCACTAGGTGATATTGACGCTGATGGACTAATACTAGGTGACTCTGAAGCACTTGGTGAAATACTAGCAGATGGACTTATAGAAGGTGACTCTGATGCACTAGGTGAAATAGACGCTGATGGTGAAATACTTGGTGACTCACTTGCACTTGGTGATACTGATGCACTAGGTGAAATAGAAGGTGACTCTGATGCACTAGGTGAAAGTGATGCCGATGGTGAAATACTCGCACTAGGACTTTGAAAACTTACATTCCAAAGATCTACTGATAATGTTTGTTCTTCCGGAGATGGACTTGCAGATGACGATGGTGAAATTGAAGGACTTTCACTCGCTGATGGAGATCTAGAAGCTGATGGACTAACTGATGGTGACTTACTCGCACTAGGTGAGATACTCGCCGATGGACTTATAGAAGGTGACTCACTAGCACTTGGTGATATTGATGGTGATTCACTCGCTGACGGAGATATACTTGGTGACTCACTTGCACTAGGTGATATAGATGGTGACTCACTTGCACTAGGTGATATTGACGCTGATGGTGAAATACTTGGTGACTCACTTGCACTAGGTGAGATACTTGGTGATTCTGACGCTGATGGCGAAATAGATGCAGATGGTGAAATACTTGGTGACTCACTTGCACTAGGTGAGATACTTGGTGATTCTGACGCACTAGGTGATATAGAAGCTGATGGACTAATACTAGGTGATTCTGATGCGCTTGGTGAAATTGAAGGACTTTCACTCGCTGATGGTGAAATACTTGGTGATTCACTTGCACTAGGTGAAATACTTGGCGATTCTGACGCTGATGGCGAAATACTCGCAGATGGCGAAATACTTGGAGATTCACTTGCGCTTGGTGAAATAGATGGTGACTCACTTGCACTAGGTGATATTGACGCTGATGGCGATATCGATGGTGATTCACTTGCACTTGGTGAAATAGATGCAGATGGTGAAATACTTAATGACTCACTTGCACTAGGTGAGATAGAAGCTGATGGAGATAATGATAAAGATGCACTAGCACTTGGCGATACTGACGCTGATGGTGATACTGAAGCACTAGCACTAGCCGATGGACTTATACTTGCTGATGGAGAAACTGTACTATAAAAAACTTCAGCTTCAAGTAAATCAATTTCCATTGTAGTAACAGAAAATGAAGAACCCGTAACAAGAACTACAAAATTACCATTATCAAACTCTGCTTCATCCCAAGTATGACCCCAATCATCACCTGAACCTCCAACTGTATCTGTAGCATCTGTATCTTTAGAAGAAACTGTTACTGACTTACCAGAAGTTTTATTAGTACCACCATCCCAACTTAATTTCCAATAAAACCCATGATTAATACCTTCACCTGTATATCGTTCTTCAACATGAAGAATAATTCCATCAATTGTTGAACCTTCTGGTATAGTTCCATCAAAACCAAAAGTAATATACCGAATTGAATCAGAAGTAGCATCTAAAATTGCTCTTGCATCATCTGAAGCATACGCATTATCTGGCGTAGTAAAGTTAAAATTATTTGACGATGCTGTTGCTGGTTTTCTTACACTAGCCATATTAAGTCGCTTCCTGATATACCCGACATGAAACTAAATTCACGTTAGTATAATCTGTTAAATCTGGAATCGCTCCGGTTAAAGTAAAATCAGTATTAGCACCTGTTGTATTATCACTATCTACAGTTTCCCAAGTAGTAGAGTTCTGATTATATATCTGTAGAAAAACAGTTGAAGTAGTTGGTGCTAATGTACTCTTTAACTCACAAGTTAAAACAGTAGAATCTTGTGTTCCTACAAAATCTTTAAACTGATGAACCATAAATTGTGCAGTTCCAGTTTGATCTACCCATACATCATTACTTGTAGCTACATCTGCTTCATCTCCTACTGTATAAGTAGTTTCTAAATCAGTATCATCTGCTGGTAAGGCGGCATAATCTCCTCTTGTATATAAAGAATATCCTTCACTTGGTGATGCGCTTGGACTCTTACTTGCACTTGGACTAATACTTGGACTTTCACTTGCACTTGGCGAGATACTTGGAGATTCACTAGCACTTGGTGAGATACTTGGTGATTCTGATGCACTTGGTGAAACTGATGCACTTGGTGATATAGAAGGTGATTCAGATGCACTAGGTGAAATTGAAGCACTTGGTGATATGGATGGTGATTCAGACGCTGATGGTGAAATACTCGCTGATGGTGAAATACTTGGTGATTCACTTGCACTAGGTGAGATCGACGCAGATGGACTTATTGATGGTGATTCACTTGCACTAGGTGATACAGACGCACTTGGTGAAATACTTGGAGATTCAGATGCTGACGGACTTATACTAGCTGACGGACTAATAGATGGTGACTCACTTGCTGATGGACTAATTGACGCTGATGGTGATATCGATGGTGACTCTGATGCGCTTGGTGATACTGATGGTGATTCACTCGCTGATGGACTTATTGATGGTGACTCACTCGCTGACGGAGAAACACTAGCACTTGGACTGATACTTGGCGATTCACTTGCTGACGGACTAATAGATGCTGACGGACTTATTGACGGACTTTCACTAGCTGATGGTGATACTGATGCGCTAGGTGAAATAGAAGGTGACTCACTAGCGCTTGGTGATATAGATGCTGATGGCGAAATACTTGGTGACTCACTAGCACTAGGTGAAATTGAAGCACTTGGCGAGATACTTAGAGATTCACTTGCACTTGGTGAAATACTCGCACTTGGTGATATTGATGCACTCGGACTAATTGATGGTGACTCACTAGCACTTGGACTAATAGATGCCGATGGAGAAATTGAAGGACTACCAGATTCAGACGGACTTATAGAAGCTGATGGTGAAACACTAGCTGATGGAGATATAGATGGTGATTCAGATGCACTAGGTGAAATTGAAGCACTTGGTGATATTGATGGTGACTCACTAGCAGATGGAGATATAGACGCGCTAGGTGATATCGATGGACTTTCAGACGCTGATGGTGAGATAGATGCTGATGGACTAATACTTGGTGATTCAGATGCCGATGGTGATACTGATGCTGACGGACTTATAGATGGTGATTCACTAGCAGATGGTGAAACACTAGCTGATGGCGATATGCTTGGTGACTCTGAAGCACTTAGAGATATTGATGCACTAGGTGAAATACTTGGTGACTCACTAGCACTTGGAGAAATACTAGCCGATGGACTAATAGATGGACTTTCACTTGCACTAGGTGATACAGAAGCTGATGGACTAATACTAGCACTCGGACTTATAGAAGGTGATTCACTAGCACTAGGTGATACAGAAGCTGATGGACTAATTGATGGTGATTCTGATGCTGATGGTGATATAGACGCTGATGGTGATATTGACGCTGATGGTGATATGGATGGTGACTCACTAGCTGATGGACTAATACTTGCTGATGGTGAAATTGATGGACTTTCAGATGCACTAGGAGATATAGATGCACTAGGTGAGATACTTGGTGATTCACTTGCACTTGGTGAAATACTTGCTGACGGCGATATACTTGGTGATTCACTTGCACTAGGTGATATAGATGCCGATGGTGATATCGATGGTGACTCACTAGCGCTTGGTGAAATAGATGCACTCGGACTTATCGATGGTGACTCTGATGCACTTGGACTAATAGAAGGTGACTCTGAAGCACTTGGTGATATAGATGGTGATTCACTTGCACTTGGTGATACTGATGCTGATGGTGAAATTGATGGTGATTCACTTGCACTTGGTGATACAGAAGCACTTGGTGAGATACTTGGTGATTCCGATGCTGACGGAGATATAGATGCAGATGGACTAATACTCGGACTTTCAGAAGCACTTGGACTTATAGAAGGAGATTCACTAGCACTCGGACTTATAGAAGGTGATTCACTTGCTGATGGTGAAATAGATGCCGATGGTGAAATGGATGGTGATTCTGATGCACTTGGCGAGATTGATGGTGACTCACTAGCAGATGGAGATATTGATGCCGATGGTGAGATACTTGGTGACTCTGAAGCACTTGGACTTACACTTGGTGATTCCGAAGCACTCGGACTAATACTAGCTGAAGGACTTATCGATGGCGACTCAGACGCTGAAGGTGAAATACTTGGTGACTCACTTGCACTTGGTGATATAGAAGCACTAGGTGATATACTCGGAGATTCGCTAGCACTCGGTGAGATGCTTGGTGATTCAGATGCACTAGGTGAGATCGATGCAGATGGTGAGATACTAAGACTTTCACTAGCTGAAGGAGAGATACTCGGTGACTCGGAAGCAGATGGACTAATACTTGCTGAAGGACTAATAGATGGACTTTCACTAGCTGATGGCGATATAGATGGACTCTCACTAGCTGATGGTGATATAGAAGCTGATGGTGATATAGAAGCTGATGGTGATATGGATGGTGATTCTGACGCAGATGGTGAAACACTTGGTGACTCTGAAGCACTAGGACTTATAGAAGCACTAGGTGAGATACTTGGTGATTCTGACGCACTAGGTGATATCGATGGAGATTCTGACGCACTTGGCGAAATACTCGCTGATGGACTAATACTTGGTGACTCTGAAGCTGAAGGTGATACAGACAGACTTTCAGACGCACTCGGACTGATACTAGCACTTGGAGATATACTTAGAGATTCACTTGCACTTGGACTTATAGATGGTGATTCAGATGCACTTGGTGATACTGAAGCCGATGGTGATATTGATAGACTTTCAGACGCTGATGGACTTATAGATGGAGATTCTGACGCACTTGGTGAAATAGATGCACTAGGCGAAATTGATGGAGATTCACTTGCACTAGGAGATACACTCAGTGACTCTGACGCACTTGGGCTAATACTCGCACTTGGACTTATTGACAAAGATTCACTTGCTGATGGAGATATCGATGGTGACTCTGACGCTGATGGCGAGATAGACGCTGAAGGTGAAATACTTGGTGACTCACTAGCGCTTGGTGAGATAGATGGTGACTCTGACGCTGATGGCGAGATAGACGCTGAAGGTGAAATACTTGGTGACTCACTAGCGCTTGGTGAGATAGATGGTGACTCTGACGCTGATGGCGAGATAGACGCTGAAGGTGAAATAC
>Ga0255052_10003351_pt1 | contig 11177 bp, 11 predicted proteins | sample JV7_2_21_MG_FD_188632 | JGI IMG/M metagenome (GOLD analysis project Ga0255052, IMG submission 188632) | Seawater microbial communities from Jervis Inlet, British Columbia, Canada - JV7_2_21 | ecosystem: Environmental > Aquatic > Marine > Inlet | place: Canada: British Columbia | collected...
GGCGACTTGCTGGCACGCACGTGTGCAAGCGCCGAAGTTTCGCCCTGGACTCTTTCGATCAGTAGTTCAGCGCGTCCGCCCGTCTGCTTGCGTGCGCGCAGACGAGCGCGAATCACGCGTGTGTCGTTGAAAACCAGCAGGTCCCCAGCACGGAGTAGCCCAGGCAGGTCGGAAAACTGGCGGTCAATCAGGGACTCGTCGACTTCAAGCAGGCGGCTCGCACGCCGTTCGGATGTCGGATACTGCGCGATTAGCTCGTCAGGCAGCACATAATCGAAGTCAGAAATAAACATGGGCGCGCATGGTATCAAAGCCATGCGCGCCCGTTTCCGGGAAGTGGCGCCAGTTCAGGTTTTTTCGCTACCGGGTCTCGGAGCAGGCACCGGTTTTGGAGCTGATACGGGTCGCACCGGGGCTGGAGCGGTATACATCTTACTGCTGCGATCATCAGGAACGCTGATATCGAGAGTTCGCTTCTTCTTGTCGCGCAAAATCTCGATCTTCAGGGTCTCCCCCGGTTGGTACGAGCCCAGAATCTGCAGCGCGTGCCGCACCGATGTCGGCTCGCGATCCCCAATCTTACGAATCACGTCACCATCCTCGAGCTGCAGCGCGTCCGATTCAGGTGCACTAACAACGAGTACGCCGGAGTCGGTGCCAAAGTACTTGCCAAGCCCCTCATTCAATTCCACGAGTTCCATGTCGGCCCATACGTTACCTGGCCAGGCAAACCTGACCGCGCTGCGGTACTTTTCAACCATCTCTGGCGCGACATGCACATCGGGCATCACCGGCATGCTGAAGTCCTTGGGGAATCCACGAAACGCGTAGGTATGCATATCGACAGCTTTGGGCTCGACTTCAACCGTGCCAACCTTGCCGTCGCGCAGATACTCGACTTCGAGGATATCGCCCTCTTCAACACCTTCCATAAAATCGAGTACGAGTCGGTTCGCCTCGCTCGACGCGTCGGCACTCATCGAGTCACCATTGATCGCCGTAATGATGTCGCCGGTTCTCAGGCCTGCGTCAGCTGCCGCACTACCCGGTGTCACGCCGACGATGTGTACACCTTCGACAGGACCGCCAGACTTTTCTTCGCCGATATTCACGCCAAGCCGGGGGCGACCATCGGCGATAATCTCTATGCGCCGTTCAATTTCATGTAATTGCGGCAAATGCTCGGATGTCAGTTCGGCGATTTGACGTGCCGCTTCTGCCATCTTGCGTTCGGCCTCTTCCAGCTTGCGTGATACTTCGGCCTCTCGCGATTCCGCCGCAAACTGCGCAGCCTTGGCCGCCTCCGCCCGCTCCGCCTCTTCGCTTTGCGCAGCGGCCTGCCCGGCAAACAGCAACAATGCTGCCACTGGAATTAATATTTTCATGATCTTCATTACGTAAGTCTCCTGGTCAAAACGCCGTCCGTTGCGCCTGCGCAAAGCGCAAACCGACGAGCAACTTCATCAACCTGACGCGTTCGCGCCAGAAAATTTCTTCTTCCCCGGCCGTCATCTGGATGGACGGGTCGTTAAGCTGGTAATCGATGGCTGCAATGCGGTCTTCGATCTCGGAAATCGTCGCAACTGTGCCGGCTTGTCTTACGCGCGGCTCATCCGGCAGCAAACGCAGGTCGCTCTCGAGTTGCCGCGACTCAACCATCAGCGCTTGCAGTGCATTCACCTGAACCGTATTGCTTGGATTAGTGGCCGTCGGCACAGTAATACCGCTCGGCTCTGGTGTATTCATCATGACTGGGACGAGTATTGCTGCGAGCGCAACGGCGGCCGCAAGCCCGAGTCCGGCGTGCCAACTCATTGGCCGTCGCAGAGGGCCCTGCCTGACGAGACCTTCAGCCTCAGCTTGCTCACGGATGCGGTGCCAGACAGCACGCGGCGGCATGATATCCGGAAGCCTTCTGAGCTCCTGCTGCAGCAGATCGCGTTCGTCCGCAGTTAGTCCACAAATCATCTCTTCGTCCTTCTTGTCACTCGACATTGTCAGCAACCTCTCATTGCTGCGCCTTCGCTTACATCCTCGCCCGCTGTCGTGAGCATCGGTCGTAAGCGTTGATAGGCCCTTGATAGCTGCGATTTGGAAAAACTCTCGGTTCTACCCATCAATACAGCTATCTCTTTGTGCGTAAATCCTTCCACATCGTGCAGCCACACGACTGCGCGACTCACCGACGGCAATTTCGCCAATGCCGCATCCAGATCCAGCGCCACATCCGGGTGGCTCGATACGCCGTGCGCAGCTACGTCGCCGGGCGTTACCTCGTGCCAGTCGTCGGCCAGCGATTGGCCGCGGGCGGTCCAGGCAGAGCGCAAGTACATCAGCGCTTTTGACACCGCGATACGGCGAATCCAACTGCCAAGCGCTGCCTCACCCCGGAATTTCGCGATCGATCGCATAATCTCGATAAACGTCTCTTGCACGAGATCCTCGGCCTGCGCCGGCACACGTGTAAATCGCAAACAGATCGAATACACAGGCGCCGAGAACGCGCGATAGATGATCTCGTGGGCGCGCGCGTCGCCGCGTGCAGCCCGCTTGACGATTGCCGGGTCTATCTGGATGTCAGCAAACTTGCTCATATCTCGTGATATTAGATGCCTCGTGTTCCTAAAGGGTCGCATTTGAGGAATTTAATTTCGACTCTGGCGAGTTCACGAATCCACGCATATACTGTGCGCCTTCCGGCCTTGGGCAGCCCTGTTTGAGCCCAGTCGGTGGAGGCATGCCGGAGTGGCGGAACTGGTAGACGCGCCGGATTCAAAATCCGGTTTCCGAAAGGAAGTGGGGGTTCGATTCCCCCCTCCGGCACCAAGACCTTTATCGATACCATTCAAGATGAAATATTGTTCTAGCTGCGGCCAAACAGTCTCCCGGCAGGTTCCGGATGGCGACACCCACGAGCGCTGGGTCTGTGGCTCATGCGAAAAGGTCCACTATCAGAACCCGCTGGTGGTTGTCGGCTGTGTTCCGGAGAAAGACGGCAAGATCCTGCTCTGCAAGCGCGCGATAGAACCGCGTTATGGATACTGGACCGTGCCAGCAGGTTTTATGGAGTTAGGAGAATCAACTTCGCAAGGGGCTGCGCGCGAAACGCTTGAAGAAGCATGTGCGGAGATCGAGATCGGACACCTGTTTGCCGTCGTAGATGTCGTCGACGCAGGACAGGTACACCTTTTCTATACGGCGAAATTGCTGGGCGACTATGGCCCTGGAACAGAAAGTCTCGAGGTTGCCATGTATGCCGAGGATGAAATTCCGTGGGACGACATCGCGTTTCACAGTGGACACTATGCGTTAAAGAAGTACTTCGAAGACGAGGGCCAGAACAACGGCGTACACATTCACGAGCTGCGCCGTTCGTCTTCCTAGTAACGCTTACTTGACGTCTGTTTTTTCCAGCGCGGCTACTAACTGGTCGGGCGACAGGTAGCCACTGATCAAGGTGCCATCGTCGAAGACGATAGCCGGCGTGCCGTTCAGGCCGACATCCCTGCCGATCACGTAGTGATCCTGAACAATCGATGCATCACAGCTGGCAGTCGGAAAATCGTGGTCGAGCTTCGCCATCGTCAGGGCGTTTTTTCGATCAGCCGAACACCAAATTTCCTCAGCCGTGTTCCAGGCGCGCGACGCCGGGCCGTTACGCGGATACATCAGGTAACGAACCTCGATGCCACGCGCAAGGTACTCGTCGATCTGGCTGTGCAGGCGACGGCAATAAGTGCACTCAACGTCCGTGAAAATGGACACAGAGTATTTGACTTCTTCGGGCGTAAAACTGATGACTTCGTCATCCGAGACAGACGCCATGAGTTCGCGGCGTGTGTCGACGCGAATCTCCTCGCTCAGATTGACTGACTGATCGAGGTCAATCATGTCGCCCTGCAACAAGTAGCGTCCATCTGCCGAAACGTAAGCGACGATCGATCCTTTGTGAATCGTGTACCAACCGTCCACCGGACTCGCGTTGATGTCCTCCGGATCGATCGAGTCGAACATTTCGCCAACTTTCTGGCGCACCTGATCGAGCTCTGCGCTGTCCGCGCCGGCTTGTACCGACGCAAACGCGAAGGTTACCGCGATCAATGCGGCTAAACGAATAGGCAATAATGAGGTAATACGGCTCATCGAGTCTTCCTGAATAGCTTGCAGCGCCCGTTTACTATGGACCTTTGCGGCCCTCCCCGGTTCCCCGGGGCGGCAAGTGTAGCAAAGCTAGCCGCGCGGATGGTGCTCGCCGTGCAGGTCTTTGAGCCGCTCGCGAGCGACATGCGTGTAGATTTGTGTCGTGGACAGATCACTATGCCCCAACAACAACTGCACGACGCGCAGATCAGCGCCCCGATTCAGCAAATGCGTGGCAAATGCATGCCGCAGGCTGTGTGGAGACAATTTGCGCTTAACGCCGGATTTCTCGGCGTAACGCTTGATGATGTGCCAGAACGCCTGGCGAGTCATGCGGTCGCCGCGACGTGTCGGGAACAGGTAGTCCGTTTGTCTCTCGAGCAGAATCTCCATGCGTGGACCGTCGATGAAGTCTCTGAGCCAGCGTTGCGACTCGTCACCCAATGGTATGAGGCGTTCACGATCGCCTTTGCCGATGATGCGCAGCACACCCTGATTAAAGTTGATCTGTGACTGTTTGAGATTGATGAGTTCGGAGACCCGTAGTCCGGTCGCATAGAGCAGCTCAAGCATCGCGCGGTCACGATGACCGAGTGGCTCATCAGTATTCGGTGCATTGAGGAGCGAATCGACCTCGTCCTCACTTAGCGTCATTGGCAGGGATCGTCCGATTCGTGGCATCTCGATGTCGGCCGTTGGATCCGTATCACGTACGCCTTCACGCATGATGTAGCGGAAAAATCGGCGGAAACTGGATAACTGTCTTGCGGTCGAACGAGGCTTGGCACCGCCCTCAACCCGACCCGCGATGAACGCGAGAAGATCAGCCTTACTTGCCATTTCGATGGTCTTGTCGTGTTCAGCGAGACCACGGCCCAGTGTCATCAAGTCAGCGCGATACGCACCGAGCGTATTCTGCGACAAGCCGCGTTCCATCCAGATAGCATCAAGAAAGCGATCTACAAGCTCCTCGGAACGTGCAACAGTTTTCGATTCCGGTTTTTTCTGCTCTTTACTGGCCATAGCTTCCATCTGTTTAGTCGCGCAATCCTTTGCGGTAGCATACGCCGGCTAGCAGACCAGATCGTGGGCAGTAGCCCTGCCGTCTGATCGGGCTCCGACATCGCCAAGCGACGGATTTTTCAAGGGTTTGAGTATGATGAGGACGTCTTGCAACCGGCGTGATCGCTGTCACAGAATCCATAAGGCATTAACATAAAGTGATCTACGTCACACACCTGATGCGCATTTTTTACGGCTTTTATGCCTGGGTGGTCTTCGCCGTGTTCTGCACCATCGCGTTTCTCGCGGTGCTACTCGTACCTGGCCCCCGGCTTCGCCACCAGCTCGCAACTTGGGCAACGCGGGCCATTTTTATGTTCGCGGGCGTTCCCGCCAGGATAAAGGGCATGGAGAATATGCCGGATGGCCACGCCATTGTCGTCGCCAATCATGCGAGCTACGTCGACGGTTTTCTGCTCAAGGGCTATCTGCCGTACCGGTTTTCGTTCGTGGTCAAGGGCGAGATGCGCAATATCCCGATCGCGCACTTCCTGCTGCGCCGCTCCGGGTCGAAATTCGTCGAGCGCCACGAGGCATCGGGCAGCAGCAGGGACGCGAGGAAAATCGTCAAGGCCGCCCAGGGTGGTGAGTCGCTGGCCTTTTTTCCCGAAGGCACATTTGTCGCGGAACCGGGTGTCGGCCGTTTCCACGCAGGCGCATTTGTCGCGGCGATCAGAGGCGGGTTGCCGATCGTGCCCGTTGCGATCTCTGGAACCCGCGAGATGATGCCCGCGGGACGTCTTTGGCCATGGCCGGTTCGACCCCGTTTCGAGGTTCTACCGGCCATCACTCCGGACGATCCCGCATTCGAGAATCACAAGGGTCTCGCGGAGGAGGCCCGGCAGCGAATCCTTGCCGTGCTCGATGAGCCCGACGGGTGTAAAGTAGCGGGTAAAAGTTTTAATCGGAGTTAAAAAAATGAGTTCGGATCCAATTGTTATTGCCGCCGCGCGGCGAACGCCAATTGGCTGCTTCCAGGGCGTTCTGTCAGGAGCCACAGCGCCGGATCTCGGTGCAGCAGCGATCAGTGGTGCACTTGCCGATTCCGGTATTGATGCCGCCGACGTTGATCAGGTTCTGATGGGCTGTGTGTTGCCGGCCGGTCTGGGTCAGGCACCTGCCCGGCAAGCCTCAATAAGCGCCGGAATTCCTGTTGACACTGCGTGCACGACGGTGAACAAGATGTGCGGCTCAGCGATGATGACAATTATGCTGGGACACGATCTTCTTAAAGCTGAGAGCGCATCCGTAGTGATTGCAGGTGGCCTCGAGTCGATGACAAATGCGCCTTACCTGTTGCCCAAAGCCCGCCGTGGCTATCGCATGGGTCACCAGGAGGTCATAGACCACATGTTCTATGACGGTCTGCAGGATCCCTGGGAAGGCCACATGATGGGGCATTACGCCCAAAACACGGCCGACAAATACAGTTTCTCCCGGGAAGAGCAAGATGCCTACGCGATTGAGTCAGTCACTCGCGCACAAACTGCAGTCGCAGCCGGCACCTTTGCCGCAGAAATTTCTCCGGTCACAATGAAGACACGCAAAGGCGAAGTCACGGTCGAAAGCGACGAGACTCCAGGCGCGGTCAGCATCGACAAGATTCCGACCTTACGACCTGCGTTCAGGAAAGATGGCACAGTCACAGCGGCGACATCGTCTTCGATTTCCGACGGCGCGGCGGCGACATTACTCATGACCGCATCGGAGGCGAAACGCCGTGGTCTCGAACCTCTTGCGACTTTGCTTGGCCATTCGAGTTTCGCTCATGAGCCCGAGTGGTTCACAACCGCACCGGTCTCAGCCATCAAGAACCTGCACGCGAAGCTAGGCTGGAGCCCCGACGATGTTGACCTCTATGAGATAAATGAGGCTTTCGCCGTAGTCACGATGGCTGCGATGCACGACGTCGGCCTCGATCACAGCAAGGTGAACGTCAACGGTGGCGCTTGTGCCTTAGGACATCCGATCGGCGCAACCGGTGCTCGTATCACAACGACACTTCTGCATGCGCTGAAGGCGAGAAATCTGAAACGTGGTGTGGCGTCACTCTGTATCGGCGGCGGCGAAGCCGTCGCGATCGGCGTCGAACTTATCTAAGGGAACAGACTATGAAATTGGCAAACGCAAAGGCCATTATCTCAGGTGGCGCATCGGGGCTTGGATTCGCAACCGCACAACGCGTTATAAATGCTGGCGGGCAGGTCGTACTACTCGATATCAACGATGAACAAGGCGCCAGCAGCGCTGCTGGCCTCGGTGACGGCGCGTCTTTCATTAACACCGATGTATCGAACGAAGAATCTGTGAAATCTGCCATCAGCACGGCAAACGAGACGATGGGCGGCATAACGCTGGCCGTAAATTGCGCTGGAATCGCCACGGCCGGTCGCGCCCTGGGCCGGGAGGGCCCCTGGCCGACCGAGCTGTTCAACAAGGTGATTCAGGTCAACCTGGTTGGCAGCTTCAACGTCACGAAAGAAGCCGCTGCGTGCATGCAAAACAACGAACCGTCAGATGACGGTGAACGCGGCGTTGTGATCAGCACAGCGTCGATCGCGGCATTCGAAGGTCAGATAGGACAGGCTGCGTACTCAGCATCGAAGGGCGGTGTCGTCGGCATGATGCTGCCTTTGGCCAGAGAATTTGCCCAGTTCGGCATTCGCGTCAACACTATTGCGCCAGGTGTGTTCCTGACACCCATGGTCGCCGGTATGCCAGAAGAAGTGCAGGAGTCTCTCGGCAAACAAGTGCCATTCCCGCCACGCCTTGGCAGGCCTGAAGAGTATGCCGATGCGGTCGAATTCATATACGGAACGACGATGGTGAACGGCGAGACGATTCGCGTCGACGGCGCCATCCGAATGCAACCGAAGTAGCCGTCCTCACTCAAGCGGCCGATATCGAAGCACGGGCCCGCAGCTGGCATCATTTTTTCCCGGAATGGCTCGCTTCGCTGCGCTTTAGTTCCGGGAAAAAAGATCCCACCCGCGGCCCTCCCGAACTATGGAGAGCCTGCGAGAGCGATACTTATCGAGCGAAGTAAAGCGGACCCAAGGGAGCCATGAGTGAGAGAAGCATCGCGAGCGCAGGCTGTATAACCTGTGTTCGGATGCTGACCGCTGGGGCGGATCGTTACATGCCTGAGTAGTTCGGGCCGCCGCCGCCCTCCGGGACGGTCCAGACGATGTTTTGTTTTGGGTCCTTAATATCGCAGGTTTTGCAGTGCACGCAGTTTGCCGGGCTGACCTGGAAGACCTTCTCGCCGCCCTCCTCGACCACCTCGTAGACGCCGGCCGGGCAATAACGTTGCGCCGGTTCGTCGAAGTTGGGCAGGTTGAATTCGATCGGAATTGAATCGTCTTTGAGTTGCAGATGGGACGGCTGATCTTCCTCATGATTGGTGCTCGACAGAAAAACTGACGACAGCCGATCGAAGGTGATAATGCCGTCCGGTTTGGGATAGTCGATGACTTCGGCTTCACTCGCCTTCTTCAGGGAGCCGTGATCGGTCGCAGAATTTCGCCAGGTAAACGGAAGTTTTCCGAAAAAGATGTTTTGATCAATAAACGCGAACGCGGCACCGAAGAACGTGCCGAGTTTGACGAGGCCCGGCCCGAAATTTCGGCCGCGGTGTAATTCCTTGTACACCCATGAGGCTTTGACGTTTTCCTCGTAGTCTGGCAGTTCCGATTGGCCCGCGTCTCCCGAAGACAGTGCCCTGTGAACACTCTCGGCGGCGAGCATCCCGGTCTTGATCGCCGTGTGTATACCCTTGATCTTGATGCCGTTCAGGAATCCCGCGTCACATCCAACGAGCATTCCGCCCGGAAAGGCAAGCTTGGGCAGCGATTGCAGACCACCTTTGTTTACGGCGCGCGCGCCATAGCCTATGCGTTCGCCGCCGTCGATGTACTGGCGGATTTTCGGATGCAGCTTCCAGCGCTGGAATTCGTCGAATGGTGACAGGTGCGGATTCGAGTAATCGAGCGCGATTATGAAGCCGAGCAACACCTGATTATCCGCAGCGTGGTAGAGGAACCCGCCACCTTCTGTATGGCCATCGAGCGGCCAGCCCGCCGAGTGAACGACGAGGCCTTCATCGTGCTTGTCCGGATCGACCTGCCAGACTTCTTTGATGCCAATGCCATAATGCTGCGGGTCTGCATTCTCACGCAAGTCGAATCGCTCCATGAGTTGCTCACCGAGATTACCGCGCACACCCTCGGCAAAAATAGTGTATTTCCCTAACAGCTCGTAGCCGGCCTGGTAACTCGTTTTGCGCTCGCCGTCCTTCCCAACCCCGAGATCACTTGTGGCAACGCCGGTCACCTGTCCTTGGTCATCGTACAGAATCTCGGACGCCGCGAATCCCGGGAAGACATTGACGCCCATCGCCTCCGCCTGTTCGCCCAGCCACTGGCACAGACGCCCAAGACTGATGATGTAGTTGCCGTCGTTGTGCATGGGCCGCGGCACGAATAACCCTGGCGTCCGAATGCCCTTCTCGGCACTGGTCAGGAAATAGACATCGTCGCGCTTCACCGCGGTGTTAACCGGCGCACCCATCTCCTTCCAGTTCGGGAATAATTCGTTGAGGCTTGTCGGCTCAAGTACGGCGCCGGAGAGAATGTGCGCTCCGATTTCCGAGCCTTTCTCGACGACAACGATGGCCAGATTTTCATCGAGTTGCATCAAGCGACAGGCGGCCGCAAGACCCGCCGGCCCACCACCAACTATCACAACGTCGAATTCCATTGCTTCGCGTTCGCTAACTTCTGTCATATTCCCTAGTCTCGGAGATAGAATTGGATTCTTGTACGGCAGCTGCTGTGCCGAAAAAAGGATAACTCCTATTTTGACTATTCGCGAGGCCTATGAGGAAATCCTCCGTCGTGAAGGCCATGAACGGGATGCAGCCCAGGAGAAGATCGTCGACCTGCTCGGCGCCCTGCAACAGCACCTGCAAGCACAACGGCCGATGCGGGGGATACGGCGGCTATTTGACCGCAGCGGCGCTAATGACACTGGCGGTGATCGGGGATTGTATATCTGGGGAGGTGTCGGTCGCGGCAAGACGTTTCTGATGGATCTGTTTTTCGAAACACTCGCCGTACAACAAAAGAAGCGCATTCACTTTCATCGCATGATGCACGAGGCTCACGAAGGCTTGAAATCTCTCGGCGATGTCGAAGATCCGCTCGACAAGGTTGCCGAGGGCATCGCCAAAGACACCCGTGTACTGTGCTTCGATGAGTTCTATGTCAGCGATATCGGCGACGCGATGATCCTGGGGCGACTGCTCGGCGGACTGTTTGACCGCGGTGTAATGCTTGTTACAACCTCAAATTCTGAACCGGACGAGTTATACAAAGACGGCTTGCAGCGGCAGCGATTCCTCCCTGCAATCGAGATGCTCAAGGCAAACACGCAGATCATTCATATGGACGGCTCCATAGACTACCGCTTGCGACTTTTGCAACAGGCGGGCACCTACATGTCACCGGATAATGCTGCGGCGCACGAAAAGCTCCAGCACTTTTTCGATGAGTCAGCATCCAGTCAGATCACTTCAAATCGCATACTCGATATCAACGGTCGGGATATTCGCGCACGGCAATGTGCAAAAGGCATTGTGTGGTTCGATTTCTCTGACATTTGCGATGGCCCGCGCAGCCAAAACGATTACATCGAGATCGCGCGTTGGTACCCGACCGTCATCGTCTCCGGCGTTCCCGGGCTTGACGGAGAATTCGAAAATCAGGCGCGGCGCTTCATTGCGCTCGTTGACGAGTTCTACGATCGCCGCGTCAAACTCATGGTCGCGGCCGCGACGGCAATCGATTCCATGTATACCGGCGAGCTTCTGAGTTTCGAGTTTGATCGAACCGTCAGCCGATTGATCGAAATGCAGTCAACTGACTACCTTGCTTCACCCCACCTGGCGTAAACTGCAGGTCTGTCCGCTAAATATT
>Ga0255052_10003352_pt1 | contig 11174 bp, 6 predicted proteins | sample JV7_2_21_MG_FD_188632 | JGI IMG/M metagenome (GOLD analysis project Ga0255052, IMG submission 188632) | Seawater microbial communities from Jervis Inlet, British Columbia, Canada - JV7_2_21 | ecosystem: Environmental > Aquatic > Marine > Inlet | place: Canada: British Columbia | collected...
CTCCATGCTCCCAATACCCCGGTCATGGTGATGACCCTCGCGATCAGCATCGGCGCCTGCTGGCTCTATCGCAAGGCATCTAACCTCTGGGTACTGGGCCTGGCCCACGGACTCCTCTCCATTACCACGGCTATGTTTCTCGCCAAGCTTCTGATCCTTGGGCTGAAAATCGGCTCCCGCGTGCTGCGCTGACACCTCGCGCCGCGCAAGAAACTGACGCCAGATCCCCGATTTCTGGCGCGAGGTGCCACTGGCACCGGACGAGTCGATCTCTAGAGTGTCATCAGAATGGAGTGGCAGGACCACGGGAGGTGAACATGAAGAAGAAGACCCACCGGCTCAGCCAGGTCCTCCCTATCTACCGAGCTCAACGGCTGTAGGGGCGGGCAGACCTCGGACCTGTAGCGGCTGCAGAGGCCCGCCGCTACAAGGGAATTACCAGGACGGTCGGCGTAAGATGCACGCGATGTCCGTTGTCGGATTTCGATGTTTCAGCATTCTGTGTCTCTCGTTGGCTGCCCAAGGCGCCGTCGAAGCTCAGGAAGCCCCTGCCGGCTTCGATGTGCAGGGTCACCGGGGTTGCAGGGGCCTGGCCCCCGAAAACACCCTACCGGCCTTCGAGAAGGCGATCGAGCTCGGTGTCACAACCCTCGAGCTCGATGTGCAAGTCACGCACGATGGGGTACTGGTCGTTCATCACGACACACGCCTCAACCCCAAGCTGTGTATCTCGGCCGAGGGCGAGAAGATCGCCAGGCGGCCACTGTCAAAGGTGGACTATCGAGAGATTGCAGATCTGGACTGCGGCAGTCGGAGGCCGGGCCGTTTTCCGGATCAGACGCTAGCTCCGGGAGCACGGATTCCCAGGCTCGAGGAGGTTCTCGAATTGGCACGGGATGCGCCCTATCCCGTCTGGGTAAGCATCGAGATCAAGCAGCCCATCGGGGGGTTGCCACTGCCCCTGGACGAAGCAGTGGAGCGGATGGTGTCCCAGGTTGAAAGATTCGGACTGGAGGAGCGGACCATCATCCAAAGCAAATGGGGTGAAGTCCTGGCGGCGGTCCACGAACGCTCACCCGCACTGGAGAGATCTCTGGTGGTGAGGATCGCCAGTGCCCGACGCTGGATAGAAGACGGTAGCGCTACCATCGTCTCTCGAAAATACCAATACATGAGCCGTGGCGAGGTAGGAAATCTCCAGCAGCAGGGAATCCGCGTCGTTCCTTGGACGGTGAACAAGCCAAAGGAGATCCAGAAACTGATGATGTGGGGCGTCGACGGCATCATCACGGACTACCCCGATCGCGCCCTGGCCCTGTTGGCGAAGTAGGGGAGAGGCTTGCCCCCTCCCGGGAGCCCGCAAGGGGCTCCCCTACAACTCAGCGCGGCGGGTCCACGCAGACGTCGCTGCCGTCGGTGGGCAGCGGTGTGCGAACGATGTCCCGCCAGACTGTGTAGACCCAGAGTGAGATTCGGAAGAAGGTGAGAGCCGTTCCCCCCTTGGAGATCCTCACGTTGGGATCGGCTAGGGAACCCCGGATATCGACGGGTGTGGCCAGGTTGATCAGATTGCGATGCTTGGGTCGGGGCTTGAGGCGGAGTTTGATCTGGTCGGCCGGTAGATCGATTGTTCCCTTGCCAAACACTCGGCTGCGAGAGCTATCTACGATCAGTGTGTCCGGTTTCATCACGCCCTCTTCCACCTGAAACCAGCCCACGTTGCAGTTGACCCGGGACTCAGAGCCCAGGCGAAACATCGGGAGCAGAGACTGTAAGAGTCCACCACCCCAAAGGTCGAAGATCGTAGCGTCGAAGTCCACTGGATAGTCGGTGATCCCGATGTAGCCATTCAGGTTGGACAGCAGTTCGGGAAGAGTCGATCCGCGGGACTGAAGATCGAGGCCCAAGCTCCAGCTACCCTTGGCAGTGCCTGGGCCGAGGAGGTCGGCGAACAGTCCGTAGGGTTGACGATTCCAGTGGGCAACCACCTCGGCCTCCACGCCCTCACCCCAGGGTCTGATCTTAGCGTCGAGCTTTGCGTCGCCCCCTTCTGGTTGAGGTCTTGTCGTCAGGAGGTCGAATCGACCACTCTCTAGATCTACATCGAGTGTCAGGTTCTCCAGATTGCCCTCTACAGTCTCGATCACCTGAACGTGGAGATCGATGGCAGCATCAAAACCGTTGAGATGTGACAGGGTCAACTTCGTTTTTTGGGGTGGCTCGGGTGATTCCTCGTCGCTCGAATCGGTCTCCGTACGTGGCGGAAGGATATCTATCGTGCGAATCAGACTGCTGGTCAGTTCGGCTGTGAAGGTCGGGCGATCATTCACTCGCTGGTACCTGATCTCACCCTGCAAGCCTGATTCTCCGAGGGCCAGATCGAAATCCTGGAGTCTGTACTCTCCATTCCCCAGGAAGAGCTGCCCCTCCAGCCGATAAGGGCCGATTGCTGGCAGCTCCTTGTCCAGGAGTGAAGACAGCGTGGCCAGGCTCTCCCCGGTAACGATCATGTCCATGTCGATCTCGTGGCGAGCCAATGGCAGGAGGAACTCCCCCTCCAGCTCCAGCTTGGCGCCAGCGATATCGATCTCGAGCCCGAAGGGCAGGGTCGTGTCTGCAGGAGACCCCGGCTCTTCAGGGAGTCTTAGCTCGAGCCGCAGGCCGATGGGTTCCTGGTCGAACAGACCCGATGCTGTCAGGACGATCGGCTGGGCGCTGGGGCCGCTCAATTCAACCCGATCGAGTCGGATCTCCACAATCTCACCGGACTCGGGTAGGGTGAGTCGCCACCGCACATCGACGAGTTGACCCGTGACATCGGCCGACCTGATGATTCTGCGCAGGGATTTGCCTGCGGCGGTCAACTGCAGATCTAGCCGGCTGGCAGTGACGTGGGACTCGTCGAAGATTTCTTCCTGCTCGAGAAAGCCCCCGAGCTCTTCTGCTGCACCTGTCAGCGAGAGTCCGAAGCTGGGGATTTCCTCTCGCATGTCGAGGACGATCTCACCCGCGAAGGTGCTTTCGTCGTAGGTGAATGAAAACGGCGACCTGTCCAGGGTGCCGTCGCGAAATGAGAAGGTGGCTTGAATGTCCTTGAGGTCGAGCGTCTCGCGTAGCAGCCGATCAACGGTGAGCTGGATGTCGGCATCGTGGAATCGGACTTGCGTAGGCACGATGGGGAGGTCGATTCCTAGCGTGTCCGACTCGGTGTTCAGCTCGGTGACCGGCTCGAAGAGCAGCTGGAGCTCGGCAAGGTCGAGGGTCGTGGCGTGAAGGCCGATGTCGAACGGCTGGTCCTCGTCGAAGCTACTCCAGACAAAGGCTCCCCCAAATCGGGTTTGGCCGATCATCGAATCGCCGAGGCGGAGCTCTCGCTGTCCCTCTGCGGCTTGCAGCCTGCCTGCGAGCAGAAAAGGCAACGCTGCGTCCTCCGACACACCGAGCCAGGAATCGAGCTCACCGATCCGATCGCCACTGAACTTGAAGTCGAGGTCGAGTGCATTGTTGGAACCATCTATGGTGCCGTCGATATCGATCCTGGACCCGGCACCCTGACCGGTGATCTTCAGTGGCCAGATGCTCTTGTCGATGAGATCCTGGAGGGGAGACGTTTCCAGATTGACGGCAAAAGACTCTTCGAGCAGAATTCCTTCTAGAGAAGCGGTAAGGGGTTGCGCGGGTCGCAGCAGGAACGAGGCCCGATCGAGGATGAGTTCAACAGGAGGATCATCCTCGTCGCCGCCGATCGTGAACGTTGCGGCCTCTATGAGAACGTCGACAACCAGTCCTGCCTCCAGAGTCTCGAGATTCTCGCCCGAAGCATGTGCAACCATCTGGACCTCCCCGATCCTGCCGTCGAGGTTGTCGGCCACTTCCACCAGCGCGCGCATCTGATCGAGAGTCAGGTCTTCGATGTGGGTCTTGGCAGAAACCTCTTTTTCTGTCGCGTCGGCGCGCAGATCGGATTTGATCGCTATGCCTTCCGTCTGCCAGCTCAGAGGAATTTCGAGGGCCCCGTCAGTCAGCAGGATGGATGCGCTGGCGTCGCTGATAGACACGCCCAGACCTAGGAGCTCTCCTAGGGTGATCTCGAGCTCGGCATCCAGCATGGTCAGGAGCTGAAAAGGTAGCTCCTGGCCGTTGCCTTTCCCGGTTGACTGGGAACCCGACCAGGCCGTCACATCGACCTGGTCGATCGCCAGGCCACCGGTGAGCCGTGGAGGCGCCGAGGCCGTATCGAGGGCCACGGAGCCACGGACGGAGGAAGAGCCCAGAGAGCCTCTGAGCTCTGTCACCGACACGTTGGCGGCCTTTTTGGACAGAGCGCCGGTGAGCTCGAAGTTGCCCCCGGCAGCCGCATCCAGCTCGCTCAGCTCTCTCACGAAGTCGAGGTTGGCGCTCTGGACAGCAAACGACAGTTCCAGGTCGGTACCCGCTGGCTCCCGAGAAACCTCGCCGTCGATTTCGATCTGGAGATCCGAGAGCTCGAATCGACCGGCGAGTGGGAAATCGGAGGCCTTTTGAGCTAGGTGTGCGAGAGTCGGGCCCCCCAGGGAGACGGACAGTGGTATGGAATCGAAACTGCCTTCCAGGTCGAGGTCCAGCGGTCCGGTTTGCGAGATCGCGGCCGTCAGGCTATCGATCACTAGGGTGTGTCGGCCCAACTCGGGGTCATCGATGTTCACAGAGACATTCTGGACATCGATACCGCTCAGCTCGACGATCTCCCAGGTCATGGTCGTCCAAACGGGCCAATTGCCAGGCGTGCCTTGTCGTCGGTGCACTTGAAACTCGAGGTCATCGGCCGCAATCTTCTGGAGCTTCAGCCTCTTTCTCAGCAAGGGTAGCAGCGACAACTTGATCTCTAGATGCTCGATAGCAGCGAACTGGGGAGCTTGTTCATGACCGGACCCGACAATGGACACGCCAGCAAGCTGTACTGTGGGCCAGAGAGACAAGCGGCACTGGACGCCCTCGAGCGTTACCGGCGCCTCCAGAAAGCCGGTCAGCACCTCTTCAACCTTGCCCTTGATGGGACTGAGGTCGAAAGAGATCGGCAGAACAAAGGCGACCAGTAGTAGAAGGAGGCCGAGGCACAGAAGAATCAGTGCAAAGCGGCCGATCGAAGCCAAGGGAATCCGCGAGAACACGCCGAATTCACTCTATATCAGAGACGGATCAGGCGCTCTGGTCGATGCTACGATTTGACTTCGATGCATCCATGGGATGCCAATCGGATTTCCGGAGGGATGGAAAATTGACGAACAGGTGGCTGGCTTGCGGGGCCGTGATTCTGGGTCTGTGGGCCAGCGGACTCGGCTGGGCTGCCGAAGAGCCGGACCCCGAGACCCAGCAGGAACCCAACTGGATGGTCGTGGGCACCTTCAAGGGTGCTGCCGATCCGGGGCTGCTGGGCCAGCTGTCCAACTACGTCTTCGAGTACGAGAATGACGACTCGCTCTTTCGTGACTTTGGCGATCTGGGTATCGGAATCGGTTTCGATGTCGGCAGTGTCGAGCTCGACCTCGATCTCAACTTTCGTCATCGAATCGTCTCCAGCCACGAGTTTATTCCTCCAGGTGAGACGATCACAGCCGACGACATCTCTTTGCTGCGGAAGGTGGGCACTTCGCGCACCCGTCTGCGAGCCACTTGGGAGTACCTGCCCGAGATCATCTCCGAAGACGATGGCATCGCGATCCAGGTGGAGGGCGGCTATTCGGTCAGTACCTCCCGAGCTCAGTCACCCACAGTCCAATCGACCGACCCGCTTGCCGGTCTGATCATGGATCCGGCCAGTAAGGATCGGGCCAAGTTCAAGGAGGAGAACGAGGTCAACATGCAGGACCACGGGGTCGTGTATGTGACTGCAGGCTCGGTGGCTGCAGTGGTCGACTCCCTGGCGGGCTCCATCGGCAACAAGTTTGCCGACACGGAACGGGCGGCGGTTTACTGGGACAAGTATGCCGAGCCCATCATGCTGTTTCCCAAGGCCGGTCTGCCCCTCAAGCTGAGGGTCTTCACGAAAGACGACAACATGCTAGCGGTTGGCGACCGGCTGACCTTTACCAGCTTTGTCGCCATCTCTCCCTTTGTCCTTGGTTTCAATCAATATGGCGTCAGAGCTGGCTATCGCTACTACTGGAGGTTTCTCCGGGAAACCACGGTCAGGAAAATGCGGGATAGCGTCGTCGAAGTACGAGTGCGTAACTGGCGGGGGCGAGGCGGCGAGCTGACCCCGTTCAAGTACCGCCCCGAGGTCCGTCTGTGGATCGTCACCCTCGGCTACACCTTCTTCGAGACGGTACGTGACGACTTCAGGGAGAAGACTTCAGATGAGGTCTACAGGATCGATCTCAAGACCGATGGCGGGATGGAGTTCTTCAAGAAGGTGGTCAAGCAGAGCGGTAGGGTCAATCCCGATCCCAAGCTTCCCGACCCAGGGGAGATCGAGGGCATGGAGACCCTGAGCTCTGAAGTGAGCAACGGCAAGAACCAGAATTTTCGATTGCGGGCGAATTTCTTCTCCTGGCTACGCTATCGGAGCAGCAAGATGGCCACGACGCGCCGGATCGCGACCCAGGATGCGGACCTCAACGAGGCGATGCGGCTGCGATCGAGAGAATATGTGAATCGATTCGGTCGTCATCGCGACATCAGGCAGCGGTCGGTGATCATCGCCCAGTCCGATGTGCGATGGCAGGATGATGTGCGGGAGACTCACCCCGAGGACGACAAACTCGCGGTTCTCATCTCAACCAACTACTCCAACAGGTGGGCCTCGGCGGAGGACGTCAGAGCCTTGGCAAGTGGCGTCGAAACGATTCTGAATCTAAAGGAGACCGACCCCATCCTGGAGGAGTTCAAGAGCTTCGAGACTGAGGACAGGACTCGTCTCACGGTCTACATCGATCTGAGCTTTGGACCGAAACAGATCACTCGCAGCGCACGAATATCGGATGAGGAAGTCTGGCGCGAGCTCGCCAAGATCCTGCTGGGTCCCGAGCACGCCGATGTGTGGAGCACGGAAGCCAAGCGATATTGGTGGGAACCCGGCGCCCCCACTTATAGAGGGGTCGACCCACCGGTGACCCACATCAGTCGGCACTACGATCGGCTGCGCGGGTTTCAGCACCGGCCCTTCACTCGGAGTCGCATCTTCAATCCGGCGGAATATCGCAGCAGTGATCTCTATCGGATTGCCAAACAGACCGACAGGAAGATGGAGAAGCTCACCACACTCTTTCTGGAGAAACCGGACTGCCTCAAGTGCCTCGTGCAAGGGTATTCGACCGGCAAGGACGTGCTCCTCATTCAAGCGCTGGCAGTACGTTTCGCGGGCGGTGTGGAGGACGGTGGGGTGGGCTACGATTTCCATATTCTCGTGGGGAACATGGTTCGTCCAGTCGGAGGCTCCAACGATATCGAGCACGGTTACCAGCTACCCCGGGGTAGTGACATCTTGTACAGCGCCGAACAGACCTGGGAATCCCCGCCCCGATTGCGGGCCGGACAGGTGTTGGTGAATACCTCGGGTTACGACCATGAGCTCGAGGAGGGGGAATCCTGCGGCAAAGTGCGGCTGTTCAGCGACCACTATTTTGCCGATGATCTCAGCCTCAAGATGATCTGGCGGCGTCGACGGACCATGGCAGATCGCAGCTTGCGGGTCGAGTTTGCGAGCCTCGGGGAGCCTACAGAGTTCACCGAAGCCGAGGCGGAAAAGGGATTTGTCGATTACTCGAGATTCGCTAGCGAGCGAACGCTGGGCTCTGAATACGACACGTTCGACGACCGCATGCGGTCGATGCAGCATGGCGTCAATCCCTTCACGGGTAGATTCGAGCAGGCGCGCTACTTCTACGATATCTACATACCGAGATTCGAGGTTCAGCCCGCCAAGAAGGGCTTCACCATCCTGATGAGACTGTTGAATCCCGATGGCCTGCCGGTCTCGGAGGAACAGGAGATCCTGATGCTGGCACCAAAGAATTACCTGCAAGTGGTGCCCAAGGAGTGTTGGCAAATCGACGAGTTGGGCGATCAAGAGGAGTCGGTCAGCGAGCAGGATTCTCCGCCGGCCAACTGAGCCGGCAGATCGGGCTGCACTTTCTTATTGCTCTTCGGATTTGCGGTGCGGGCAGGTGGCGCATGAGAGTGACTCACCGTCGGGGCCCAAGACGGCCGGTCCACCACAGGAGCCCCGCAGGCAGCGGTTGCCGAAAATGACACCCACCGCCATGATGGTCATGACACCACCCATGATCATGGCAACCAGCAGGACTATCTCCATCGCATCACTCTCAAGAAGCTGCTCCTAGCCTCGATTCCCGGTTTCGAGGATCTCTTTGAAGGCCGTGGTCATGCGACCCACAAAGACCCCTTCCTTGTCTTTCTGCAGGAAGTAGGCTGCAAGGCCGAGCTCCTCGGCAAGGTCGAAGCCCTCTGATCCGAGAACCAGCAGTCCTGTGGCGTAGGCGTCGGCGCGGACACAGAGCGTTGCGATGACACTGACCGAGGCCACGTTGTGCGTGATCGGGTAGCCGGTGCGCGGATCGATGGTGTGGGAGATCCGCTCGCCTTCGATCTCGTAGTAGTTGTGGTAGTCCCCCGAAGTGGCCATGGCGAGGCCGGCAAGGGGCACGATGAGATCGATGGCCTGATCGCCCGGGACGGGCCGCTCGATGCCGATTCGCCAGGGCTCACCTTGGGGGTTCAAGCCCCTAGTGCGGACCTCACCGCCCACCTCCACCATGTAGTTCTCGGCCCCTTTCGCATCGAGAGCATCGGCGACTCGGTCCACCCCATAGCCTTTGGCGATAGCGGACAGGTCGAGAGTCAGGTCAGGACGGCTCTTGGTGATGGCGGAGGAGACCCGGTCGACGTCCAGTTTCTCCCATCCCGTCAACTCTCGGAGTCGCTCGATCTCCTCAGTTGTCGGCTGTTCCGGTGGGCGGCCGGGTGGGCCGAAGCCCCAGGCGCTGACCAGGGGGGCCACCGTGATGTCGAAAGCACCGCCGGTGGTGGAGCTGATCTCGATGGCATGTTGCAGAACCTCGAGGGTCTCGGAAGAGACCTCGAACGGCCCTGTCTCCGTCCAGCGGTTCAGCTCGGATACCTCCGAATCCTCCACATAGTGGGACATCTTGTTGTTGACGTCGGACAAAGCAGCTTCTACCGTTGCCTCGAGCTCTGAGAACCGCTGAGTCGAGAGCTCATCCACTACCACCTTGACGGTGTAGCGGGTGCCCATGGTCGGGCCAGTGAACTCGTGGACGGATGTCGACGGTTCGGGGGGCGCCTGGCAGGCACCGAGAACCAATGCCACAAGAATTGCGGCCGCCCGCAGGCGGTTAGCCGAAGTCATCAAAGAGGATGTTCTCTTCCTCAACGCCCAGGTCATCGAACATCTGCATGCAGGCCTTGAGCATCAAAGGTGGCCCGCAGAGGTAGTACTCGATGTCCTCGGGAGCGTCATGGTCTTTGAGGTAGTTGTCGAGAACTACCTGGTGGATGAACCCAACGTAGCCTGTCCAATTGTCTTCGGCTACGGGCTCGGACAGGGCCAGATGCCACGTGAAGTTGGGGTGCTCGCGGGCGAGCTCGTCGAATTCGTCCTGATAGAAGGCTTCGCGCAGACTCCGAGCTCCGTACCAGTAGGTCATCTGGCGCTTGGAGTCGAGCCTCTTGAGTTGGTCGAAGATGTGTGAGCGCATGGGAGCCATGCCGGCACCGCCACCGATGAACATCATTTCGGCATCGGTGTCTTTGGCGAAAAACTCCCCGAACGGCCCAGAGATCGTCACCTCGTCGCCAGGTTTGAGGTTGAAGATGTAAGACGACATGATGCCGGGCGGTGTTCCCTCGGGTGCTCTGGGTGGTGGGGAGGCCACCCGGACATTGAGCATGATGATGCCCCTCTCCTCCGGGTAGCTGGCCATGGAGTAGGCACGGGTGACTTCCTCGTCTACCTTGGAGATGTAGCGCCACATGTCGTATTTGTCCCAGTCCTCCCGGTAGTCGTCCTCGATGTCGAAGTCAGCATAATTGACCAGGTGGGGTGGGCACTCGATCTGGATATATCCACCTGCCCTGAAAGGGACGGCCTCGCCCGCGGGCAGCTCCAACACCAACTCCTTGATGAAGGTGGCGACGTTGTGGTTGCTGCGCACCTTGCACTTCCACTTGCGGACATCGAAGATCTCGGCCGGCAGCTCGATGTTCATGTCACCCTTGACTTTGACCTGGCAGGCGAGACGCACACCCTCACGCTCCTCGCCGCGGTTGATGTGGCTGACCTCGGTGGGCAGCATGGAACCGCCACCGTCGGTCACAGAGACCGTGCAGACGCCACAACTGCCTTTGCCGCCACAGGCCGACGGGATGAAGATCTTGTTTGCCGACAGGGTTCCGAGCAGAGTGCTGCCGGCTTCGGTTCTGAGCGCCTTGTCCGGATCGTCGTTGATCAGGATGCTGACCTCGCCGGTTGCCACCAGCTTATTGCGGGCCACCATGAGGAAGGCCACCAACGTCACGATGACGAAGGTGAACATGAAGACGCCGAGTGCGATGGTAGTCATGGTCCTAGAGTTGGATGCCACCGAAGGTCATGAAGCCCAGGGCCATCAGACCGGTGATGATGAAGGTGATCCCCAGGCCGCGCAGGGCAGCAGGGATGTCGTGATAACGAAGTCGTTCGCGGATGGCCGCCAGGGCGACGATGGCCAGCGCCCAACCGATGCCGGCGCCGACACCGAAGACAGCGCTTTCGCCCAGGGTGTAGTCCCGCTCGACCATCCACAGCGAAGCGCCCAGAATGGCGCAGTTGACCGCAATGAGCGGCAGAAAGACACCCAGAGCTCCATAGAGCTTGGGCATGTAGCGATCCAGGACCATCTCGACGATCTGGACCATGGCGGCGATGGTGCCGATATAGGTCAAGAAGCCCAGAAAGGACAGATCGTATTGCGCCAGGTTGGGGCTCACCCAGGCGAGCGCACCCTCTTTGAGCAGGTAGTTGTAGATCAGGTTGTTCATGGGCACCGTGATGCCCAGAACGAAGATCACAGCCGATCCCAGCCCGACTGCTGTTTCCACCTTCCGGGAGACGGCGAGAAACGAGCACATGCCGAGAAAGAAGGCCAGCGCCATGTTTTCGACGAAGATGGCCTTGA
>Ga0255052_10003353_pt1 | contig 11172 bp, 13 predicted proteins | sample JV7_2_21_MG_FD_188632 | JGI IMG/M metagenome (GOLD analysis project Ga0255052, IMG submission 188632) | Seawater microbial communities from Jervis Inlet, British Columbia, Canada - JV7_2_21 | ecosystem: Environmental > Aquatic > Marine > Inlet | place: Canada: British Columbia | collected...
GATGCTGAAGGCTGGACGGATCACTGGTGGGGGCAACGTGTTTCCGGCATCGCACTGGTGCTGCTTGGACTTTGGTTTGTCATGTCACTGGTCGCATTGCCCAGTCTCGAGTATTACATCGTTGTTGAGTTTGTCGGCAGGTCACTGAACAACGTGCTGCTGTCACTGTTATGCCTGGCTGCTGCCTATCATTCGAACCTGGGTGTGCAGGTCGTTATTGAAGATTATGTGCATGGTGCGACGCTCAATAAAGCGTCTCTTGTGATCTCGCGCATTGCCCACCTGCTGGTTGCACTTATCACGGTCTACGCAGTTATAAGAATCGCTAACGCCACATGAGTGATTACGATTTCATCGATCACAGTTACGATGTCGTCGTCATCGGCGCGGGCGGCGCGGGTCTTCGCGCAACATTCGGTTTGGCCCACGCCGGGTTCAAGACCGCATGTATTACCAAGGTGTTCCCGACGCGGAGTCACACGGTAGCAGCGCAAGGCGGCATCAGTGCGGCGCTAGGCAACATGGGTGAGGACGACTGGCGCTGGCACATGTACGACACCGTAAAAGGTTCCGACTGGCTCGGTGATCAGGACGCGATCGAATACATGTGCAAAGAAGCACCGGATGCAGTCATCGAACTCGAGCATTACGGCGTGCCGTTCTCTCGGACTGAAGACGGCAAGATTTATCAACGTCCGTTCGGCGGAATGACAACGCGTTTTGGCGAAGGCACGGCACAACGGACTTGTGCGGCGGCCGATCGCACGGGTCATGCGATGCTGCACACTTTGTACCAGCAATCGTTAAAGCACGACGCCGAGTTTTACATCGAATATTTTGCGGTTGACCTGATTATGGAGGACGGCGCCTGTCGCGGCGTCGTTGCGATTGATCTGGCCACCGGCCAATTGCACCGCTTTCGCTCGCACCAGGTCGTTCTGGCGACGGGTGGCTATGGTCGCGCGTATTTTTCCTGTACATCGGCACACACCTGCACTGGCGATGGCAGCGGCATGGTGTTGCGGGCCGGGTTGCCCGTACAGGACATGGAATTTGTGCAATTTCATCCGACAGGCATCTACGGTGCCGGCATGCTGATCACGGAAGGCGTGCGCGGCGAGGGCGGCTATCTGACGAACTCGGACGGTGAACGCTTTATGGAGCGTTATGCGCCGAACGCCAAAGACCTCGCATCAAGAGACGTTGTCAGCCGCTCGATGACCATCGAAATTCGAGAGGGACGTGGCGTGGGCGCGGAGCAGGATCATATTCACCTGCATCTCGAACATCTCGGCCCTGAAGTGATCGAAGAACGCGTGCCCGGTATTGCTGAGTCCGCGAGAATTTTCGCGGCTGTCGACGTTTCCAAAGAGCCAATTCCGGTACTGCCCACGGTGCACTACAACATGGGTGGTGTCCCCGCCAATTTTAACGGCGAGGTCATAACAAGTAAGGATGGCAATCCGGAGTCTGTCGTTCCGGGATTGATGGCGGTCGGCGAAGCCGCCTGTGTGTCTGTTCATGGTGCGAATCGACTGGGTTCGAACTCGCTGCTTGATCTCGTGGTCTTTGGGCGGGCTGCCGCGCATTTCTGTGCTGAATCCATGACGCCGGACGCAGCCCACAAGGACTTCGCGCCGGACGCCGGACAGGACAGCGTCGAGCGCATTGACAGATTGCGCAAAGCCAACGGTAGCAGACCGACCGCGGAAATCCGGCTCGAAATGCAGAAGATCATGCAGAGTCACGCGGCGGTGTTCCGCACGGGCGAGACCTTGCAAGAGGGCGTCGACCTGTTGCAGCAGACTTTTGCTTCGTTGGGTGACGTAAAGGTGTCAGATAGTTCACTGATCTGGAACACTGATTTGATCGAAACGATGGAGCTCGAGAACCTGATGCTAAATGCGTCGGCCACGATTCAGTCGGCGGCCAATCGTCTTGAGAGCCGCGGCGCGCATGCGCGCGAAGACTACGCGGATCGGGACGACGAAAACTGGATGAAACATACGCTGTCCTGGGTGGACGATCGTGGCAAAGCCACGTTCGATTACCGGCCGGTACATCAGGAAACCTTGACTGACGAAGTTGACCCGATCCCACCGAAGGCGCGGGTGTATTAGGAATATGGCGTCGAAATGAATAAGCTGCAGCGCAATATTGAGTTGACCGGAGGAACCTGAATGGCTGAATTCAGACTTCCACCGAATTCCAGAATCAGGAAGGGTAAGCATTTCGATGCAGCCGCAGGTGCGGCCAATGTCAGACGCTTCGCCGTGTACCGCTACGATCCGGATAGTGGCGAAAATCCGCGAGTTGATACTTATGAGGTCGACATCGACAGCTGCGGTCCGATGGTTCTCGATGCGCTGATAAAGATCAAGAACGAGATTGATCCGACATTGACTTTTCGCCGCTCGTGTCGCGAAGGCATCTGTGGTTCCTGTGCCATGAATATTGACGGCGGCAATACATTGGCCTGTACGCGTTCCATCGACAGCGCGAAAGGTGACGTTAAAATCTACCCATTGCCGCACATGCCGGTTGTCAAGGATCTCGTACCTGATCTGAACAACTTTTATGCGCAATATGCGTCGATTAAGCCATGGTTGCAGACGCGCACACTACCGCTACCGACGCAGGAGCGGTTGCAAAGCAAAGATGAGCAGGAGCTGATCAATGAGCCTGCAGCCTGCATTCTGTGTGCGTGCTGTTCGACGAGTTGTCCGAGCTATTGGTGGAATAGCGATCGCTATCTCGGACCGGCTGCCTTGCTGGCGGCTTATCGCTGGCTTGTTGACAGCCGGGACGAGGCGACGAGCGAACGCCTCGATGAGCTCGAAGATTCTTTCAAGCTGTATCGTTGCCATACAATCATGAACTGCACGCAAACTTGCCCGAAAGAGCTAAACCCGGCCAAGGCGATTGCAGAGACCAAGAAGATGCTGGCCGAGCGGCGCTTTTGAATATGACCAATTCGCGCTCCAGGGAGCGCTCCAACGAGCTCTCACGGTTGAAGTGGCAATGTCGGTCGCAGAGGCAATAAATGTCGAATTCCAGACTCAAGTGGCAATGCAGACGGGGCATGCGCGAGCTCGACGATTTGTTGCTCGAATTCCTGCAGAACCACTACGATAACGCGACGCAAACGGATAAATGCGCATTCCGGGCCCTATTAGAACTACCTGGTCCTGAACTAATCGGCTACTTATTGCACAAGGAACAACCTGCAGCCGAACTTGAGCGTGTCATCGCGCAAATACTCGACCGAACTCCAGCCTGACCCGCGCCTGCGGCGCATCGTTCTCGTGTACGGAATCAGCGCGACGGCCGTCGGCGCCGCCTTGATAGTCACGCTGCCGATTGAGCGGTGCTGGCGTGCTTTAGGCGTGCTCGCATGGCTGTTCATCAACATTCGCCAGCTGCTCGTTATTGCCAATGGATATAAGCGCTGCCGGCGCATCCGTATTGAGCATAATGGTGCGGTCACTTTGCAGGCATTGGATGGATGTTGGTTTCCGGCAACACTACTTCCCGGCAGTGTCGTGCTGTCGAAAGTCGCGTGGCTTCGCTTCAAGGCCGACGATGGCCAGCAATTTGTTGAGCTGATTTGCGAAAAAGGCACCAGGAACGAGGGCTGGCGCCGCCTGCAAGTGATCTGGCGACACTTTGGTGCAGGGGGATGAAGCTGCTAACATGCTCCGGCCGCGAACTGAGTCACAAAATGCGCATTAAGAACGTTGTTTTCAGAGAACTTTCGAGAGCCCGGCCGGTCTATCCGGTTGTCGGCAGAATGCTGCTGTATGGCAGGTGAGCCAACAGATAAAGAATTGGTCAAACGGGTCCAGAAAGGTGACAAAGGGGCGTTTGATTTATTAGTGCTCAAGTACGAGCACAAAATCGTCAATCTGGTGATGCGATATGTGCGTGACCCGGAACAAGCGCTTGATATCAGTCAGGAGGCCTTTATCAAGGCCTATCGGGCTTTGCCGCGATTTCGCGGCGACAGCGCCTTCTACACGTGGCTTTACCGGATCGCTGTGAATACGGCCAAGAATTATCTTGCGGCACGACGACGGCGACCGATAGATATCGAGCTTGACCTGCAGGACCCGGAACAGTACGGGTTGCATGCCAAGCTCAAAGAGACGGATACGCCGGAAGCGATAACCTTAAGTGATGAATTGCAGGAAATACTCGAACGTGCCATTGAAGCACTGCCAGATGATCTCAGAACGGCGATCATCTTGCGTGAATTGGATGGCATGAGTTATGAAGAGATCGCGCAGACAATGGACTGTCCCGTTGGAACGGTGCGATCGAGGATTTTCAGAGCCCGTGATGCGATCGGCAAAAAGGTCGGGACTCTGGTGCGTTAATCAGGCGGGAACCTTATGAATGATGGAATAAAAATGCAGATATCGGCTTTTGTGGATGGCGAATTGCCGCAAAACGAGGCCGAATTGTTATTGCGCAGGCTGTGTCAGGACCGGGAACTCCGGCAGCAGGCAGCCGAATACCTGGCGATGGGCCGCGTGCTTCGTGGCGAACGCAGTGTCAGCGGAATGTCGACTTTGCGCGGGCGCATTTCGGCATCGCTCGACGATACCACGCTGCAGGAAGAATTCGATGTGCCCGAAACAGCGCGCCGCCGTTTCGGACGGCCGTTAGCGGGTGTAGCGATCGCCGCAACGGTCGCATTGGCCGCGCTTCTCGGGCTGCAGCAATTGACAGCAGTGCAGGAACTGGACCCGGCGGTGACCAGCGAACCGATTGCGGAATCGACAGATGGTAGTTATACCGTGCCGGGCCAGGAGGACGATCTGCTGCGCGACTATTATCTACGCCACAGCGCCACTTCGTCGTATTTCGGCGCTAACAGCATCAATGCACGACTGGTCACGCTGCAGCTCAGAGAGGATGTCATCATCGATTCTGAAAGCACAGAACAGCGTGTTGAAGAAGAATCGCCAGCGGAAACGCCAACGCCGTAAGCGAAATGACCAGCCTGCGACGAAATCTGACGAAGAACCTCCTTGCTGTCTTCTGTGCCGTAGTTGTGGGTAATTCCGCCGCATTGTCGCAGGGAATTTCACCGCATGACTGGCTGGACAAGATGGCCGACGCGGTGCAAACCACCAATTACGAGGGCACCGTCATTCGATTGCAAAACGGCAAGGTCGATGCGCTAAAGGTTGCCCATGTTGTCACCGACGGTGTAGTACGTGAGAAGGTCATCATTCAGGAGGGCAACGGCCTCGAGATCATCAGAAATGGTAACGAGGTGCAGTGCATATTGCCGGACAAGAAGTCGGTGCTCGTTGAAGAATGGAATGATCAAAGCACCTTATTTTCTACTTTGCCGTCAAGTGATATTCGCTTTGGCAATGAATACGATGTTTCAGTTGTTCGGGAAGAGCGGGTAGCGGGTCGCAAAGCAGTGATGCTGGCAATTCGACCTCACGATGAATATCGCTATGGACATCGTTTCTGGCTGGATATTGAAACGGGCTTCCCGCTGCAAACCAAGCTGGTCGGCGATGATGGCGAGGCCATCGAGCAGATCAAGTTCGCTGATATCAGCATCGGACAGGAAATACTTGCCAGCGCATTGGCGCCGTCTATCAGTACCGAGGATTTTCGCTGGTTTACGCAACCACAGCGTAAGATTATTCAGGCGGCCGACAGTCCCTGGGACAATGGTGAATTGCCAGCGGGTTTTCGCGCAGTTTCGACTCACGTAGAAGAATTGCCGGGCAGGGAAGCGCCCGTCGCACATATTCTCTACAGCGACGGTCTGGCGAATGTTTCGGTATTCATTGAGTTAATGCAAGAAAAGATATCGGCGCGCCGCTCGAATGCTGGCGCCACCAACTCATACAGTGTTCAGACTGGCGGCTATCTGATAACCGCCGTTGGTGAGGTACCCGCTGCGACTGTACGCAAGGTCGCAATGTCCATGCGTCCAAACTAAAGCGCCGATGGACAATCCATCAGGAAGAATCGTGTCACTCGTTGACAGTAACGACGGTGTGCGCGCCGTTGTTGCCGTCGAGGTGACAACTGCGTGTCCTCGTTGCGCTGCGGGCAACGGCTGTGGTGCAGGCTTTCTGGCCGGCCATGGCAGCGAGCGTCAGGTCGAGGCGAGCATTCGTTCTGGAATACAGGTTGCCACCGGCGACATCGTTGAAATCTCGCTGGCGCCCGATAAGCTGCTGCATGCTGCAATGATCGTATACGGCCTACCCATGCTCGGTGCAGCAACAGGTGCCGCCATCGCTTTCGCTCTTTCGCTTGGGGATGCTGCGGCCGCTGTTGCCGCTTTGCTCGGTTTGGCTGCGGGCCTCGCTGTTGGCCGGTGGCGACTACGGCGGGAGACCTGCCTGAACCGATTCGTGCCGACAGTCGAACGGCGTATCTGATGCAGCCGCTAGTTGTATACAGCCGCGAAGGGTGCCATCTGTGCGAGGTATTAATCGAAGAGCTGTTGCAGCTGGTTCGGGGCCAGTTCGAAGTCCTCATCTGTGATATCGACAGTCGCGAGGACTGGAAAAGGGAATACGATACCCGCGTGCCTTTCGTCACATATGACGGCGAGCCAATCTGCAAGTATCATCTCGACCGCGAAGCGCTCACACGGATACTAAGCGGCACCTTAAATGAACCGAATTCGTAATTTCTCGATCATCGCTCACATTGACCACGGCAAGTCGACGCTTGCCGACCGGTTCATTCAGCATTGTGGCGGACTGGCAGACCGCGAGATGGCCGAACAGGTGCTCGATTCCATGGATCTCGAGCGCGAACGCGGTATCACTATCAAGGCGCAGAGCGTGTCGCTGGACTACGAAGCCCAGGACGGCAAGGTCTATGAGCTGAATTTCATTGACACACCTGGTCATGTCGATTTTTCCTATGAGGTGTCCCGCTCGCTCGCGGCCTGCGAGGGGGCGCTATTGGTTGTGGATGCGGCACAAGGCGTCGAGGCGCAGAGTGTCGCCAATTGCAACACGGCGATTGATCAGGGACTGGAGGTGCTGCCGGTCCTGAACAAGATTGATCTGCCAGCGGCGGAACCGGATCAGGTCAAGTCAGAAATCGAAGACATCATCGGCATTGACGCAAAGAACGCTGTAGAGGTCAGTGCCAAGACCGGTTTTGGCGTGCCTGAATTGCTTGAGGCTCTTGTCAGCGAAATTCCGCCGCCAAAGGGTGCCGCTGACGGCGCATTACAAGCTTTGATTATAGACTCGTGGTTCGACAATTACGTCGGCGTCGTGTCATTGGTGCGTGTCGTTAATGGCAGCCTGCCCAAACGCGGCAAGATTACGGTTATGTCCACCGGTGATTCCTACACTGCCGATCGCGTGGGCTGTTTTACACCGAAAATGGAAGATCGCGATGCGTTGACAACTGGCCAGGTCGGCTACGTTATTGCGGGCATAAAAGATATTTACGGCGCCCCGGTCGGAGACACGCTGACGCTGACGCGCGAACCCTGTGACGAGCCGCTGCCCGGATTCAAGCAAGTGCAGCCGCGCGTATTTGCCGGGCTATTTCCGATTCAGTCGGAGGACTACGAGAATTTTCGTGAAGCGCTGCAGAAGTTGCGCCTCAACGATGCGGCATTGCATTTCGAACCCGAGACTTCGGCTGCGCTTGGGTTTGGTTTTCGTTGTGGATTTCTCGGTATGTTGCACATGGAAATCGTCCAGGAACGGCTGGAGCGAGAGTACAATCTCGAGTTGATTACGACTGCACCAACGGTAATTTTCGAAGTTATCGATAACATGGGTAACGTAGTGCATGTCGACAATCCCTCGAAGCTCCCGCCGTCCAATGAGATCAGTGAGTTGCGCGAGCCGATTATTACCGCAAATATTCTCGTACCCGAAAAGCACGTTGGTTCGGTGATCAAGCTTTGCGTTGAAAAGCGTGGCGCGCAGAAACACATTCGCTATCTCGGCAGTCAGGTATCGATTGAGTATGAAATACCGTTGGCAGAGGTAGTAATGGATTTCTTCGACAGGTTGAAGTCGGTGAGTCGCGGTTACGCGTCTTTCGATTATCACTTTGAGCGCTTCGAAGCAGCGAATCTGGTGCGCCTTGACGTGTTGATAAATAGGGAACGTGTTGATGCGTTGTCGATTATCGTGCATCGAGCCAACGCACAGTCGCGCGGTCGAGAGCTCGTGGAGCGGATGCGTGAGCTAATTCCACGGCAGATGTTCGACGTCGCTATTCAGGCAGCAGTTGGCAGTCAGGTCATTTCACGCAGCACAGTTAAAGCGCTGCGCAAGAATGTTACTGCCAAGTGTTATGGCGGTGACGTTTCGCGAAAACGTAAGCTTCTGGAAAAACAAAAGGCCGGCAAGCGCCGAATGAAACAGGTAGGATCGGTCGAAATTCCGCAGGAGGCGTTCTTGGCCGTTCTGCGCGTTGACAAGTGAGAGTGTTACTTTGAATATAAATCTTGCACTGATTCTGACTGCACTGACCCTGGTGACGGGCATGATTGTTGCCATCGACAAAATCGTCTTACAGCGAAGAGAGGGCGATGCTGGCAGTTCCGTTTTGCAAACGACATTAGTTGAGTACTCGCGTTCTTTCTTTCCGGTATTGTTATTCGTCCTGGTTATTCGTTCATTCGTTTTCGAGCCCTTCCGGATTCCGTCGGGGTCGATGATGCCGACGCTATTGCAGGGCGACTTTATTTTCGTCAAGAAATTCTCTTATGGCATGCGTCTGCCGGTGTCCGAAACCAAAATTATTGATACAGGCGCGCCCGACAGGGGCGATGTTGTCGTGTTTCGTCTGCCGTCCGATCCAAGCATCAACTACATCAAACGCGTGGTTGGTCTGCCGGGCGATACGATCACCTATGAGCGCCATCGGCTCGTGATTAATGGCGAGTTGGTTGATCTGGAGCAGCATCCGGATGCAACACCCCAAGAGCCGAGGTACGTCGAGCAGCTTGGCGGCCGTGACCATGAGATTCTGGTCACGCAGGCCGCAAATGTGGGCCGCGACGGCGATTTCGTCGTGCCCGAAGGCCACTACTTTGTAATGGGTGATAACCGGGATAACAGCCGGGACAGCCGCTTCATAGGCGCTATTCCGGAAACGCACCTTGTTGGCGAGGCGGTGCGCATCTGGATGCACATGGACGGCTTTAGCTGGCCGCGCTGGGAGCGGGTCGGCAACAAGATCCGATAATGTGGTGCAAGTCACTGCATTCGCCTCAAATTTACGTTAAATAGACAGTGATTTTAGGCTGAAAGTGGCGTCCGTACCGGGACGTAGAGGTTTCACCATGTACCGTATAAAACGATTAAAACACGGCATCTTCCGGCGACAGGCCGGCGCTACGGCGGTCGGATTCATCATTCTGACCCTATTTATCGGTTTAATTGCATTTGCCGTGCTTCGCCTGACGCCTGTCTACTTGAATTACATGAAGGTCGTTGGCGTCGTTGACGGCATCGTTCGGGAGTTTGACGGCCAGAAACCGACCCGGCAGGCCATACGGACCTCGATTAGCCGGCGTTTTGGCGTGGAGAGTGTGTCGGTCATCACATACCGGGACGTTACGGTCACAGCTGTCGATGCCGGCTTTGAGGTTGCCGCAGTCTATGACCACCCATCACCATTCATTGGTAACATATCGTTTTTAGTGCACTTCGACAAAGCCGAACTTGTGCGTCGCTAATGCGGCAGACTGCCGCGTTGGGCTGAGCGCGAGAGGCACACACGAGCGATAGTATTGAACAAAGCCGAGCTCTGGCTCAAGAAAACTCTGGATTATCAGTTCAGCGACGTGCGCCTGCTGGAGCTGTCGCTCACTCATCGTAGTGCGCGCGGAGATAACAACGAGCGCCTCGAATTCCTCGGTGATGCAGTACTCGATTTCGTCATCTCGGAAGTCGTCTTCCGGGAGCACCCCCTCGCACCTGAAGGTGACCTGAGTCGGCTGCGCGCCTCATTGGTTTGCGACGCGTCATTAGCGCAACTCGCCACTGACCTGGGCATTGGTGAGCATCTGATTCTTGGCAGCGGTGAGCGCAAGACCGGCGGACACCGACGGGAGTCAATTCTAGCCGACGCACTGGAGGCAATATTTGCTGCCGTTTATCTTGATGCGGGATTCGAGGCGTCAAAGACGATCATTGAGAATGCGTTTGGCGAGCGCCTGCAGGTATTTCCGGATGTCCAGGAGTTGCGTGATCCAAAAACGCGATTGCAAGAATGGTTGCAAGCGCGCCAGAAGGGCTTGCCGGAATACGAACTGGTCAAGGTTTCTGGAAAGGCGCACCGTCAAACCTTTGAAATTAAGTGCGGCATTAGTGGCGTCGACGTAGCGACCACGGGTACGGGTTCGACCCGCAGAAGCGCTGAACAGCGATCGGCGCAGAGCATGCTCGACGAGCTACTTGCGGGCGCGCAAGAATGACCAATATACGTTGTGGATTTGTTGCGGTTGTCGGCAGGCCGAATGTTGGCAAGTCAACGTTGGTCAACGCGGTCATGGGAACAAAAGTCAGCATCGTGACCGCAAAGCCGCAGACGACACGCCATCGCATACTGGCGGTATATACAACGGACGACGTGCAAATTGTATTCGTGGATACGCCGGGACTGCATCGCAAAGCCGGCAAAGCGATGAATCGCATGATGAATCGAACGGCGGCCAATGCCCTTGCGGATGCGGATCTGGTCTTATTCGTCTCCGAGGCGGAACGCTGGACCGATGAAGACGGCGATGTCATGCGCAGACTGCAGACTGTTTCGGCACCTGTTGTCGCCATTTTGAACAAAGTCGATCTCGTCAATCCGAAAGAAAAACTTTTGGCGGCGATCGCGACGATGTCGGAGCGGCACGAGTTCGCCGATATCCTGCCGATATCGGCGAAAAAACACGACAACCTCGATGCTTTGCTGTCTTTGATCCCCGAATTTCTGCCCGAATCACCACGGCTTTTTCCGCCGGATATGCAGACAGATCGAAGTACCGAATTTCAGGCGGCGGAAATTATTCGCGAAAAACTGACATTGTCATTGCATCAGGAGGTTCCCTACGGCTTGACCGTTCAGATCGAACGATTCGAGGCCGATGCGGACAGGACGACCATCAACGCGATCATCTGGGTTGAGCGAGACAGCCAGAAGGGCATCGTC
>Ga0255052_10003354_pt1 | contig 11168 bp, 10 predicted proteins | sample JV7_2_21_MG_FD_188632 | JGI IMG/M metagenome (GOLD analysis project Ga0255052, IMG submission 188632) | Seawater microbial communities from Jervis Inlet, British Columbia, Canada - JV7_2_21 | ecosystem: Environmental > Aquatic > Marine > Inlet | place: Canada: British Columbia | collected...
AGTAAATTCCTGACCCTGCCGACACGATATTTCGAAACCCAATCGGCAGGCCCGATGCTGTCGCGCATGACTTACAACGCCGAAATGGTTGCGGAGGCGGGCGCGAATGTCATCACGGTCATGGTGCGAGACTTTTTGACGGTCATCGCCTGTACCGGCGTCATGCTATGGCACAGCCCCAGGCTAACCGCGTTCGTCGCGATCGTCGTGCCGCTGATCGCTATTGTCGTTCGCATTCTTAGCCGCGCGTTTCGCCGCTACAGCGGGCGCATACAGGATTCGATCGGCGATGTAACGCGTGTCTCTGAGGAAGTGCTGACCGGCAATCGCGTCGTGAAAGTATTTGGCGGTCAAGATTACGAAAAGCGGCGCATCTCCGAGGCTGATGAGAGAAATCGCAAACAGAACATGAAATTGATCGGCACCCGTTCACTGGGTGTTGCCGCCACCCAGGTTTTGTTCGCATTCGGTATTGCGGGCGTAATCTATGTCGCAGGCAAGGAAGCGGCTTCGGGCGAATTGAGCCCGGGGACCTTTATCTCTTTTATCGGGGCTATGATCCTGATGTTGCAGCCACTACGCAGGCTGACGAATCTGAACGCGTCGCTGCAACGCGGTATCACCGCTGCAGACAGTTTGTTCTCCGTCATCGATGAACCGGATGAAATAGACAACGGTACGTTTCGCAAGGACCGCGTCGACGGCGCGGTCGAGTTCAAAAACGTCAATTTTTCCTACGGCCGCGACGACGTGCCGGTCCTGACGGAATTGTCGCTGCGGGTCGAGGCAGGTAAGACGCTCGCTATCGTTGGTCACTCGGGCAGCGGTAAATCCACGCTGGTCAGCCTGCTGCCTCGCTTTTATGACGTCGACTCGGGCAGCATCCTCCTGGACGATACACCGATCGAGGAGTACGCACTCGACAACCTCCGGGATAACATCAGCCTCGTGACCCAGGATGTTGTGCTGTTCAACGACACTATTGCCAATAACCTGGCTTACGGACAGCTAAGACAGAGCTCCAGGGCCGACCTCCTCAGGGCGGCGGAGGCAGCACATATCATTGAATTTGTTAAAGAAATGCCGGATGGTTTAGAGACCATCGTCGGCGATCGCGGCGTGCTTTTGTCCGGCGGCCAAAGGCAGCGCATCGCGATCGGCCGGGCCTTATTGAAGGATGCGCCGGTGCTCATTCTTGACGAAGCCACGTCATCCCTCGACACGCAATCAGAACGTCACATACAGGACGCGCTGGGCCATCTGATGAAAGACCGCACGACGCTGGTGATCGCACATCGACTATCGACCGTCGAAAGCGCGGATCGCATCATCGTGCTCGACAATGGCAACATCGTCGAATCCGGAAATCACGGCGAACTTCTCGAACAGGGTGGCCTGTACGCGAACCTGTATCGCATGCAATTCAGCGATGAGCAGCACGGCGAAACCTGACAGCGTCATTCAACGCATCTGGTACGAGGACTCAATTGCGTATTGGCTCTTCCTGCCACTGAGTTGGTTGTTTGCTGCACTGGGTTACGCACGTAGACGTCTGTACGAACGCGGCATACTAAAGACTGTGCGGATCAATCGTCCGGTCATCGTTGTCGGCAACATAACGGTGGGCGGCACCGGCAAAACGCCCGTCGCGATCTGGCTGGCCAGGCAGTTGAAAATGCGCGGCATGCGGCCGGGCATTGTCAGTCGGGGATACGGAGGATCGGTCGGTCCGAATCCGCTTCAGGTGACGATCGATAGTGATCCATTGATTGTCGGAGACGAAGCTGTATTGATGGCCAGGCGGAGTGAATGCCCGGTCGTCGTGCATCCTAATCGCGTTCGCGCTGCGCAGGACCTGAGTATGCTCGGCGTTGACGTCGTAATCTCGGACGACGGACTGCAACACTATCGCTTATCCAGGCAATACGAGATCGCGGTCATCGACGGCACCCGTGGATTCGGAAACGGCTGTTTGCTTCCGGCCGGACCGTTGCGGGAACCGATAGCGCGCCTCAGGTCTGTCGATCGCGCCCTCGTCAACAAAAGCATTATGCGCAGCGAACGAGTGATGAAGAGGATGCCCGCAGAGATTCCGGTAACGGACTTCTACCTGAAAGGCACGACGGCACGCAGTCTGGATGATGCCGAGGAGGTGCCCCTGGCGAGGTTTGCGGCCAAGGAAGTCCATGCCGTAGCAGCGATCGGCAATCCGGGGCGATTCTTTACATTTCTGGAATCGCACGGCATGCAGGTAATCAAGCACGCTTTCCCGGATCACGCAAAACTGAGCAAAGAGGATTTGCGGTACGATGACGGCCTCGACGTCCTGATGACCGAGAAGGACGCCGTCAAATGCGGCAACCTGAACGTGGCGAATTGCTGGTATGTTCCGGTGAGGGTCGAAGTCGAGCAACCCCAGGACTGGCTTGATGATTTGCAAAAGCGTTTTTCAGTGAATGGCTAACTTTGTCGTCGTAATTCCTGCTCGATTCGCATCCGAGCGTCTTCCCGGCAAGCCACTGCGCGAGATTGCAGGCAAGCCCATGCTGCAACATGTTTTTGAGCGTGGTACGGAAAGCAGTGCCAGCGAAGTGCTAATAGCAACCGATGATAGAAGAATCCTCGACGCGGCAAACGTTTTTGGCGCCACAGTACACATGACCGCCGATCATCATCGTTCTGGTACTGAACGATTGGCCGAAGTCAGTGAACTCCTGGGATGGTCAGACCAACAGGTTGTTATCAATCTGCAGGGTGATGAACCGATGATGCCTGCCGAGCTCATCAACCAGTGTGCCGCGTTGCTCGACGATGCTACGGTTGATATGGCAACGCTCGCATCGCCACTGGCATCAAAAGCTGATTACGAGAATCCGAATGTCGTCAAAGTCGTTTGCGGCGATGACGGCAACGCACTTTATTTCAGCCGCTCGCCAATCCCGCACTCGAGGAACGAATCAACTGATGATCTTGCCGTACAGACTGCAATGCATCACCACGGCATCTATGCCTATCGATGCGCCACGCTCAGAAAAATTATCACCGCGGAACGCTCGGACCTCGAGACCTGCGAACAGCTCGAGCAACTTCGCGCATTGTCCATAGGCGTCAAGATCAAGGTTGCGAAGGCCCTGTCCAGACCCCCTGCCGGCGTCGATACCGAGGAAGACCTGGCACAACTGGAGCAATTGTTATGAGCCTGAACATCGCAGTGATCTACGGCAGCGTTCGCGGAGAACGACGCCAGGGTATCAAGGCAGCCCGATTTGTGATCGCCAGGCTCGAAGCACGAGGTCACGTCGTTACGCTGGTCGATCCGATGGAGTACAAGTTGCCGCTGCTCGACCTGATGTACAAAGAGTACGAGGAAGGGCAGGCGCCCGACGCAATGGAAAAGGTCGGTCGGATTCTTGATTCTGCGGACGGCTTCATCATTGTCAGTGCCGAATACAACCACGGCGAGCCTGCGGCATTGAAAAACCTGCTGGATCACTTTCAAAGGGAATACCTGTACAAGCCTAGCGGCATCGTTACCTATTCGGCCGGTTCGTTTGGCGGCGTACGTGCGCTGATTACTTTGCGGGCCATACTCGCAGAGCTGGGCTCGCCGAGTATTCCCAGCGCATTTCCGATACCGAAAATTGGCGAAGCATTCGACGATGACGGCAATCCGCAGGATGCTGCCTACGATCAACGAATTGTTAAATTCCTCGACGAGTTCGAGTGGTATTCGAATGCACTCAAAATCGCGCGGGGGCATGAATGTCCGGATGAGTCGCCACCGACTCAGCAGGAATTGTGCCGAGGCGTAAAATAATTCGCGTGACTGAGGGTTACGAAAAAGTTTCCGTGCTGTTCGTCTGCATGGGCAGGATTAGAAAAGCCAATTAAAACCAATAGTTTAAAAACTATGGGACACTTTTGGGGACACTATAAGCAGACGTGCGATGAATCCGGTAAGCCTGGTCCAGTTATTGGAATTACTCGGGGCCAGGGACAGCCTTTCTACCGCTCGAAATATCCCTTACTTCTCGCCTCTTCGTCTGACCAACACACCCGATAGCTGGATAATTGCGTGCCAGATTCTTTGCTGCTGTATTCCTGCTCTCTATCGAATACCCTCTTTGTTGCCTCGCACAGTCTCTTGTTTTTTCTAAAGGAGTAGTCGAGGAAATACGCCGTCAAGGTAATATCAAAAAATTCCGGCCATATCTCGATCATAATCCAACTATTCACACCAAGCTCCGGCTCCGAGACTGTGGCAATGGGCTCACCTATCGCGGCGATAGGGAGTGCGATCAGGGCTAGAAAACACCTTATGAAAATCACTATTTTTTCTCATTTCTGAACACTATGAAGTTGGCCCTCATATCCTGAACAGCAGGTCCAAGAAGGATGACATCCCGGTCACGAAAGTTGTCCTACGAAGCGTCACGCGACTGCCGGTGACACCTGGCGCCGGCCTATTTCTTTGTGCTACCCATCGCGCTCGACCAGACTCGCTTAGTTCCCAGTACAATTAGTTTGTACAGTGAAGACACACCCCAGAGTTGCTGCATGTATTGGCTAAAGGTCAGTCCAAGTGATTTTCCTATACGCAAATAACGAAAGTAACGTTGCAGTGGCCGCCCTATTATCGGCATTGGCCGCCGGGCGGACAGGCGATAGTCGACACGCGACGTGAAACGTGTCGGGATCGATTTCAACTCTGCAAGCGTAGCGTTTGGTATCTCGAGGCCGAGAAAATCGCGCAATACGGTCAACGCGTCGTGGACAGGCTCTGCCAGATCAAACCGGCTCGAATTTTCAACCAGACGATCCCAGTCGATTTCTGATTTCGTTATTATTGCCTTTGCGTCCGGTATCCAGCGAATCGGCCGGACAATATTCCATCCGGCGGCTTGTGAACATGCGTGCAGCAAATGATCTGTCGGGCACAGAGTGAAAGCTTCATATCCGTTCAAATGGAATGTCGTCGCGTTACTCCAAAAGTGCTGCGGATCCGCGTACGAAGTCTGAAATATGTGCCAGTGCAGATCGATCTCCTGTCCCTCTGTCCCTCGCAGATTGAAACCATGGCGAACCTCAATAATCTGATCGAGGGAATCCAGATTGTCTATGAACTCATCGATACAGACCCAACCCCTGTCCAGAAAGTATTTGCTTGCTGCCGGTACGTTCGTTCGATCGATCAGAATGTCGATATCCGACATCGGACGAAGCCGGGGTTTGGCGTAATATTCCAGGGAGAGGGGCACGCCCTTTAAGAACAGCGCACGGACGTTAAGCTCGTTCAATGAGCCTAGCTCAATTGCGGCGTGGCGATACAGGACCTGATTTTGAGCCCAGAATCGTCGAGCGGCTGCCCGGTAACGATCCAGAATCGGGTGAGAAACCCCGTGACGACGAAGATTCTCATGCAGAAGGGGCAGAAGGCGCTGATGCGTGAAATCGAGATTGTCGTAATCGGCGCTTTCGTGCCACCGTCGCCAGGAAAGAACAGCTTCGTCGCTATCGAGCAAAGCGCCTCCGAGTATCAATTCATCGCCGGAGTCAGGCCATAGTCTGGAGCGCGAGTTTGCCATAAACCTTTGCCTGGCGGACCGCGTGGCGGAAAATTGTAACGAGCTTCCTACGTCGCTGCAAACAACGGTATCATGCTGATGTGACCGCTTCTTGCAAAAATTATATGAAAGATCCGCCCGTCCTGAGTGTTATCGTCCCAGTATACAATGCAGAGAAGTACCTCGCCGATGCACTGGACAGCGTAATTGCTCAGGACTATCCGGCACTGGATATCATCGCAATCGATGATGGATCAATCGACCGTTCTGCGGAGATTCTGAACTGTGGTCGTTACCCATTGCGCTACGTGCGACAGGAAAATCGCGGACCCGCCGCCGCACGAAATGCCGGGCTAAGGATCAGTTCGGCCGAACTCGTTGCATTTATAGATGCCGACGATATTTGGCCATCTGACAAGCTGTCATCTCAGGTCAACTACCTGAAAGAAAACCCGACAGTCGATATTGTTCTAGGCAAGGTCGAATACACCGGCAGCCTGTCGGAACGCGAGCGCAATATCCGATTCGAGGATTCCGGGCAGGTCACGAAGAACGTAAATCTTGGCAGCGGCGTATTTAAACGTAGTGTTTTCGAGACTGTCGGTCCATTTGACGAGTCCCTGATTCACTATGAAGACCATGATTGGTTCCTGCGCGCAAGGGAATTGTCAGTCAAGATGGTGATCCTTGATGAGATCACTCTCGTCTACCGGCGTCATCCCGAGAGCCTGAGCCAGGCGCACCCGCCGGCCGAGAATGCCTTCGCCCAGGTCTTTAAGAAATCGCTCGACCGCCGCCGTCGACTGCACGAGGGTCAGGTGCCCGAACTCCATAAATTTTTCGACTACGATGAGTCTTAATACGCTGCGGGGGCGTCGAATATGAGGATTCTGCAGTGGGTCCCCTTCTACCTTCCGGAAATAGGCGGAATCGAGAATACGGTACACAACCTCATAAGTAATCTTGGCGCTAGGAGGGGCTTCGAGTTCGCCGTTGTTGCATCGCACGGGGCCACGTCATTACCCGACCGGACCGAATATGATGGGGTCGAGGTTCATCGCTTTCATTATCGAAAAGCGCTAGAAACTGGCACCCTCGCACAGATAATTCGCGTTCGCAAACAGATTGCCGGCCTGAAGCGCAATTTTCGCCCGGACATCGTTCATGTTCACTTCAGCGATCCGTCATTTTATTTCCATTTACAGACTCTGCGAAGTTATCCGTCGCGCACCATTGTCACACTACACAACAGCTTGAGTCACTTGGGAGCTAAGGGTGAAGGCACGCTTGTCGGTCAGATGCTAAAGACAGCGGATTGGGTGACTGGTGTTTCTGAGCGAACACTCCTTGACGCAATAGAATGTGTACCCGACATCGAAGCCTGCTCATCGGTGATTTACAACGGGCTGCCGGCTCTTGGCTTCGAACCCTGGAGCCTGAATCTTGAAGAACCCCGACTGCTGTGCATTGGTAGGCTGGTGGTCCAGAAAGGATTCGACGTAGCCATAGATGCCGCGGCACTTATGGTTAAGCGGCTGCCACTGTTGAAGTTGACCATCGCCGGGGAGGGGACTGAACTTGGTAGATTACAGGAAAGGGTCGCCCGGCATCGGCTTGAGAATCATGTTGAATTTGTCGGGGCTGTCGCGCATGACCGAGTCATGCGCCTGATGGATGAATCGAACGTTATCCTGATGCCATCACGCTTCGAAGGATTTCCGTTGGTCGCACTGGAAGCAGCCCAGATGGGGCGGCTCCTAGTCGCGACGAATGTTGACGGGCTCACCGAGGCCATCGTGCACGATGAGACCGGCGTCCTGGTCGACACGGAAGACGCAACGGGCCTCGCAAATTCAGTAATTTCATTACTGGGGGACCCCGATCGGGCGCGTCGCCTCGCGGAACTGGCTCGTCAGAGGGTAGAGCGGAAGTTCACGCTGCAAGCCTGTTCACGGGATTACGAAAACCTGTATCGCCGACTGGCGGCTCAAAAAGAAAGCTGAGCAGCTGTGACCGGGACTCCTGCAGTTGTGCATCTGGCTTCGGGCTCTTAACATAACTCGATGTACACTGACACGGCTCATGATAAGGTTTGTAGATTCCTTAGTGCGCCATCGAACGGTTGATATTATCCATTTCGGTACGCAATGGGGATCGTGGAGGAACGTAAAACGAATGAGTAACGAAACAACTTATCGAATCAATATTCCCAACGTCACCAGCGAGGAAATTGACGGGGAAGTTATCATTGTCAATCTGCTAAACGGCAACTACTACAGCGCCGTCGATCTCGCCGCCCATCTTTGGGGCCGGCTACAGCGAGGCTATAGTGTCGGGCGCATTCGCGATGAACTCCTTACACAATTTACGGAACAAGGGGAGTCGATTGACGTTGACTTGTCGGATTTTCTGTCAAAACTGGAATCCGAGGCCCTGATTGTAAAAGAAGGTCGTCACGAGACACTGAACGGTCCAGCGGAGCAGGGCAATCTCGTCGAAATCGAGATACCGGACTCCTACAGTGCACCCCTTTTGAGCTGTTATTCAGACATGCAGGATCTGTTGCTGCTCGATCCCGTCCACGATGTTGCAGATGTAGGCTGGCCAACGGCGAAAACCGACGCGGACAAGTAAAAATCTGTGTTCTGACGCTATGGGAAATTCATGACTGTCGATAGCCCAGCGCCGTTAGTCAGTGTTGTAATCCCGTGCTACAACAGCGAGCGGTATCTTTGTGCCGCTATCGACAGCGTACTAGCACAAAACCATCGACCGCTGGAAATACTGGTTGTCGATGATGGCTCCACGGACAATAGTGCCAAGTTAGCACTGGAGTATGGGGCCCCTGTCAGGCTGCTATCGCAGTCAAACCAGGGTATCGCATCGGCACGCAACACCGGCATAAAGGTATCGAGCGGCTATTTTCTTGCGTTTCTGGACTCCGACGATTTGTGGTCTGAGGACAAACTCACCATTCAAAAGAAGGCGCTCGAGGAATCTCCTGACATTGACTGTGCATTTGCCCACGCCGAGCAGTTTCATAGCCCGGATCTTGCCCGGGGTGAGCGAGACAAAATATTTTGTCCACCCGGTCCGCTACCGGCCAGGCTCGCATCGGCAATGCTTATTCGTCATGACGCATTCATGCGAGTCGGTCTGTTCGATGAATCGCTCAGGGTTGCAGAGTTTGTGGACTGGCTGGCGCGAGCTACGCACGCAAACCTTCATTCGGTGGTACTCCCGGACGTACTTCTCCGCCGTCGGCTGCACGGATCGAATACTGGTTCAACTCTGCGGGGTGCGCGACCTGATTACGCGCGAGCTCTGAAGGCCGCACTGGACCGTCGTCGCAGCGCGACCGGTTCATCCTCAGATGAAAATTAGGCGCGTCGGCCAGCCTATCGCCGGCCGGGTGAGCGCGCAGCAGGAGAATTTACTGAGGGCTGCCGTCCTCGATGAGGCTGATGATGCACGGCATGCTTATCTTCAGTGGGCCGGTAACGTCGATTGGGATGAGGATTTTGACGACGGTACCTATCGCTTGTTGCCGCAGTTATTCATAAATCTCGATGGAGCCGGCGTTGAGGACGCGACGATTGGCCGGCTCCGTGGCGTGTACCGGCGCTCCTGGTACCGCAATCAGCGCTTCATGTCGACCCTGTCGGTGATTGCCAGCAGTCTGGCTGCCGCAGGGGTGGATATCGTATTGCTTGGGGACGTCGCACTGATCAATGGGGTTTATAAAAAGCTGGGCGCCCGCTATGTGACTCGTCTGGATCTATTGGTCGATCCCGTTTCGGTTGCCGATGCGCTCGATCATCTGGGCAAGCTTGGCTGGGTGTCAGAGCCTTTGTGTGACGATGACCTCAGGTATCTCTCCTACAAAGAGCTAACGAACACGGACGGCGAGCTCATTCGGCTCTATTGGCATCCGTTGCACAAGAAATGCACGGATGACAGCTACTCGTTTTCGACCTTCGGCGTTCGACAGGACAACGATACGACAAGATTCCGTGTTCCGACACACGCTGGGTTGCTTTCTCATCTGGTCGTGAGTGGCTACGAAGCGGGCGACAGCCGGCTACTGGCCGATATTGTTGGCACGTATTCAATTGTGAGTTCCGGCGACGTGGATTGGGAGGCCGCGCTCAGGCTCGCCGATGAATACAGTTTTAACCTGCGGCTATATTCAGTCTGTTGTTATCTTCGGTCCAAATTATCGGCACCGATTCCGGAGCGAGTGGTGCATGAACTCGCGGACCGGAATGTCAACGCGCCAGATCGGTTCGAGCGACGTCTTGCTCGCAGGAGTGCCGAATCGCCGGATACCTTTTTCGGTCCGTTAACCCGATTATTGGCGCAATACACACGATACACTGTTGGCTCGGGTGCAACTCAGACTATAATCAAATTGCCCGCGTTTCTCCGCCATCATTATCGCACCAGAAGTATTGCGAGGATTATCGCAACGGTGTTTGTGAATGGGGCACGGCGAATCGCCAGGTTAGGGACACGAGCGCCCGTGCAAAGTCCGTCACAGATAATGGAATCGAACCGACTCGGCGACAATCGTGAACTCTGATATGTCAGAAAAAGTGTCGAATCGGTCGTTGTTCAATGTGGGCGCCTGGCGCTACTTCGCGGACTTCTATCGAGGACGGTTCGTTCGTCTGACCGTGCTCGCAGTAATTGCCATGCTGCAGTCCTTACTCATAGTGCCGGTGCTCTATCTGATAAAGCGTGCATTTGATGTTGCCATACCGCATGGAGATATCAGGCTGTTAATTCTGATCGGCGTCGCAATTTTTTCAATTCGCCTGATTGGAACGGGTATCTCTTTGTGGCTGCGTGCGGCGCATCTGAAGATCATCAAAGTCGCTATCACAGACATCCGGGAATCTCTGTTACGAAAACTCTACACGCTCCCGAGATCCTTTTATACGGAGATGGACAGGGATCAGGTCCATGCGCGGCTGGTTCAGGACACCGAGCGTATCGACAATATGACAAACGTTTTGGTTGCGACGGTGATTCCCGCCGTACTGACGAGCATTGTGCTGAGCTTAGTATTGCTCGTCGTGAGCCCCTTGTTGCTCGTCACTTTGATCGTCTTAATGCCGTTTCTTTTCTTTGCCGGCATGAAGAGTGGCAGATCCGTCAAAGAGGGGGTCTATGTGTTTCAGCGCGCTTTCGAATCGTTCAGCAAAGGTACGCTGTTTGTGCTTCACCACATGGACCTTACGCGAGTTCAGACGTCGGAGTCCACGGAGATCGAACGGCAGGTTGGTCATCTCGACCGGCTGCGAGCCACCGGCGAGTCGATGGCGTTTCGATTCGCCGTGCACAGCCAGGTTCAGCACACGCTCACAGGCATTGCCATTATTTTGATAATGGTCGTTGGCGGCGCCGCAGTTGCGCATGGGTCGATGACTCTCGGCGAATTCCTTGCATTTTATGTTGCCGCCGGCCTATTGAATAATTACATGAATACTGTCGTCGGTGCGCTGCCGCAAATAATTACCGGAAATGAATCGATGGCGACGTTGCATGAGCTGGCGATGACGGAGCGGGTACAACCCTACACGGGATCGAGACACTTGGATT
>Ga0255052_10003355_pt1 | contig 11164 bp, 9 predicted proteins | sample JV7_2_21_MG_FD_188632 | JGI IMG/M metagenome (GOLD analysis project Ga0255052, IMG submission 188632) | Seawater microbial communities from Jervis Inlet, British Columbia, Canada - JV7_2_21 | ecosystem: Environmental > Aquatic > Marine > Inlet | place: Canada: British Columbia | collected...
ACCGGTCAATACGACGCATATCTCAACTATGCGGATATGACTGAAGCATTACGCTCCGTGAGCAGCAGCCATCCCAACATATCGCGTATTCAAAGTATCTGCCGAACATCTGAAGGCCGCGATGTCTGGTTAGTGCAGATAGGCAATTCAAACGGCGTAGATCCCGATACAAGGCCCGCCATTCTGATAGTGGCCAATATTGAGGCGAATCATGTAATAGGAAGCATGACGGCGCTCTATCTGATTGACTACCTGCTCTCCGGTTACGGATCGATAGATGCTGTAACCGATCTGCTGAATACCCGCACCATCTATGTCATTCCCCGCCTGAATCCGGACGGTGCCGAGCTGTTCTGGACGAGGCCGCAGATAGAATTCCCTTATAAACCAAATCGTGAAGATGAAGACAGGGATGGATTTGAGGACGAGGATCCGGGAGATGACCTCAACGGTGACGGCTTCGTTACCATGATGAGAGTAAGGGATCCTGATGGAGTGTGGATGGTTGATCCGGACGAACCTCGACTGATGAAACGGGCCGATCGTACCAGGGAAGAGCGCGGAGTTTACAGGATTTATGTGGAAGGAAGGGATGACGATGGTGATGAGGAATACAATGAAGATGGACTCGGCGGTACCAATCTGAACATGAACTGGCCGCACCAGTACAGGCACTTCGCCATCCACACCGGCATCAATCAGGTCAGTGAAGTGGAAACCCGCGCCCTTGCCGATTTCGCCTTCACGCATCGAAATCTGGCAATGGTGCTGACCTTCTCCATATACGACAACCTGCTCTCTGCTCCAGTTTCGAGAACCCAGGGAGCGGCGTCGGTTGCCCCTTCAGCAATACTTCCACAAGATGGTCCATATTTCAGCTTCATAGCGGAGAGATTCGGTGAGATGACAGGCCTCAGCGGCAGTGGTGCCAGTGGTGAAGCCGGTTCATGGCCTCAGTTCGCATATTACCAGCTCGGCCTGCCATCCTTCACCACCCCTGTCTGGACACTACCACAGGCCGTTGATCCTGAAAACGGGCGCAGTAATGGGCAGAGCAGTCAATCCTCCAGACCGGTATCCCGGAGCAGGCAGGGCTCAGCCAGTGATGAAAGCAAATGGCTTAACTGGTTTGATGAAAATGGTATTCATGGATTCGTCGACTGGACACCTGCCAACCATCCGACTCTCGGCGAGATCGAAGTAGGCGGCTTTATTCCCAACGTCAGGGTCAATCCACCGGCGGACCAGATCTCTGACCTGGCAGGAAAGCACGCTGAATTCACGGTATGGCTGGCAAATCAGACTGCGATAATCACACTTGTTGATACAGAAGTAGAGGCCAGGGGAGATGGATTCTTTCTGATCAAAGCCACCGTTCAGAACGACAGTTACCTGCCATCGGCTCTGGCCATGGGCACCACCAATAGAGCAGCTCTCCCGGTGATTCTGCGACTTCTGCCAACAGACGGAATGAAGATGAGAGGCGGAGACATTCAGCAGCAGATACGGGTCGTGAACGGTTCGGGAGGAAGGTCGGAGGTGAGTTGGCTGGTGCAGGCCGCCGCGGGCTCAACCGTGACTCTGGAGGTGCTGGCTGAAAGTGCCGGCGGTCTCAGGTCGATCACATTCACTCTGGACCAGGGGTTGGGAAGATGACAGGTAATGATCTCGAGAGGAATCAGGTGATGACAGTACGCACTATCTCTACCCTTTTCACTACAGCCTGGCTTCTGCTTTCAATGCAGGTAACCGCTCTGGCTCAACCCTTTCAGGTTCCCGATCGGGATCCCAGGGTAGATATCCGGTTCGACCGCTATCACGATTACGAAGCGATCGGTGAAGCGATTGATGCACTGATCGCCGAATATCCACAATTCCTGAGGTTGGAAGTACTGGGCAAATCATGGGAAAACCGCGACATCAGGTGCGTCGTGATCAACAATCCAGACACCGGCCCCGATACAGACAAGACTGCCTTCTATGTCGACGGAGGCATCCATGGAAATGAGATCCAGGGGATCGAGGTTAATCTGTATCTCATCTGGTTTTTGATGGAAAATTACGACAGCCTGCCAAAGGTCAAAGAACTGGTCGATTCACGGGCATTCTATGTAGTGATCACTCAGAATCCCGATGGCTCTCAATTCTGGTTCGATTATGCAAATACAGGTTCCTCCAGCCGCAGCGGCACCAGACCATTAGACAGCGATAACGATGGTCGTATGGACGAAGATGGATACAACGACCTCGATGGTGACGGTAACATCGTCCAGATGCGCAAGTATCTACCGGGCAAGGGGAACATGAAGATCAGCCCGGTCGACCCGAGACTTATGGTTCAGGTCGAACCTGGTGAAACCGGTGACTACATCATGCTGGGCTATGAAGGAATAGATGACGATGGGGATGGTCGATTAAATGAAGACGGTCCCGGCGGTTACGATCTGAACCGGAACTGGCCCGGGGACTGGGAGCCCAACTGGATTCAGAGAGGAGCCCACTGGTACCCGTTGAGCAATCCCGAATCGAGGGCGGTAGCAGAATTTTTTCAGAGCCACCCGAATATCGCCGGGGTGCAATCGTGGCACAATACCGGCGGCATGATTCTGAGAGGCCCGGCCACCGAGCGACATGGCGAGTTTTCCCGTCGCGACCTGCAGGCATACGACTACATAGGCAGAAGGGGTGAGCTGATTCTCCCCTACTACCGATACATCGTCATCTGGGACGATCTCTATCCTTCATACGGCAGTTTCCTGGATTATACGGTTGATTATTTTGGCATCTTCTCTTTTGCCAACGAACTCTGGTCAAGCCGGAAGTATTTCAACGAAGCGTGGACAGAGAACAGCCCGGTGTCTGACGAGGAGCGCATGCTCTTCTGGAATGACGTTGTAAATATGGGTGCATGGTTCGTCGACTGGCATGAAGTTGATCACCCGCAATACGGTACAGTTGAACTGGGTGGGTGGTCAAAATACCACGGACGGGTCACCCCTCCATTTCTGCTGCAGGCCCTTTGCCATCGCAACGCGATGTTCGCGATATTCCATGCAGACCAGATGCCCCAGGTTGAAATGGGTGAAATCGAGGTGGAGCACATTACAGGGAGTACATTCAAGGTCACGGCAAAAGCCAGTAATCCGAAAGCAATTCCAACGCGTGCGGACGTCGCTCGAAGCAACCGTATCGACCTGCCCGACTTCTTCTTTATCGAAGGAGAGGACCTGACTGTTGAAATCGGCGGGTTCGTCTCCGGAGTAATGCAGGATGAGATTGATACAGTAGAAAGAAGACCTGCCAGAATTGCAGTGGAACGGGGAATCAACGGAATGGGATCAGTTTCCGTTTCATGGATCGTGACCGGCAGCGGCGAGGTTTCAGTAACGTATGAGAGCGCCAAGGGCGGTACCGTAACCCGGTTGGTGGAATTAAGATAGGCTGATGGAAATGAATTACTTCTATCCGTTGATAATCGTTATTGGCTGGGGTCTTATCGCCTTCATCCTTCTTCTGCTGGCTACCTTCAGAGCCAGGGCTATCGTAAAGATACCGATACTGCGTTCAGACGTTCCCTCGACCACCTGCAAAAAATGCCGGCTGCCCTTTCATAAATACTCCTTCAAATGCGGGCGGTGCGGTGCTTTTATGCGGTCCCGTCTGGTTTATTTCATCGGTCGGAATATTGTCGAACCTCTGCTGGCCCTGCTGATCGTCCCATGGATACTGCTCTTTGGACTAATTCTATCGACGATACTCTGGTTTACCTCACTCCTGATGCCCCGCATTACCCCGTTATTTGAGCGACTGGCGAACCTGCTCGGTTCCTGGATAGCTCCGACTTTCGCCCGATGGGTTCCACAGCAGTGGCACATGCTGGCCGCAGGCACCGTGATGCTTCCCAATGAAGTTGATGTACCAGTTGATACAGTGATAGGAGCTGCTCTCACACTGGGAACCTGCCTGCTGGAAAAATCAGGTGATGAACTGGTTGTCCGCGTGCCCAAACCTACCGAAGAAACTCTTCAGATTTTGAGGAAAACTCCTGGAAGAATTCAGGAAGCGTGGGGATATATTTCTGACGGCCACTATGTTGTGCCCACATACAGTGATAAAATTATCGAAGCAAGATCGCATGGTGAGGATCTACTTAGATATGTGGAGGGATTCACCGCTCACCTCGAAGATCCCATGAGGGCGATAGAAGTATCCCTGATCAACCGAAAGAATTCGGAAGGGAACGGCTCCCGAGCCCCCTGGAAGTTCCTCATTCGACGTGAGCCCCCGCGCAGGGGAGCATATCCGGTCAGATGGGAGATCCACGCAGAGTCCGATACACTTCTGAAGATTGAAGGCCTGATCAACGACCTGAGCGCATGGGACTCCCTGCCCTGCGAATTGAAATTCGGCTGAGTTTACAGCAGATGTGTGACCGGAAAGTTCAGCTTTCCTGAAGAGTCGAACTCCAGGTAGTTTCCCTTATCCACTATTTCCAGGTCTGACCGTTCTTCCACTTCGTCACCGAAGGCATCACTGAGACGAAGAATATCCAGATGGAGCGTATCTGCCACATGCATAATCCGGGCAGAGGCAGGCTCAAGAAGACCGCATGTATCCAGGGCCGTAACAATGCATTCACGGTCATCAGCAAGCACAACTGGACGGCGGGCCTTGTAGGGAACCATTGCGGTGATTGCATTCAGACTTGTTTTTTTCCAGTCTATCTGCTCATCCATCCTCTTCGGGATAAAATCAACCAGTCCAACACCGAGAGCATTTCCATGGGTCTCAGCAGTCAACTCCCGTACCACGAGCCGGGTGACCTCTGCATTGGCCGGTCGCAAGCCATCCTGCCTCCGTTCCCACCAGTCCAGACTGCCCCTGCCGGTAACGTTGGGATCCACTCCAACACCGCTAATGTCCTTTCCCATTCTGTCTACAAGCAGCAGGTCGGCCTTCAGGAAAGGGAGTCGAGCCATCAATTCGAGAGCTTCCTGAAGCAGGGTTGCTTCTATTTCGAAGACATCTTCTGGACGAACGCCGACTAAGCGAGCGGTTTCATCATAAGCATTTTCCAGAATTGCCAGAAATCCCACCACCCTGGCACTCTCCATTACTACCGGCACTGCCTCACCTACCAGAGTCGCAAAACCGGCATCCACCGCCGCACGATGATAGAGAGCTGCTCCCTCCAGCTTGCCCAGACCTATGAGCATCATCTTCAACAGACCGCTCTCTACCCGCCCGCGGAATTCGGTATGAGGTTTCACCCTGTTGACTACAAAAATGGCATCAGCTTCGTGAGCATGTCTGTCAACATGCACCGGCAATCCCCTCGGGGTGTGACCGATAACCACCGTCTCCATTGAAGCACGGATTGGGGCACCGCAGTTTCCCTCTGTTATTCCGAGCGATTCGAGCACCTGCAGCTGGCCTTCAGTTGTGCCGCCTCCATGGCTTCCCATGGCAGGCACAAGAAAGGGTTCGAAACCATTCTCCCTGAGAAAGGAAACAGTAATTCCCAGGATCTCAGGGATGTTGCGTATACCACGGCTGCCAGCCGGGATCGCAACCGTTCCACCCGGCGGAATCTCGGAAGAAAGATCGAGCAATTCCAGCTCTCTGAGGACCGCCCCTTCCAGATCCTTTTCGTGCGGGGCATCTACATGGCGACGAACAGTCAACATTTGAGGTAGATCCATAATGGATTGAATATGGTTCTGCGGAGTGGGTACGTACCAGAGGAATCACATGAAAGTGGATGTATATCATTAGTTGTCGGGGGCACCCTTCATAATCTAGCCAATGATTGATCGCAACGAACTGAAGCGACTTTTTCAGGAAGCGAATCACCGGGCAGAAGTGCATCAGTACCGGGGTGCCATATCTGTTTATCGGAAGGTTCTCACTCTGGCAGGCAGTCACGATTCAGTGGCAGCTGAATGTGCTCACTGGGGCATCGGTGAAGTTTACTACACGATGGGAGACTATCCTCAGGCTCTCCAGGCACTCGAATCTGCACGAACCATCAACCCGGGTGAATCCGCCTACTATTACCTGCAGGGAGTCATCCATACCCGCATCGGTAATGAAGCAGAGGCTCTGGTGGCCCTGGCAAAAGCAGTTCAATTGGAACCGGAAAAACCAAAGGTCCTTCGCGAATATGGATGGGCTCTTCACAGATTCGGATACCGTGAACAAGGGATGGGGATGCTTCATAAGGCATTATCACTAAACAGTACAGATCACCTCACATTTACTGAACTCGGACTTTCATATGCCGCCGAAGGCAGGTATGGAGAGTCTCTTGTCTGTCTCGAACGAGCTCTGGAGCTGGCACCTGGTGACCTGGGAATATCTGTTGCTATCAGCGCAGTTGATAGATTTGCCTGCACCGGCGATGCTCGTTATCCGATCCCTGCAACGGGTCCCAATCTGGCCGGTCCTTCTGAAGAGTGGGATGATGAAGAGGATGGGGAAGAAGTTGGGGAAGAAGATTGGGAAGAGAGCGGTGATCTGGAAAGTGACTGGGACGAGAAGGAACTGGAAGAAGGAACAGGAGACGAGGAGGAATGGGGAGAGGACACCGAGGATGAGGGATTATAAGTTCACTGTTCCGTAATACTGAAGCTGAGTACCGCGCTAAATAAAAAGGGTCCGGCATGCACTGACACACCAGACCCTTCAGGTCACTTTTATTGATTATTCAATCAACCCTGCTGCAGTACAACAAAGCAGCTTAGAGTTCCACCAGCTCCAGTTGCTCCTTAACAAGATTAGCACTGGTTTTCAGTGCTTCAGATTCCTCATCGGTCAGCTGCACTTCGAGGATCTCTTCGATTCCATTGGAGCCCAGCTTGCAAGGCACACCAACGAAAGTTCCTTCGATCCCATACTCGCCTTCAAGCATGGCTGAACAGGGAAGAACGCGGTTCTTGTTCTTCACGATACTCTCAACCATCTGGGCTGTTGCGACACCAGGAGCGTAGTATGCACTTGCCGTCTTCAGAAGTGCTACAATCTCTCCACCCCCCTTGCGTGTACGCTGGACCAGAGCCTCTATGTCCTCACTGGACATCAACTGTGGGAGCGGGATCCCTGAAATGGTTGTGTAAGAGGGAAGCGGAACCATGCTGTCTCCGTGCCCGCCGAGTACCATTGCCTGAATATCTTCTGTAGAGACATTCAGCTTTTCAGCAATGAAAGAACGGAATCGAGCGGTATCCAGGATACCTGCCATTCCTACCACCCTGTTCTTCGGAAAACCAGACACTTTCCATGCAACCCAGGTCATAACGTCAAGCGGGTTGGCCACCATAATGATGATCGAATCAGGGCTGGCTTTTGCAACTTCGGCTGTTACACTCTTCGCGATAGCCACGTTGGCATCGCGGAGGTCATCACGAGACATCCCCGGCTTGCGGGGAAGACCGGACGTAATTACAACGATATCGCTGCCTGCTGTTTCGGCGTAATCGTTTGTTCCGATCAATCTTGTGTCGAAAAGGGATACCGGGGCTGACTCCCACATGTCGAGCGCTTTGCCCTGCGGCATATCCTCAATGATGTCGATAAGTATTACTTCCTGGGCCAGCTCTTCAAGGGCACAGTTATGCGCCACTGTTGCGCCTACGTGACCGGCGCCAACAACTGTAATCTTTTGCGCACCCACGGTTCACGTCCCTTTCTATGAGGATTAATGAAAATCGGTGAATTACGACTGTGGCTCGACGCGGACCAGCTTGCGTCTACGACCACGCCGCTCGAAAACAACGGTGCCGTCTACCATGGCAAACAGTGTGTCATCACCGCCCCGTCCAACATTGGGGCCAGGGTGGATACTGGTACCACGCTGTCGCACGATAATCGTGCCGGTTGTGACTTCCTGCCCACCATAGCGTTTTACACCAAGATATTGTGGATTGGAATCCCTACCGTTTCGACTGGAGCCAACGCCTTTTTTATGGGCCATTTATCTACCCCCCTGAAATTTTCAGGCTGCCTGAATTGCAGTTACGACAGCTTCTGTGTATTGCTGCCTGTGGCCTGCAATACGGCGATAGTTCTTACGGCGCTTCTTCTTGAGGACTGTGACCTTGCGATCTCTGCCATGCCCCAGAACTTCCAGGCTGACACTGGCACCAGATACTTCCGGTGTACCGATCTCTGCCTTCTTATCCGCACGGATAAGAAGTACCCGATCAGCTTTCAAGGTCTTTCCTGCCTCCAGGTCCTCATGGTAGGGAATGCGTACAACATCCCCTTCACGAACTACCATCTGTCGGCTTTTAACTTCTATTACTGCGTACACACCGTTCCTCCAATTAAGTACACCGTTCTTCAATTAAAACCTTTACCTGTTGACCGTCAAGCACACCAGGAGCTTCGATTAACTCAGAAAGCGGTCGGTCACGTACCGTTTTCGTCTAACGCTGAATACTTCGAACCGATCGGCTTCCAGCTGGTCGTTCGCTTCAAACTGGATCCTCAGTCTGCATCTGTTTTCGATTGCTCTGATGAGCTGGCCATTGTTTTCCCCAAGATGTTCTGCTACTGCAGGATTCACCTCGAGTCGGAATTTACGATCGCGTGAACCTACACGCGCTCGCTGGAACCAGCGCTCGATTTTGGTTGTGACGGTCTCACGACTCAAGATCCGGCCCATACCACCACATGTCGGGCAGAGTTCACTCAACGTGTGAAAGAGGCTCGGGCGAATCCGCTGCCTGGTCAACTGTACCAGTCCGAACTCAGAGAAATCAGAAATATTGAATTTCGCCCTGCTTCTCTTCATCCCGGCCCTCATCTCCCCCAGGACCTGTCTCTGGTGCTCCGGATCATCCATATCGATGAAATCGATCACCACGATCCCGCCGATATCCCGCAGACGTAGCTGACGTGCAATTTCTTTGGCGGCCTCGATGTTGGTCCGCAGGATAGTCTGAGCCTGGTCCTTCAACCCAACATACCGGCCTGTGTTTACATCTACCGTCACCATACCTTCGGTGTGTTCAATATTGATATTGCCGCCGCGCTTCAGCCAGACCTTCGCATCGAAGGTCTTTTTGATTTCCGGTTCAAAACCGTACCGGTCGAAAATCGGCTCCTTGCCTCTGTACAGGTTGACCCGGGTCAGAAGATGCGGTGCCACATCTCTCAGATAGCGGCGTGAATCTTCGTAAACTTTTCTGTTATCGATCGTCAGCCGATCTACATCGGCACCGAACAGATCTCTGATGGTACTGTTGGCGAAACCAGTTTCTGCATGGATGCGACTCGGTGCAGGATTGGAAGCATAATTCTTCTGAATATCTTCCCAGCGCTGTATCTGGCGGACGAGGTCGTTCTGTATGGCCTTCTGATCTTTTCCTTCAGCTTCAGTCCTGAGAATTACTCCCAACTCTTTCGGCTTGATGGTCCGGATAATTTTGTAAAGTCTCCTGCGCTCGTTCCTGTCCGATATTTTTCTGCTTATGCCTATCTTGCTGTCTGCAGAAAGCAGGACAAGGAACCGCCCGGGAAGGCTTATCTGAGTAGTTAGTCTGGGGCCCTTGGTACCGATTGGCTCTTTGGTAACCTGGACCATGATGTCCTGGTTACGCTTGAGCCTTTTCTCTATCGGTAGCCTGTCCCCACCTGAACGCGTCGTAGCGGATGGCCTGGCTCTTCGACTGCTTGAGCCTTTCTGGTTGTTACTCTGTTCTCTGCCGTCCTCTTCGGAATCTTCTTCGTACTCTACATCAAGGGCAGCAGTTAATTCCTCCATCCGGGTGGAGATATCCGAAACATGAAGAAATGCACTCATCTCCATGCCGATATCCACAAATGCGGCCTGCATCCCCGGAAGTACCGTCTTGACATCGCCTTTATAAACGTTGCCGACCGTACGGACGTTGTCGGGCCGTTCGACAAACAGCTCGACCAACTGGCCATCCTCCAACAACGCGATGCGCTCTTCCGTCGCGCCGACGTTGATGAAGATCTCTTTTTCCAACTACGGTATTCGCCCCCTCCGGCGATCCCTCCTATTCTGGGTATCTGAGGGGATGGAGCAAAATAAAAAGTGTGGCGGAGAGCCTGTCCGCTCCGGGCGAACTGATTACGACCGGGTAAGTTGCGGTCAACCTTGACCTATTTAAAAACTTCCTCCGTATTGCAGGAACAATACCTGACGTGGCTACGGGGGAATCGAAAGGCTCCACTACGCTCGGAAACGGTTGGTGTAACAACCATTAACGGCTTAATAGTCTCTCCGCATGCAGGACACACGTCGCCCTTCTGCTCCCGCTTTTTGGCGAGTTTGTCCGCGAATGTTTTTCCTTTTGCCATATCTTCTGAGCCCTTTTTTACCCGGCCACCAACTTCTTAGAGCACTATAAGGTGAGTGTGATTACCTGTTGTGTCAATTGGAATGTCACTTGCCATTCTTATCACAATTCAGCCCGAATGAACCGCCTCTGCAAGATCCCTTATGCTCTCAACAGCCCAGGTTCCTTCCAGGCTATTGCCAATAACGATTGCGGATGCACCTGCCTCAACCCGGGATTGCACATCGTGAGCAGTCCTGATTCCTCCTCCGACTATTACTGGAAGTCGGGCTGCACTGTTCACCTCACTGATAATGGACTCCGGAACTGCCAATTCTCCTCCCGAACCACCTTCCAGGTAAATAAATCTCATACCCATAAACCGCGCTGCCAGCGCATGGGCAACCGCAATATCCGGCTTGTCTCTGGGCATCGGTGCCGTCATTGACATGTACTGTGCACTGGTTATTCCCCCAGAATCTATCAGCATATATCCAGTGGGAATCGCTTCCAGTCCAAGTTCATGGATCCGGGGAGCCGCAACCACCTGCTGACCGATTATGTATTCGGCGTTTCTTCCCGAAATAAGCGAAAGGAACAGGATTGCATCGGCGTGATCTGATATCTGGCCAGGGTTGCCCGGAAAGACAACAACTGGCAGATCGGTTCCCTCTTTTACTGATTTCACTGCACCGTCGAAATTGCCGCTGAGCATCAGGCTGGAACCAACAAAGATAAAATCGACGCCTCCCTCCTGACCGATCTCGGCTGCCCGGCTCAATTCATCGGAAGAATTCCTGTCGGGATCAAGCAGCATACAAAAAGCCGCTCCTTTTTCACTGACAACCTCTCTGAAA
>Ga0255052_10003359_pt1 | contig 11157 bp, 9 predicted proteins | sample JV7_2_21_MG_FD_188632 | JGI IMG/M metagenome (GOLD analysis project Ga0255052, IMG submission 188632) | Seawater microbial communities from Jervis Inlet, British Columbia, Canada - JV7_2_21 | ecosystem: Environmental > Aquatic > Marine > Inlet | place: Canada: British Columbia | collected...
AAACCACGTTTGCCTACAAAGTCATCTCACAGCTCGGCCAATATTCTCCGAATTTGAAATCACTGATCGTCGACCATGAATTCTTGACGCCGCCAGACATCGAAGAACAATTTCATGCCGTTCAGGGGCACTGGCACCATGGCGAGCTTTCAATTCATCAGTCTTTCATGATGCGACCCTTGCATGGCGCTGCACAGTACGACACTCCAATAGCAAGGCTGTTCTTGTGCGGCGCCGGTAGTCACCCGGGTGGAGGCCTGACTGGTCTTCCAGGTCACAATGCCGCGAAGCGTATCCTCAAACTCGGGGGAGCGAAATGAAAATAGATCACGAGCATTTTCGCCAGGCGTTGCAACGCACGCCGTTTCACGATCGCATTTCTGCTTTGTCGACGTCAGAGGAATGGATGAGCTGGAATACCTACAAGGTCCCGCGGGTCGTCGACAAGCTATCGACCGAATATTTTGCCGTCCGTAGCGGATGCGCAGTGATGGATCTCACACCGATGGAGAAATATCGCATTACCGGCAAAGGCGCGCGCGAATATCTCGATCGACTGCTCGTCCGCGATTTATCGAAACTCCGGCCGGGGCGAGTGACCTATGTCGCCTGGTGCAACGATGAGGGCAAAGTAATCGATGACGGGACATTGTTTCAGCTTGGCGAAAATGTCTACCGCCTGTGCTCGCAGCAGCATCAACTTGACTGGCTGCTGATATCGGCCGCCGGTTTCGACGTGGAGATTGAAGTGGAAACCCACGACGTCGCCGCTTTGGCCGTTCAGGGCCCAACTTCGTACTCGGTACTGGCTGCCGCGGGCATCAACGATCTGGATCAATTGAGCCCATTCGGTATTGCAGACCTGCATTGCGGGGATATTCCCGTCATGGTTTCACGTACCGGTTATACCGGAGACCTTGGGTACGAACTTTGGATCGATCCCGGGCATGCACTACCGTTGTGGGACGCAATTTTCGGCGTCCAGGGCCAATACGACATTCATGCGATGGGTTTGTCGGCTCTCGAGATGGTGCGGATTGAAGCCGGCTTCATAATGCCCGGTTTTGATTTCAATACGGCTGAAGCAACAGTTCGGGATGGCTACGATCGCTCGCCCTATGAAGTCGGCCTGGGCTGGATTGTGAATCTGGACAAAGGTCACTTTACCGGCCGCAAAGCGCTAATTGCAGAGAAATCACAACCCCTGAAACGGCAGCTGACGAAAATCGTGGTCCAGGGAAACAAACCAGTGGGCGAGGCATTTATCTACGACCGAAAGGGTGGCAAGCTCGTCGGCGAGATCAAGTGCACAGCCTGGTCGCCTATTCTCAAGGCGAACCTTGCACTGGCAGATATCGATTTCATCAAGGGCCGCCTGCCTGCCAAATTGTGGGCAAAGTTCGACTACCAACGCGAGCTCAAGTGGCGAACGGCCTGGGCGAAGTGCCATGCCCGGTCAAAACCCTTCTACAGCCCGGAACATCGCTCCGCTACACCGCCGCCAAATTTCTAGTATCTTCCTAGTATCTTCGGCACAGCAACGATAGAAGTAACTCACTGCTATGACTGGCAACGGTACAACCCTGCTGCATCACCGCGCCGTATTCGACGGCTGGCGCTCGATTTCATGAATGAGGTGCACCACCACAAGAAAGTTCTCGGCGTCCGGGACATGGTGTTGTTCAGTGTCTCGGCAATTCTGTTGCTCGATACGCTTGCCGCAGGCGCCTCGATCGGTGTACAAAGCATTTTTTGGTGGCTATCCCTCGGCCTCGTGTTCTTTGTACCTTACGCCCTGATTTGTTCGGAAATGGGAACCACCTATCCGGAGCAGGGCGGTATCTATGCCTGGGTGCGGGATGCGTTCGGCGGTCGCTGGGCGTCGCGAGTCACCTGGGCGTACTGGGTGAATACGGCGGTCTGGCTGCCCGCGATCTACATCCTGTTTGCGGGTGTTTTCTCGCAGTTGTTCCTGCCCGATATGTCACTCGCGTTGCAGATTGGAATCGCGATCGGACTGGCGTGGCTCAGTGTCGTGATCAACGTGATCTCGCTGAACATCGGCAAGCTCGTGCCGAACCTGGGCGCGGTCATCAAGTCCGCAGTCTTCGTTGCAATCATTGGTGGTGCATTCCAATACGCACAGACTCACGGCGTCGCCAATCGCTTCGATCTTGCAAGCATGACGCCGGAATGGGGCGAGAGCCTCAAATACATCTCGGTCATCATTTACGGCATGCTCGGCTTCGAGCTGGTCAGCGCTGGCAGTGAGGAGATGGACAATCCGCAGCGAGACGTGCCGCGGGCGATATTGTTGTCCGGTCTGATCATCATCGTCTTGTACACGCTGGCAACGATCGCCTTGCTGACGGCATTTCCCGCCAACGAAATCGATGTGGTGGAAGGGCTCGTCGATTCGATGTACCTGTTCTTCGGCGACACCGGCGCGGGCGCCGCGATGGCAACGATTCTGGGCATCGGAGCCCTGTACACATTTTTCGCCAATGGCGTGACATGGGCGCTGGGTTGTAACCGCGCTGCCGCGGAAGCTGCCATCGAGGGCGAGTTACCCGCGGTATTCGGTAGGAAACACCCGGCTCATGAGACGCCGGTCGGCGCCGCGGTCCTGATGGGTATTGTCAGTACGGTGATGTTGCTGGGGTACGGGCTGATTGCAACAACCAACGCCGATCTGTTCTGGTCGCTGTTCGCTTTCAGCGCCGTTATCTTTCTCCTGCCCTACATCGGCCTCGTACTTGCGTTTCGCAAGATGCGGCGGACGGACCCGGATCGACACCGGCCGTTCAGGGTTCCGGGTGGTTCGTTAGCAGCCAACCTTTTGGGCCTGCTCTGTGCTGCGATACTCGCGATTGCGATCTTCTTCTTCGTATACACGCCGAACGAGGGCATGCAGTGGTCCGTGTTCGTCGGCGCGACAGCCGTGCTGTTGCTCGGCGAGTTCGTGATTCGCTACGCGGAGTTTCAACGGCGTAGCGAATAATTTTCTTTCCGTGGGCGCGTGGCATGTCAATCGAGCCGCTACGACAATTGGGTCGAACCTCAGCCGCGTACGCGAAAACGACTAGCGTCACACGGAGCGCAGATACCAGTCGAAGTCGAGTTGGCTGACCGTGTCGTGAAACCGCTGGCTTTCGCCACACCGATTGAGCGCGTAACACCTGCAGTAATTCCGGCCAAGGTATTCCGGTAATACCTTGCTGCGGGAGAATTTGTCGATCGCCGCATCCCATCGATTGGGGATTCTGAGCTTCGGGTTTATACGAGCACCTTGTTCGACCATTTTTCCCGGATCGCAACGATTCTTGAGACCGTGGTGCACGCCGGCAATGACTGCGGCTGTGACCAGGTATGGGTTGGCGTCCGCCCCAGCGACCCGGTGCTCAAAGCGCAGGTTTGACTCATCCGATTGCGGGATGCGAACGGATACCGCGCGGTGATTGACACCCCAGTTGGGTTCGACCGGTGCGAACATGTCCGGACGCAGCCGTCGATACGAGTTTGCATTGGGGGCGCAGATCAGGGTCGTTTCTGGCATGAGTTTCAACAGGCCGCCAACGGCGTAGCGAAGGCGGGCTGAAAAGGGCGGTGACGCCAGGTTCTCACGCCCATGAGAAAAATAGTTGCTGCCGCTACGATCGAGAAGGCTCATGTGAATGTGTAAGCCACTACCGGCATCCTCGGCAAATGGTTTGGCCATAAAACAGGCGATGAAACCATACTTGCGCGCGGCTGCCTTGACGGCGCGCTTGAGGAGCACCGTGTGGTCGCAGGCGAGTACCGGGTTGTCGACATGATGCAGATTGATCTCGAATTGACCAGGTGCGTATTCCGATATCGCTGATTCGGCCGGAATGTTCTGCGCTTCGCAATACGTGTAAACGTCGTCGAGAAAGGCTTCGATTTCGTAAAGATCATCGGGGTGATAAACCTGCGGGCCCGGTTGAATACGATTGCTTCCCGGGATTTTCGGCGCAGCGGCGCGCGGGGATTTCGCCTTGCCATCCAGAAGATAGAACTCCAGCTCGGTCGCCATTACCGGTTTTAGTCCCATTTTCGCCAGCGGCTCCAATGAACGTTCCAGCACATGACGAGGATCGGCGAAAAAGCGTGATCCATCTTTGGAGTTCATTCGAAACAGCGCCTGACCCATTGGTTTTTTCGCCCACGGAACAGGTGCGATACTACCGGCTACAAGTTCCGTCTGAACATCCGGGTCGCCGTCTTCCCCGCTGTATGGGACTCCCGGAGCAGTTTCACCGAGCGTCGTGAGCAATGTCGTTCCGGCGCAAAAATAAAAGCCGTGTTCGCAAACCTTGTCAAAGTCATGACGGCGAATGCGTTTACCTTTGAGAACTCCATTGAGATCGGGGATCAGAAGTTCAAGTGTTTCGAACGCGCCATATTTTTTCTGTGCGCGCCGAAGTTCAGCCATCAATGATTGGTGTGTTGCCATCTGATCATTCTCTACTGTTGCATCAGGCAGTGCATCGGCGATTCGTTATTCAGTCGCAACTGACTGTGTCGCACTATATTATGAATTACCATTCCAAAATATGATATCCACGATGCGAGAATCGACACCTCCAAAAGGGGCGCAGGCGGAGCTCAGACTTGTTGTTCTGCCGGGCGTGATTGTACTATGCACACTCAACCCCTGATCGCCGTTCCCGCCGACCGACGAGTTCTGGGCGCACTTCCGTTTCACATGGTTGGCGAAAAATATCTGGACGCCTTGGTTCGCGGTGCCGATGGATTACCTTTCATTATTCCGGCGATGGCAGGCAATATCGAAATTGATGATATCCTGAGCCGCTGTGACGGCGTTTTTCTTACCGGAAGTTACTCCAATGTTCAGCCGCATCACTATGACGGTGAGTCGAGCGAAAAGGGCACATTGTATGATGCCGAACGTGATTCCGTCACGTTGCCGCTGGCCCGCCGGGCACTCGAAACAGGCGTGCCGTTATTTGCAGTGTGTCGTGGCTTTCAGGAATTGAACGTGGCTCTGGGCGGGACGCTGCACCAGAAAGTCGGCGAGGTTGACGGCTACCACGATCATAAGGAGAACAAGGACGACCCGTTGGACGCGCAATACGGTCCTTCACATCCAGTGTCGCTGAGAGACGGTGGCCTGTTACGCGGGTTGACCTATGAGGAATTAATAATGGTGAACTCGCTGCACGGGCAGGGTGTTGCCCGGCTGGCTGACGGCGTTTCCGTCGAAGCAGTTGCCGACGACGGTTTGGTTGAGGCGTTTTGCGTTGACGATGTGCCTGCATTTAACCTCGCCGTGCAATGGCATCCGGAATGGCGCGTCGCAGAAAACGAGTTTTCCCTCGCGATATTTCAGGCATTCGGTGATGCGTGCAGGCAACATGCGCGGCGCAAACAGGTGCGATGTGGATAAAGACAACGTTTTTCAAGCCTGGCTGCAGGATCGCAAGATAGAGGATGTCGAGGCATTCGTCCCGGACATGGCCGGATCGGCGCGCGGTAAGGTCGTTCCTGCTGAAAAGTTCGGATCCGGGCAGATAAAGATGCCGGAAGCGATTTTTACGCAATCGATTTCCGGCAACTACATCACCGATGAATCTAACATTGAAGACCGGGACATGTGGCTGGTGCCCGATTCGACCACCTTGCGCCCTGTGCCTTGGGCATCGGATCCGGCGGCGTCCGTATTTCTCGACTGTTTTCACCGCGACGGTACGCAGGTAGCGAAGTCGCCGCGTACCGTGTTGCGCAACATCCTGGCGAAATACGAGGCGCGTGGCTGGGTACCTGTCGTTGCGCCCGAAGTCGAGTTCTACCTGTTGAGCCCACATTCGGATCCAAATGCTGAAGCCGAGCCGCCCGAAGGCCGGCTTGGCTGGACGGAGCTTACCAAGCAGCCGTACAGCATCGACACAATGAACGATTTCGATCCGTTCATTAACAGCGTGTACAGCTACTGCGAAGCACAGAGTATTAGTATCGATACGCTGTTGCAGGAGATGGGTCCGGCGCAGTTCGAGATCAATTTCCTACACGGCAATGCGCTGGAACTGGCTGATCAGGTTTTCCTGTTCAAGCGCACCATCCGGGAAGCAGCGATCGAGCACGAGATGCACGCAACGTTTCTGGCGAAACCGATGGCGGACGACGCAGGCAGTGCCCTGCACATACACCAGAGCATCGTCGACAAGCACGGCAAAAACATTTTCTCAACGGACCACGGCGAGGCGAGCGAATTGTTCTATGGTTTTTTGGGTGGACTGCAGCGCTACATGCCGGAGGCGATGCTGGTATTTGCACCGTACGTGAATTCGTATCGCCGCTTCATGAATCCCGAATCCTCCCCCGTGAACCTGGCCTGGGCCGTAGACAATCGCACCGTGGGTTTGCGAGTGCCCGATTCGCCGCCTGAGGCACGTCGAGTTGAAAATCGATTGGCGGGGTCGGACGTTAATCCCTATCTCGCCATCGCCGCGTCGCTGGCCTGCGGCTTCCTGGGCATGGTCGAAGGATTGCAGCCAACGGGTCCAACGGAAGGCAGCGCTTACCGCGCAGAATTTGGTCTGCACCGGCACATCATAGGCGCGCTGGAGGCGATGCGGGGCAGCAATGCCATGCGCGAGATGCTGGGTGAGGAATTCGTAACGCTTTACACGGTGCTTAAAGACGAAGAATACCGGGAGTTTCAGGAAATTATCACGCCGTATGAGCGCGAGATCCTGATGTTCAATGTTTGAGGTGGAATGAAAATGGCGGCAATCGAAAAGCGGTCCCGACGCGACTGGCAGGAACTGGATAAGAAGCATCACCTGCACCCGTTTACTGATCACAAGGAACTTCATGAACGTCGTTCGCGGATAATTACACACGCGGATGGAGTGTACATTTACGACGCGGATGGCAATCGAATACTCGACGGCATGTCGGGGCTGTGGTGTGTCAATGTTGGCTATGGACGGCAGCAAATTATCGATGCTGCCGCGGCACAGATGCAGGAGCTGCCGTACTACAATAACTTTTTCCAGTGCGCCCATCCGCCGGCCATTGAATTGTCCGCAATGCTTCAGGATCTAAGCCAGCCGCAATTCAAGCGCATATTCTTCGCGGGCTCTGGTTCAGAGTCGAATGATACGATCGTTCGGATGGTGCGCACCTATTGGGATCTGATGGGTCAGCCACAGCGTCACACCATCATCAGTCGCGAAAACGCTTATCACGGATCGACAGTGGCTGCTGCAAGCCTCGGCGGTATGAAGGCCATGCACAAGCAAAGTGGTTTGCCGATCCCCGGAATCGTACACGTTGAACAGCCGTATTGGTTCGGCAGCGACCAAAGTTTGTTGCCCGATGAATTCGGGCTGGAAGCCGCGCGATCGATCGAACTAAAGATTAAGGAGCTCGGACCCGAAAACGTCGCTGCGTTTATCGGCGAGCCGATTCAGGGTGCCGGAGGCGTTATTATCCCGCCGGATTCCTATTGGCCGGAGGTGCAACGAATCTGTGACGAATACGGAATTCTCTTGATATCGGACGAAGTCATTACCGGCTTCGGGCGTCTGGGGGAGTGGTTTGGTGCCGATTATTTCGGGATCAAACCCGATTTCATGCCGTTTGCAAAAGGTGTGACCTCAGGCTATTTGCCGCTCGGCGGCGTTTTCGTCAGCGATCGTGTCGCCGACGTGCTGATCGAAAAGGGCGGCGAGTTTTTCCATGGCTACACGTATTCTGGGCATCCGGCCGCCTGCGCGGTCGCCATCGAGAACATCAGGATACTCCAGCGCGAAAACCTGATTGAGCGTATCAGGAACGATATTGGCCCCTACTTGCAGAAAAAATGGTCGGCCCTTGCCGAACATCCATTAGTGGGCGATAGCCGAATGGTCGGTCTGATGGGCGCTTTTGAACTCGTCAAGAATAAGAGACCGCGGGAGCGCTTCGACGAAGAACAGGGCGTGGGTGCATCGTGTCGAGACTTTCTGCTCGGCCATGGGGTTTGTTTGCGTGCTGTCGGAAACACGATTATTTGTGCACCGCCGTTTGTGCTGTCGCATGCCGAGGCCGATGAATTGATCGAAGCAACATGGAAAGCACTGGATCAGACGCAAGAGTTGGCATAAGTATCATGGACGAGCGAAGCAACGATCACGCGCTGTAACTTAGAATCAGCCGCTGATTCAGCGGAGTACCCATTTGACAATCAATCGCAGCACTGTTTTCCAGGCATTCAAGTACATCGTCTACGTATTGTTGGCAATGAATGTTTACTGGTTCTTTGCTGAAGAGTTTCTCGCTGCCAAAGTACAGTTTCCAAATGGCGTCGGCGCCGCGGTAATGATCGAAGCCTATGCCGCAACGATCGATACTGCCGCCTGGGTCGTCCTGCTGCTGATGTTTGAACTCGAGACCTACGTACTTGAGGATGAACACTTCACGCCACCCATCACATGGTCTTTGCACGGCCTCAGGGCGGTCTGCTACGCGTTTATTGTGTATGCATTCTATGGCTATATTGAGAATCTTCTTTCGCTCGATGGCATGACCCCGATCGCTAACGTGAGTGATCTCTGTGCCCTTGCCGGCGATTGGTCGTATTCCACTACGTTGGATGAATACACAGAAATTACTGCAGCAAACTGCAATACATTCTCGACCGCCTTATCGTTCCTGAGCTTCAACAACATGCAGGCCGTTGTGGATCTCGACGGTCAAAAGGAGATTATTGGATTGGCGTGGGTCGACGTCATTAATTCAGCCGTTTGGCTGCTGGTTGTCGTTGTGCTCGAAATCGATGTCCGCTTGCAGGAGAGAAACCGATATGAGAGCGCAGTTCTTTACGCCAGCAATGTCATTAAGTTTGTTCTCTATACTGCGCTGCTTTTTGCGGCCATCTACTGGGGCTTCAACGGCGACTTTGTCGATTTTTGGGACGCCTTCCTTTGGTTGGTGGCATTTGTCTTTATCGAACTCAACGTTTTAGAATGGCGCCAGGAATCGCTCGAACGGGCAGAAGCGACTGCGAGCATGTAATCTTTAGCCTTGGGCTTGGCGTTCTTAATTTTTTGTTGCTGATAACATCTGTCGCGCCGGGATACAACGTGGGATACAAGTGATAGTCGGTAACGGGTGAATACCAGTGAGCGATAAGGTCGTCAAAAAACAATAAGTGATGGGTAAGAAGTCAATGGTAAGCATACTTTTCGTCTGCATGGGCAATATCTGCCGATCACCAACTGCGGAGGGTGTTTTCCGGCATGTTGTCGAAAAGAAGGGACTCTCGGATCGTATAGCGGTTGACTCGGCGGGTACGCACGCTTTTCACGTCAACGAACCACCTGATAGGCGTGCGCAAGCAGCGGCTGAACGTCGCGGGATTTCGATGTCAGATATTCGTGCCCGACGGATTCAGGCAAGTGACTTCGACCGATTCGATTACATCATCGCGATGGATCGTGGCAATCTCTCGATGCTGATCGAGCAAAGTGACGCCGAACACCACAGCAAGATTCGATTGTTTCTGGATTACACGTCAGGGAACGAAGACGAAGTGCCCGATCCATATTACGGTGGCGCCGCAGGATTCGAACGTGTGCTTGACCTGGTTGAAGAAGCGTCCCGAGGCTTGATCGAGACGCTAGGAAAATAGCTCTGTAGGAGCCCGCCCCAGCGGGCGATAGCTGCGTTCGTTAGAGCGCTGAAGATGCCGCCCGCTGGGGCGGGCTCCTACCGCTAATTGTTCACTCGCCCGGCGGCGTGTTGTCATCCCAGGGCAGCAAGCGTCCTTCAGGCTTCGGCTTCGGCTCCGGCCTGGGTTCCGGCTCCGATTCTGGCTTGGGTTCCGGCTTCGATTCTGGTTTGGGTTCAGGCTTTGATTCTGGCCTGGATTCAGCTTGTTTCCCAGATGAAATATTACTTGAAACATCAGCTTTATCTTCTTGTTTTGCCGATGGTTTCATCGGTTCACTGGGAGGCTTAGGTGCTGCGGCTGGTGCCGGCATATTCGGGTGCGTGTCGCCCAAATCCTTCTGTGAGCTGGACGCGTCGGCCGCACGTTCCGCATCGGTGCGCACCTTCGGCGGTCCATCATCACGTTGAATCTTGGCCGTCGATTCTTTCGCGCCTGAAGGCGCTCCTACCACTTCGGGCACCGCTTCCACGACCGATTTCTCTGCGGGTTTTTTCGCAGGAGCTTTCTTCCTGGTGGCCTTTTTCTTTGCTGGTTTTCTTGCAGCGGCCTTCTTCGGAGTTGGCGTCTTGGCCGCTTGCTCGTTCGGGCCTGAAGGCTCTCCTGCAGGACTTGCCGGCGTATCCACGAGTTTTTCTACTGGCTTGGCTGTTTCGGCTTGCTGATTCTGTTGCTCGGCAGCCGTGTCCTGCGCCGGCTTATCAGCACCACCGCGGCGTCGGCGTCGACCGCCGCGACTGCGTCGATTGCGCGACGGCTTACGCTCTCCGGTTTGCGCATCATCACGGCTTTCCTGGCCTTCCGGCTTGGGCTGCTGTTTTTGAGCGCTGTCTTGAGCCTGACGGCCCTTGCTTTGGCTGGTTTTCTTTTTGGCAGTTTTCTTCGAGCGCTTCTTCTTGGCGCCGCGATTGTCGCCCTGGCGTTTTGCGTCCTGGCGCTTGGCATCCGGACGACGGCGGCCGCGTTGTGCGCCCCGTGAACGACTGTCGCTGCCGGAACCCTTGCGACGCTGGCTTTGCTGGCGTTTCCTGGCGGGCTTCTTGTCGCTACCCGAGAACAGCGCGAGCAGGCCGGCCCAGAATCCACCGCCCGATGACTTGCGTTTCGGCACCCGCGACGTAGGTTTCATAACGGCAATAGCGGCTGGTTCAACCGCCTTTCGCTCCAGGATGGCCTGCGGCGATTCTGGCTCGGCTTCAGCGTCGGTTAGTTCGTAGCTGGCGCCAGCGTTCTCGGGCAGTTCGGTCTGATCGTCACGCACGCGGCGAACGACATAGTGAGGTGTTTCAAGTGCCGGGTTGGCGACCAGTACGACCTGCATCTCGTTGCGCGACTCCAGACTCTGTACCCAGTCGCGCTTTTCATTGAGAAGATAGGTTGCCACCTCGACCGGCAGCTGCGCGATGACCTTGGACGTGCGCTCCTTGCGTGCCTCTTCGCCGATGATGCACGCAAGGAGC
>Ga0255052_10003360_pt1 | contig 11151 bp, 4 predicted proteins | sample JV7_2_21_MG_FD_188632 | JGI IMG/M metagenome (GOLD analysis project Ga0255052, IMG submission 188632) | Seawater microbial communities from Jervis Inlet, British Columbia, Canada - JV7_2_21 | ecosystem: Environmental > Aquatic > Marine > Inlet | place: Canada: British Columbia | collected...
TCGGCAGGTAAGCCGAAAATTGAAACATCTCTATCCTGATCATCTTCATCCCATACTTCGAAACCGTACGAATGCTTGGGTGCTCCCGCCGTACTTCTGCCACGAGTCTTGATCCCACCCCGCCCGGCAAAATCAACCGGATCGGTAATGTGTGCGCGACCATCTATACCGATGTCAATGAAAACAGAAGAGACCCTTCTGTAAACTCCATAGATTATACTCTGGCGATTCGTATCGACTATAACAATCGGCAGGTCGGAACTGAAGCTCTGAATATCATTAGCCAACGCGATGTAAGAATGGCTGACCACGGGGCTCGGCGCCTTTGAAGTCTCATATACGCGGGCCGTAACCTCGACGGTATTGCTGATTAAGATAGAACCCGTATATCGTCTTGACTTTTCTGTCGGCTTGGTCCCATCGAGTGTATAGCGGATTTGAGCACCGGCAGAAGAGACCGTTAATCCCAGGGAAAAAGAACTCGTAAACGTACCCCCGAGATGAGAGAACTGCGGGCTTTCAGAAATACCGGAGAATCCTTGGGCATTAGCCTTGCCTGGCGTGGGATCAGTAAAGAACTGCTTCTCGTTCGCATAGAAACCGTAGGATATATCCTCCTCCTGTTCTGGATAACCGTCTTTATTCTTATCGTACCTGTATTCTTTATAGTCGTGCGCTATTTCTCCATTCGGATTCACCAGAGCCAGATATTCTCCCTCTCCACCCAGTTTGAAGTTAGTGTGATAACGGCCGTAATCATCCTGATATGGAAAATTTTCAGGGTGATCAACTTCTTCGATGCCCGATGCATAGACAACCAAGTAGCTATCGGGTTCCAGAGACACATCGGGAAAAGACCACTTGGTCAATTCACTATCTTCATCCGTCAGATTCCAACCTTTCAGATTTATCGATTCCCGACCGGCATTATAAATCTCAATCCAGTCCGAAAAGACTTCTTTGCCTTCGACATCAGTTGGATATGTGCCTTCGTTGATCGCCATGATCTCGTTAATCAGTAGAGCAGAATCCGGAAATTGAGCATATGTTCCACTATCAGTAGTCACCTCGTTGTTATGAACTTGGACCATCTTACTTGGGGGACTGATCCAGCTACCTACTACATTGAACTGGACTGTATGAATCCCCGGGATAAGGTTCTTCACTAAGTCGCCACTGTCTTGCCAGGTCCCACCATCCAACCGCCACCTGGCGCCAGCAGCGACGGCTTGCACCGGAGAGATAATTACCCGAACCGAGCCGGTCCAGTCCTCTTGCCAGATCTCTGCCAGCAGGGCGAAATCAACCAAATTGACACCATCATTACCCGCCAGATCGGCACATCCAAGGGGGTAACCCGAGCAGCCTGGAGGGTTCAACCATTGCTCGACAAAAGCCGCCAAATCAGAGAAATCGACTTTGCAGTCCCCGGACAAATCACTTAGCGGACATTCCGGCTCAACAACCGTAATGATTATGAAATCATTGGCCTGTTGCCCACGTTCATCCCAGACCTGAAGCTGTAGTTCATAGACACCGGGCTCAGGAAATAAGATCTGTGCATTGGATCTTGTTTCGGTACCCATAAAATCCGCACTCGATTGCCCCAGAGATGACCAGAGAATCATTAAGTAATCTGGATTGACCTGGCTTATGCTACACGGATCATCATCATAAATAGCTGGATACAACGGTACGATAGTGTTTCCAACACCCTTCCAGGTGACTGTCCGATCATCACCGGCATCAACATCGGGAGGCAATCCACCAGCCGGGCTTCCCAATAGCTCAACTTCGGCAATCTGCATACTATTCACAGATCCACCTACTGGGCCTCGAATGGCCGTGAATAAGAGTTGATAGTGAACGTATGCCGTTCTATTGTGGAAAGTAATCGGGGTTGTGTTCTTGGTAAACCGCGGCCACGCCGTCCCCTGCATGAAATCGACGATATCACCACTGGCAATCAACGTATACGGCCCGTCTATGCTCTGACTAGAACCAGAAAGTTCAAATGCAATAGGATCGCGACCGGGAGCGTCATTCGCTGTTGTGAAAGTCAAGCCAGCGACGATACTGCTGCCGATAGATGCTGTAACCTGGAAACCAGTGGGGCCCGCATCGGGACTGAAATCTCCTTTAAAATGCAGATATTTCGTCCTCGTATCATCATCGATTGCCAGGGAAGGTGCCTCATTGGGAGGCCAATCGCCATCGTTTGGAACACCACGGACGGTATCACCCGGCGCAGTAGTGTCGGCGCGTGCCGTTATTTGCCCCAACAGTAGAACAGTTACTAATAGAAAGCAAACTCTCTTTATTCAATCACCCACTACTAAAGCCTTGCCTATGGTTTCGATTATACGGCCCACAGATCTCCAAATAGAGCTGCGATCTGAGATATCCCGGTTGCACTTACCCAGCAACGCAACAGAGCCTCACTTTATAATATAATACCAAATCCTCCCTGAAAATGTAAGCTTTTTCAAGCTGTGCGGATCAATGGGGTGTGACCAAATTTTCTGGCAGGGTATCCTTCGTCCTTGAATGCTCGTTTCCGAGAGCATGACCGGCCACTATTGTCGTTGCGAAGCCACAGTATGTGGCCGTGGCAATCTCAAGCTTCCCGATGGTTGAGATTGCTTCGCTTCGCTCGCAATGACAAAGACCACAATCCTTTGCCCCGGAGAAGCTTGTGTAGTGCCAGAAAAATTAGTCGCACCCGATCAATGCGCGAAGTGCAACACATCTGCTGCGGGTCACCCTTAGGACCCGTCCAGAAATAGCTTCCACGTTCTCCATCTCATCTTCAGGTCGTCTTTGGCCGTTCCTCAATCGCGAGATCCTGATCCCTCGGCTTCGCTCGGGACAGGCTCCGGCCCGCTACGCTTGGGGGTTTCGCTCAATCGATCACGACCAAATCCAACCTAAATCTGAGCGGATACCATCGGAACTTATTTCCGGACGGGTCCTTAATACGCCCGGACGTCGTAGCAGGTTAGGATATCGGCGTGTCGCAGATACAGCCGGCCGTTATGGATTACCGGGTGAGGCCAGGCCGGCCCCTTGCCGCGCAGCGGTTTGAAACGGCCCTTCACACGAAACGCCTCCGGAGTTGCCTCGATAAGAACCACCTCGCCGCGATCGTACCGGAACACAAGATTGCCGTCGGCATACAGCACACCGGCCGAACCGATCGCCGGCGCACGCTCCTTCCAGACGATTTTGCCCGTACCGAATTCGATGCACGCCGGATCGCCCCGGCTCGGACCGTGGCCGCCGTAGATGTAGTCACCCACGCGCACGACGCCTCCGTGGTGGTTTTGAAAGTCTGTCGGTGCGATGAAGTACACTTCCCTGGCTTGGAAGCCATCGGCTTGCCGAACGATCTTCAGCAGCGCGGCTCCCGTGCTGTAGGCCGTGCTCGCAAACACGTAACTGCCGCGAACGACCGGCGTGGGGATGTTTGCTATGTTGTTGGCGATGCGGTTGTAGCCCCACAAGAAGCGGCCGGTCTGCGCGTCGACGCCGATCAGGCCGCGGCCGACAAGCTGAACGTATTGGCGGACGCCATCGATCTGCGCGACCACCACTGACGAGTAGGCTGCGCCGTCGGCACCCTCTTCGCCCAGCTTCGGTACCGCACTGGTCCAGATTGTCTCGCCGGTCCGTTTGTCCAGCGCAATCATGGTCGCCTCTTCGCCGCCCGGCGTGCAGATGACCTTGTTACCATCGACCAGCGGCGATTCGCTGTACTTCCAGCCCGACATCATCTTGCCGCCAAAATCGCTGGCAAGATTCTTGCGCCAGCGAATGGTCCCGCCGGCGGCGTCGAGACAAACGAGGTCTCCTTCGGTTCCCAAGGCGTAGACAAGCCCGCCACTGATCGTGGGCGTGCAGCGTGGACCGTCCGGACCGCCACGGTGACGCGGCCCGATCGGCGTGGCCCAGAGTAAATCGCGGCTCTGGAGATTGTAGGCCAACACGAACTGTACTTGCGAGTCACCTTCGGACGGCCGATCGCCCATCGTGAAAAGCCGGCCGCCGGCGATTGAAACAGCCGAGAGGCCGCGACCCAAGCCATCGAGTTTCCAGAGCAGTTTCAGCCCTTGTTCAGGCCATGTTTGCAGCAGCCCCCGTTCGCGGCAAACCGAGTCGCGCGCCGGCCCGTGAAACCCCAGCCAATTACCGCCGGCAACCGCATCAAAGCTCAGATCGTCCGATTCACTCGCCTGCGCGGCATCGAATTGGGCTTGCGGCACAATGGCAGCCGGTGCGTACCTCTCCGGGTCAATCTGACCCAGGATTCCGAGGAATCGCTCGCGAATTACATCGGATTCGTTCTTCATCGCTTCTTCGATAACGGGCACGGCGTCCTTCGCGTCCGGCCCGATCCCCCCGAGCACAAATGCAGACCGGACGTGGACTGCTCCCGTTTCGTTCTTGAACGTCTCGATCAGCATGGGCACCGCCTCTTTGCCTATGGCCCCCAATGCCCCTGCGCCAGCGGCGCGAACCCAGGGCTGTTCGTGACCAAGCTGCTGAATCAGCGTCCTGGTGGCAGCTTTGGCCCGAGGCCCCAACGCGGCCAGCGCATCGGCCGCGATTACGCGGACCGAGGTGTCGTCAGAGCTTAAGGCCGAGACCAATGCATCGACCGTCGCTTTTTGATCGGCCAGACTCAATTCGGCCGATACTCTCGATGCCCAGAAACCCAGAAGCTTGCCACGAACAACGAACTCCTCGGCCTTAGCCCCTCTGTCGTCAGGCGATTGAGATCCGACCGTATTCGGCGCCCCCAACAGCACCAGTCCAAAAACGCAAGTACAGACAACCAGGACAGGGCGTAAATCAGCTTTCTTCATCTTTAATCCTTTCGAACCATTCCTCGATACTCCGAACTCCACAGTAACAAAATTTCACGCGGCTCTCAACCATTTTTGCGCGGCCCGACAGGCCTGCTCTCAAAACTCACCGAACTGCGCGCCTATTTTCCTCGCCTGAGAATATCGCGTCCGAATTTGCCTCTGATCTGGTCGAATGCCTTGTCCAGCCTCTTCTGCTTTTCATCCTCAGGCTCTGGAAACAACTGACGCTGGCCGGCGTCGGTCTTCTGTAAACCAGATGCCCCGAATCCAAGCAACCTCAACGCGCCTGGGGATTTCTTATGCCATTTCAAGAAGACTTCCCTGGCACGCTGCCAGAGCGTCTTGGTGACATTCGTCGGATGATCGAACGTGTTGCTTCGCGTAATTGTCCGGAAATCATCGTACCGTAACTTCAGCGTTATTGTCTTTGCCTCCAGATCGTTCAGCCTCAGCCTTTGTGCAACGTCCTCGACCTGGCTCAGTAGCACATCGAGGAGGACATCCCTGTCGGTTATGTCGGTCGCAAAAGTCTGTTCGCTGGAAATGCTCTTTGCCTCTCTGCCGGATTCCACTTCCCTGTCGTCCACTCCGTGAGCGAGTCGGAGCACATGTGCCGTCTGGTCGCCGAATATGCTCCGGACGATTTCTGTCGGAGCCTCTCGAAGCTGCTTTATCGTATCTATTCCCATGGATTTCAGGGCTTTCTGTGTCACCGGCCCCACCCCCCATATCCTGGAGACCCCCAGCGGATCAAGAACCTGTTGTTTGTCCTGCTCGGTGATAACTACAAATCCGTCCGGCTTATCCAGATCGGAGGCAAGCTTTGCAAGAAACTTGTTGGCCGCGATGCCTACCGATGCAACCAGACCCAACTGTTCCTTGATTTGTTTCTTGATCTCTTTGCCAATCTCCTCCACACAGCCGAACAGCCGAAGGCTCCCAGTGACATCCAAGAATGCTTCATCGAGGGATATCGGCTCAACCTGAGGCGTGAACTTCTGGAATATAGCGTGAATCTGCTTTGAGAATTCGACATATCGTTTCATTCGAACCGGCAATACAATCGCATCCGGACATAATCTAACCGCCTGCGACATAGGCATTGCGCTGTGAACACCAGACTTGCGGGCCTCGTAAGATGCCGCACTGACCACGCCCCGCTGTTTGGGATCGCCGCCGACTATTACCGCCTTTCCAACCAGGTCAGGATTATCAAACTCTTCCACCGAGGCGTAGAAGGCATCCATATCGACATGAATTATTCGGCGGCTTTCAGTCATTCCCGATCATCTCTTGCACGGTTACAAGCCCTTATTGGCCCAGACATTGCACCGTACCGTCCGCCAGGCCGATGTACAACTGTCTATTGGCAATGGCGATGCTGTCCCAGACCGGGGCGGCGTTCAGTTTGTACTGAGCCAGTTTCTTGCCGTCGGTCGCCGATACCGATAGCAACCGTCCCCCTAGCTCGCCGTTGTAGGCAGCAACGTAATTCTTGTATGAGGGGTCATCGAACTTCATGGGCTCACCTGCGACGAACAGAACATTACCGGCCATGGCCATGGCCTTGCCGGTGATGGGGATCTGAAGGCGCCACATCTCTCTGCCAGCGGCGCCACTCTTGCTTTTCTTCTTGGCGCCCCGCCTGCTTCTTGCTGCGCCCTTTGGCGTTAAATCCAAGGTGCCAGCAAAAAGGGTGTATCCGTTTCGCCGTGGGTCAAAATAGGAGTGGTTCTGCCATAGCGGAAACCCCTGGACCTCGTAGTACTCTTTGCCGTTGCACACTAAGATGTCCCCGGATGATCTGCCGATAGAGGAAGTCAGAGCCCAGCAAGTCCGGTGCTGGGGCTCGGCGTCCAGGAAACCACCACTGGGAACGATGTGTCTCCCGGAGGTGGCATCCGCCAGATCCAGATCAAAGGCTTTGTGGCGCAGATAGAGGTTCGTGCCGTCGGTGACGAAGATGTCGTTCTTAAAGCCTGCATTCCCGCCCACAGGGAATCCCGACGATTCGTCAAAGGGGCCGTAACACGAGCGGCTCTTCAACAGTCTCCCGGTTCGCGGATTGAGCACGTAGACAAAGATTCCGCCGTCCAGGTAGGAACTGCGACCTGCAGCGAAGTAGAGCGTGTCGTTCAGTATCAACACGCTGCCCGAAACCGGCCAGGCGGATTCCAGTTGTCCAAAGGCGCCGATGAGCTTGTCAGGCAGATCCTTGAACCGCCAGGCCAGCGTCCCATCCGAGGCTCTGAGGCAGTAGACCCAACCGTCACGGGAGCCAAACAACACCATACCTTTGTAATAAGTGGGAGGAGAGTCAACCCTGGCGTCCGCAGTGTACGTCCATTCTATCTCGCCCGTGTTATTGTCTAAAGCATATAGCGTGTGTGTATCAATGTCACAGACGAACACCTTGGCGGCCGCGACGGTGATGGCGCTTGGTTTCGTAGGGAGTTTAGTCTCCCAACACACAGACAAGATTGCGGGAATCTCGGCTTTCGTGATGCCGCTGCGGGAACCATCGCGACGATAGGCGGGCCAATCGTCGTCGGCCGGGATCGTGTCCGTTATCTTGTTGTAGGCCGGCCCCTTCTCCAGTTGCACGGAACGTTTGATGGTGATGGGTTGATCGGAGGCCTGCAAGCTGGGCTGGGGGGAGGCGTACGCGTTCATCCCCTGGAACATGGCCCCCATACTACACTGACACGAGTAGGGGGTGGAGTAGACAAGCCCGTTCGCCGGGAGAATACCCATACCGCAGCCGCCGCGGGTCCAGTGGTGGGGGAATTCCTTGCCGGTTTGAAGGTCGAGAAAGTCAGTTCCGCCAGTCTTGCTGTTGATGAAGTATTTTTCGGTGATGAAATTGCGGTAACAGCGGTCGTGGCCCATGGGGCCTGTCATCTTCTGCACGATTTTTTTGATGACGTCCCCGGTTTCCACATTGTACTGAGTCGGGTTGTGCCCGCCGACCCACAGGGTTCCCTTCACGTAGCAGATATCGCATGAGGCCTCGTAGTTACCCTGAGCCGGGACCTGCCAGAGCAGTTTGCCGTCCTTGAGCGAGTAGGCAAACACCGTACTCTTCGCATTCGCAACGATCTTCTTCGTGGGGCTCGACTCCACGGCAAAGACCTTGTCATCAGTGATGACGACCGTATTCGGCGTCGTGCCCGGTGTGAGAGAGTCATGCCCCACTGCGTTGACAATAGACTTCTCTTTGGCCCAGATTCTCTTGCCGGTCCTGGAATGGACACAGAACAATCCGTTTGCAGCCTGATAGACCGCGTAGTCCCCCTTGACCGAGAGTGAGCCGGCGGTGTAGTTGGCAATATCACGGATCGCCCACAGTTCTCTGCCCGTTGTAGGGTCAATGGCAAGAATAGCGCTGACGGGATTCACCTTGTCCTTGATTTCCGGGGCATAGCCCTCTTTGAAACCCGCACCGTGGAAAGGGCCCGCGGGGTCAACGCCCTCAACAAAGGGGCGCCCTTTCAGCTTCACAATGTTATAGGCCGAGGTGTTGAACCTCTCGCCGACATTCAGAAAGAGAATGCCCTGCTCATAGGCCACTTCCTGGGTGGGGCTCGTGTCCTCGTAAACCTTCAGGACCTCGCCGGTGGCCGCGTCAACGGCGGAAGTGGGCCCTTCCAACTGCAAGGTGCAGTAGAGCGTATCGCCCACCACGGCCATGCGCCGCTGTTGTTGGACCGGCTGGCATTTGATATACATGGTCACGGATTCCCAGCGCGTTATCTTGCGGGTCCAAAGCTCCTTGCCGTTAAAGGCGTCACGGGCCACAATTCGAAAGGCGGCAGGCAGGAAGGGATTATCGGGCGGCGCCGTGTCTTCGATTGCGAACAGACGGCCATTACCCGAGACCAGACTAGCCACCGTGGGAATGCCCATGTGGGAACGACACCAGGCAGGTTTGTCGACCCACTGGAGATAGCAGGGCGGTCCCGCTACGGAGTCTTTGGCCACCGCGTTGTTGTCGGCTTTGTTCAGGTATTGCGGCCAGTCGTCAATGTCTTTGGGCCAGGGCTTCACTGTTTTCTTGCCGCCGACAACCATGACGCCAAGCGGTGTCAGAACTCGCATTGCCTCTTCCGTGGACACATCGCCTAATGTGTCGGCCACAATCAGATTCACGATATTGTCACTATAGGGAAGGGTCTTGCCGTCATACTTGGTTACTGACACCGGACCATAGAGATTCTTGGAACGGATATAGACTCTGGCTTTGGCGATATCAATGCCATCGGTGCCCAGACCATGAGCTAAGAAGCTGTCGTTGGCGCATAATGCAGCCGTTAGCCTGCCGTCGCCGCAGCCGACGTGAACAATCAGTCCCCCCCGGACGCCGGTCGTCTCCAGAATCTGCCTGGCGCGCCGGTCGTAACCGCTGGGGCGGGCAAGCGTCGCCGACAACGTACATGAGACGCACAAAACAAAGATGAGTTTCTTGCCGAGTAGATACCGAGCTTTCATAAACATCTCCTTCTCAGTTGCATGATTAAACCTACAGTCCGTAAGCTATTGTAATATCGTTTCTGATTTGGAACAACCCGCTTTCAGTTGTCACTGCAAATCGTGCTTGCATTGAGATCGGTCCGGGCTGACAATGGTGCGATCCTATTGGGACAACCAGATCCGAGGATAGGCATGAGTGATGTCACACGAATTCTGAACGCGATTGAGGGGGGAGAGGCCCGGGCTGCGGATGAATTGCTTCCGTTGGTCTATGAAGAGCTGCGGCTTCTTGCGGCTCAGAAGATGTTGAATGAGTTGCCCGGTCAGACGCTTCAGGCAACAGCTTTAGTCCATGAAGCTTACATACGTCTGGTTGGAGAAGAAGCCCAAGCATGGAGGAGCGGCCGGCATTTCTTCAAAGCAGCCGCCGAAGCCATGCGGAGGATTCTCATCGACAATGCACGTTACAAGAAGAGATTGAAACGCGGAGGAGATCGCCGCAGAGGTGAGCTCAATGAAGCTGACCTGACACAAGATGATGGTCCATCGGTTGATGATCTGATTGGGTTGGATGAAGCCCTGACGCGACTCTCTGAAGAGGACGAGGTGAAGGCAGAGCTTGTTAGACTTCGCTATTTTGCTGGTCTAAGCGTTGAACAAACAGCAGATATCCTTGAAATCTCTCCGAGAACAGTCAAGCGTTATTGGGCATATGCTCGTGCCTGGCTCCTCTGCGATATTGACTAGGTCGGGAGACGTTCACAAGATCACACAAGGCACAAGGTTTCTTGAGATTTTCCAAGATTTCGTGGCCCCCGTCGGTGCTGGATGGCGCGTATTATAGTGATGCATACTTTGAAGGAGCTTTTCGGTGGAAACCGGCAAAAAGACAGTTGAAGCGATTTTCGACGCGGCGATAGAATTTGAAAGCCTCGAAAAACGAGACGCCTTTGCCTTGGAGGCTTGCGGGAGAGACCACAAGCTACTTGTAAGGGTCCAGGCCCTGCTAAAACATCACGACGCGAGTAGTTTTCTTGATGCTCCGATTTTTGAACCAAGCATTGCCATGGACGAATCGTCGATAGCCGAAGGCCCGGGCACTGTCATCGACAAATACAAGCTCCTGGAGAAGATCGGCGAGGGGGGCATGGCCGTGGTTTATCTGGCTGAGCAGGAAGAACCGATTCGCCGGAAAGTCGCATTGAAAATTATCAAACTGGGTATGGATACCAAATCTGTCATTGCCCGATTCGAGGCCGAACGCCAGGCCCTTGCTATGATGGACCATCCCAATATCGCCAAGGTCCTCAATGCCGGGGCGACTGAAACTGGCCGGCCATATTTCGCAATGGAACTAGTCACCGGCGTCTCTATCACTGAATACTGCGACAAAAACAATCTGAGTACCAAAGAAAGATTGGCCCTGTTCATTCAGGTCTGCAACGCCGTACAGCACGCCCATCAGAAGGGCATCATTCACAGAGACATCAAGCCGACCAACGTAATGGTCACGCGGCATGAAGGGGAACCTGTTCCCAAAGTGATCGATTTCGGCATCGCCAAAGCTACAAAGCAGCGGCTGACGGAAAGGACGCTTTTTACCCGCTATGCCCAGATCATCGGCACACCCGCCTACATGAGTCCGGAACAAGCCGACCTGGGCGATCTGGATGTCGATACTCGCTCGGATATCTACTCGCTCGGCGTCCTGCTCTACGAGTTGCTGACAGGAACCACACCGTTCAGCGAAGAGGAGCTTCGCGAAGCGGGTTACATCGAGATGCAGCGAGTAATCCGCGAGGAAGAGCCGCCT
>Ga0255052_10003361_pt1 | contig 11151 bp, 4 predicted proteins | sample JV7_2_21_MG_FD_188632 | JGI IMG/M metagenome (GOLD analysis project Ga0255052, IMG submission 188632) | Seawater microbial communities from Jervis Inlet, British Columbia, Canada - JV7_2_21 | ecosystem: Environmental > Aquatic > Marine > Inlet | place: Canada: British Columbia | collected...
TCTCTGGCGAAACCAGCGTCTTTCGATGCCGGCCTACGACACACTCAGCGAGCAGGAAATCGACCAGCTCTGGGCCTGGGTCCAGGCCATGCGGGAATGGACGGGGCATCGGCCATGAAGACCTCACCCATTCCGCCAGCGCCAAGCAGGTCCAGGATCTTGTAGTGGCCGATCGTTCGACCGATCATCTCGAGGGCGCCTCGACCAGCGGCGAGTGGAGCATGACGTAGATCGCGGTGCCTTCGCGCGCGAGGATGTCGGCCTCAAGCTCCAATCGGTGATCTTCGACCCGCACTACATCTTTCCGAGTCGCTGCCCAACGATCGATTTCTCCAAGATTCTTGGGTGTCTCAGCACTGGGCTCGAGATCTGGGTGTCGATAGTGCATTGGAATGAGAATCTTGGGCTCCAACCGTTCAATGATCTCCTCTACGGCTGCGAACGACAACAGATGCTCGACCCCGTCCACCGGCAGCATCAGGACCTCGACTCCTGCGAGCGCCTTTGCCATCGGTGCGGTCAGCGGCTCGTTGTCTCCCCAGTGGGCAAGTGATACCCCTCCCACCTCGATCCTCCAGACCGTGTTGAATCGGCCGAACTCCTCACCGTAGGGCTCCGCATGAAGTCCCTGGATTCCGATCACGCGAAAAGCACCGACTTCAAACTCGCCCGGATAGCGGAGCACTCGGGCATCGACGGGCCACGGCGGCTTCTTGCCCCGATAGTCGCCACCGTCGTGATCGTAGTGAGGGTGTGAGATCAGCCAGGCATCGGCCTCGAGGCCGGCGGGAAAGTCGTAGGACAGCCAGACTCGGTCGGCGTACGGATCAATGATCAAGCTGGAACGATCCTCAGCGACCACCCGGAACGCTGCGTGGGCGATGAATTCAAGGGTCACGGCCGGTTCACCCGCCCAACCGGCTGCGGCAATGAGAACAGATCCCATCAGGATGAAGCAGAACTTTCTCAATTTCAACCACCTGGAGTGCAAGCTGATGACGAGCCTAGCACCTCGATCGAGGGATGGGGTATTGCTGCGAAGGGGTACACTATCCTTCTTGGCGTAGATAGGACACAGGAGGAACCACACGCATGCCTCGAATCACACTGCTCACGCTTGTCCTTCTCGTCGCGAGCGTATCCGCCGGCTCATCCTCGATGACGGGTGTCTGCGACGGCGCGCCGCTCACCGTCGGTCAGTGGGCTCGCTACGAATTCGACGGTTTTGGGAACGTGACCATGACGGCCCGTTACGCGATCGTCGGCACCGAGCCGGTGGCTGGCGTCGAACACTACTGGCTCGAGTTCGAGGTACCTCTCCCGATGGGCAATTCCAGCATGATCTTCAAGCTGCTCATCCCCGGGTGGCCGTACGAGCCTGACTCGGTGCGCAGGGCCGTCATGAAGATGGGCACCGACGTCCCGGCCATGGAAGCCCCCCCAGGCACGGTCATGAGCATGGCAAAGGACAACCTGTCCGACCCGATACTGCTCGCCTGCGCCGAGGACGAGGCCACTCCCGACTCGGTCACCGTGCCGTCCGGGACCTTCACCGCGACTCGCACTTCCCCACGGAGCTATGGAAAGGACGTGTGGATTTCATCGGCGGTGCCCTTCGGCCTGGTCAAGACCGCCGAGCCCAACGGCCAGGGCCTGCGACTCCTCGAGTTCGGGACTGGAGCCGAGTCGGGCATCACCGAGACCCCGCAGCGCATGCCGGGAGGACCCTAGCCAGCGCCCGTGGGCAGGGAAGTCGGAACCAGTCGGGGCTCGCAGTGAACTCCTCCGGCAGGATCTTGATCGCCACCTCACGGCCGAGCTTGGCGTCGTCGGCCCGTTCCCCCGGAGGAAGTCGACAACATGACGCCTTTCGGGGCCAGAGACGCCATTTCTGATCCGCAACTCCTGATCACTGCTCACAACCCCCGACCACGAGTATTGAGCCGCCGGGACGGCGCCTGCTCACGAGGCATGCTGTGGCCTTCATGGTGTCGTTCACACGCTATATACTGATCTCAGAAAGCTCTCGTAACAGCGACGAGAAACCGGAAGCCACCGGACCCAAGATGGCGGCTTCGCCACCATGAATCCGTACTCATTGGTAGGAGAATGCCTGCATATGAGAGGAATTCGACTCCGCTGGCTCATGCTAGCCACTGTCACGCTTGTCGCCACCCTGGTTGGGACCGCCACCTTCGCCCAGCCCGCCGTTTACGAGACCGAACCCAACAACACCCCTGCCGAAGCCAACAAGATCGCGGGGGCCGTGACCATCATGGGGACGATGGGGGGAGACGATCAGGATGGCTTTATCTGGTCGGTGTCCGATGTGGATGCCCAGAAGCGCTGGACGCTGGAGCTGCAGGGTATTCCAGGCGCCCTGACGGTCGTCGAGGTCATCCGACTGGAGTACGCCGACAACGGAGTCGGTGTTGCCGGTAAGACCACGCTTTTTACGATCGGTAGCCGTGATGGCTCCAAACCGGGGCTGGCTGAGAATCTCTACTTCGAGCCCGGGGAGTACGTCCTGGGGGTCGCCAGCGCCGGAGGGGGTGATGCCGCCTACCGCCCTGGGATCGATGCGCTCGATTTCGGCGACGACGGCAAACCGATGGGCGAGGCAGCGACCCAATCCACGCCTGGCGGATATCGGCTGGCAATCCGAGAAGGAAAGACGCTGCATCTGGCCTCGAAACCTCCGGAGAACACGACCAGGGAGGCGGCGCAGAAGACCCGACTTGGCACCTATATCGGCTCCTTCTCAGCAGGCACCGATTCCTGGTTTCGGTTCGATGTCAGCGAACAACAGACAGAACAGAAATGGAACCTCGACGGCCAGTTCCCGGTAGGTCGTAGCGCCGCGGCTTTCCTTCGCGACGCGGATGGCAACGAGCTCTCGCGCACCATAACCGACAAGATGGGTAAATTCGCATTTCGCGACCTGGGGCTCGATGCGAGCACCCATTACCTCGAACTGAAAGCCCGAGTGGGCGGCGTGATCCGAGCCGTCGAGAGCCAATCGGTCGGTCAGCGTGTCGAAGGCACCGAGGCCGAGCCCAACGACAGCTGGGCTGTGGCCAATCGCATAGATGCCACCAAGCCGGTGACCGGGCGCATGGGCAAGGGCAATGAGGTCGACTATTTCGCCTTCTCCCTGGACGAGGAGACAGCTGACGACAAGCTCCTGCTCAAGGTCGAGACTGACACTGATCAGCAGCTGGTGCTTTCGCTTCTGGACGGTCGGGGTCAACAAATGCAGTCACGCAGGGCCCCGGGATCGGTCGAACTGGTCGATCTGGTGTTGCCGCCGGGAGACTACGGCTTCTCGGTCGGACGAGCTCCCGAGGGAGCCGAATACACAGTTTCTTTGACCGCTGAAGGCAAGCCTCAGCCCGGGATGGAGGCTGAGCCCAACGACACGATCGAGTACGCCTCGGGTATTCCCTCCAACAACCGCGTGAAGGGGCGCTTCTCTGGCCAGGACACCGACTTCTACAAGATCCTCGTGACTGAGAAACCCCAGCTCTGGCGCTTCCAGGTCATCGGCGACGAGATTCACGAGCTGGCCTACAACGATGGCGCAGGCATCCAGAATCAGGTAATCCGAACACAGGCGGGCCGACGTCGGGTGCGGCTGGACAACATGTTTCTGCTCCCTGGCATCCACCATGTCAGGGTCAGCGGTCGTGATGGCGGAACCTACACTCTGCTCGCTCGGCCTATCGGGCCCCCCGACCCCAACGGAGAGTTCGAGCCCAACGACGACACCAGTCGCATGCAGCCGTTGCGCTTCGGACAGACCCGTACCGGTTTGCTCGAGGACAAAGCTGATCGGGACAACTATCGCTTCTACCTCGCGCATTGGGATCGCATTCGAGTGACGATCGAGTCGCCCGCCGACGGGGAGATCGTTGCCGATCTCTACTGGGACACAAGAGTGTTCAAGCAGTTCAACAATCCGCAGACAGGTCAAAAGGTAGAGCTCGAAGGGCTCTTCCCTCCGGGGGACTACCGGCTCAACCTCTGGGCGAGAAAGACCAGCGAGGCCGAATACAAACTCAGCTTGGAGCGACTCGACCGCTTTGGCTGTCCGGCCGATTGCGAACCCAACGACAACCTGGATTTTGCCAATCCGTTTCCAGCCGACCACATCGTCGAAGGCAGGGTCAACGAGTGGCGCGATGCGGACTGGTATGCCTTGCCGATTTTCGATCAGCCGACAGAGATTACGGCCGTCTCCGAGGCCAGACGGCAAATCGCGGTCGTGAAGCGCGAGTACGCGGCCAAGAGTCTTGTCGTCTGGGACAACGACGCTCAGCTCTGGCGAGGGACGATCCCGGCAGGTGTAGAGACCTATCTGCAGGTCCAGGCCGGGGGCGAGCCTCCCTACCGGTTCGAAGTGAGCTTTGAAGGCGGACCACAGGCCGGGCCGAGGCCTGAGGAGTTGCCCCTCGAGCTCGCACTCGATCTCGAAGCCCGAGAAGTCGGAGCCTACCGACAGTATGGGCAGCGAGTGGCCGGTAAGCTCCAATTGACCAACAGCGGCTCAGTACCGGTGACAGTCGATCTCGAATCAGCAATCAGCGACTACCGTTGGCGGGTGGAGCTCGAGGAGACCGAGCTCACGGTACCGGCAGGTGGCAAACGTGCGGTGTCCCTGATCCTCCACGTCCCTTCTGACGCCTGGGCCGACTGGCCGGTTCGTATCAGCGCGCGCGCTGTAAACGAGGCAGGCGCCCAGACGGAAACGTTCATCGACATCAGTGCCGGGCGTGAAACCCCGCCCGTCAACGCGGTCTACGGTTGGACACTGCCTGCCCAGCTGCGGGGTGGTTTCAACGTCGCTTGGGAGGCTCTCGGGGGGCGCTGGACCGGCAAGGAAGACAGCGCCATCGGCTCGGGCTTCCCGTATCTCATCGACGGCATGGCGGTCAAGAATCAAGGGCTGCACTTACGAGGTGGCATCAAACCAGAGACGATCGATGTAATCGTCGAGCTCGCCGGAGGAGAGCCGGTAGAGGTCGCCGGCTTGACGCTCAATGAGCTGGGGATCCCATTCGCCCCCCAATTCCTGCGCAATCTCGACTTTGCCCTCTCATTGGACGGCAAGGAGTTCACGCCGGTGGTCGAAGACAAGCTCCTGCCCGTCAAGGCTGAACAGGCATTCGTCCTCGACCAACCCATCGCAGCCCGATATGTCCGACTGCAGTTGACGGCCGCCTTCGATGGCCTGGCCAAGTCCCAGATCGGCTTGGGAGAGTTCAAGGTGATCGCCAGGCCGGGCATCGACATCTCGGGCGGCAAGGGATTCAATCTCGCCGATCCGACGCTGGGCGGTCACGTCGCCTGGTCGAGACCACCGATCTCCGCGGGGACTTGGGATCTCAAGCTGCTGCGCAACGAGGATGAATGGCAGCGGCTGCGGCTCAAGCCCGGCCAGACTCAGGACTTCGTCATCGGCTTCCATCACGCGCGAGCGGCACAGATCACGCGTCTCGAATTGCTCGACGCAGAAAAGGCCGAAGATCAAAAGAAACTCCGGCAGGTCGCCCTGTCGGTCAGCACCGACTCGCCCCTCGGTCCCTGGGAGCCGATCGGTGAGTGGGATCTCGCCAGCTCGGGCTCGCCAGCCGTCTTCGAGCTCGACCAGCCGCGCTGGGCCCGCTACGTCAAATTCTCCGCCTCCGGCGGTGCCGAGTCGAGCGACGCCGAGGCGCCAGCGATAATCCGTATCTGGGAGCGACCGACCGGCGATGAGTACCGATCGATCCTGGCCGAATGGGGCTTCGCCAGCCAGGCAGCTATCTACGAGGAGCTGCATCCGCTGCGGGTCGAGAAACCGTTCGAGGCTGCCGGTCACGACTCGAAGGCCAAGGCGGCGCCGCTGGAGTTTGGTCAACTCGTCGTCGGCCAGGTCGTTCTCGGCAAGCACGAGCACTGGTACAGGCTGAGCGTGCCGGCGGATGAGAACACCCTGACGATCGCCATCGGCGGCGACCCCACGGTCAGAACGGTGGTGCAGTTGGAAAGCAGTGCGGGCAAGCAGATCCCGATCCGCAAGGTCACTCGCGAGAGCACGCCGCAGCTACACACTTTCGAGGCGGTGGTCGAGCCCGGCAGCGTCTACTACCTCGAGATCGAGGAACCGCCGCGCAATGTGGTCTTTCTCTGGGACACCAGTGCCAGCGTCGGCGCCTACTTGCCAGTGATCTACAACTCCTTGCTCGCCTACGTGGAGGACGTTGTACCCGGACGAGACGCCGCCAATTTGATTCCGTTCGGCGGTCACCTTCTGCTGCGCGACTGGTATGGAGAACCCTTCATCCTGCAAACGGTTTTGAACGACTACCCGCGCAAGGAGAGCTCCAGCGAGGCCGAGAAGACCATGCACACGGCGTCGAGGGCCCTGGCACCCCGAGCCGGCACCAAAGCGATCGTGATGGTGACCGATGCTGCAACCAATCGATACCCGCCCGTGTGGGACGAGTTCGAACGGGTACAGCCGCGCGTCTTCGGGCTCGGTGTCGGCTCGCAGGGGGCGCTCGGCCGCGACCCGGCCCGCGAGCAGGATCTGATGCAGGACTGGTCGCGCGTCAACGGCGGGCACTACGCCCATCTGCTCAGCGAAGGAGACATGGAGATCGCCTTCGACCGCGCCTCCACGATGCTGCGTCGCCCCGCCGGATACACGCTCGAGGTTGCCAGCTCCTTCAGAGAAGCGCCCGGCCCGGGTACTCTCGAGGTTGTTTCAGCCGGTGGCGGAGCTAGTGCAGGAGGCGCGGTAGAGCTCATCCTCGACGCTTCGGGCTCGATGCTCAAACGCATGGACGGCAAGCGACGTATCGTCATCGCCAAAGAAGTCTTGAGTGAGGCAGTCAACGAACACATCCCGGCCGGCACCCCGGTGGCGCTGCGAGTCTTTGGTCACAAAGAGCCCAACTCCTGTCGCACCGATCTCGAGATCGCACTCAAACCGCTCGACCCGGCTGCGGCCAGCAAGACGATCGAGGGTGTCAACGCCATGAACCTGGCCAAGACGCCGATCGCCGACTCGCTGGCCAAGGTCGAATCGGATTTGAAGAAAGCCGATGGGCGCAAGGTCGTGGTGCTGGTCACCGACGGCGAGGAGACCTGCGACGGTGATCCCGAGAAAGTCATCCAGAGTCTCCGGGACAAGGGTTTTGATGTGACGCTCAACATCGTCGGCTTTGCCATCGATGACGCCGAGCTCGAAAGCCAGTTCGAAAGCTGGTCCGAGCTAGGTGGGGGACGCTACTTCTCGGCCAAGAACCAGGAGGGGCTGAGCGATTCAATCAGAGAGGCGCTACAGGTTCCGTACTCGGTCTACGACTCGGGCGGCACTCTGGCCGGTGAAGGTGTGGTCGACGGCGAGCCGCTGGAGCTCGAGCAGGGCTTCTACCGTATCGTTGTTGCCACCTCACCACCCAAGATCTTCGACAAGGTCGAAGTGCCGGGTGAAGAGGAGGTCATTCTCGAAGTAAGCGTTGACGGCTAGAGGAGCGCCAGAAGGAGGAGTGACCATGAGATCTGAGTTTCCGAATCGACCCACCACCCGGATGCTGGCGGCGATCACTGTCGCAATGCTATTTGCACCGGTCTTTGTTCGAGCCCAAAAGCTCGAGACCGTACGCAATGAGGCACTGGGCTTTTCGGTCGAGCTGCCAGGGGGATCGTGGATCGGGTTTTCAACCGAGGAAGAATCAACCAGCGTCAACGGTATGAAGGGCGCTGCCGTGATCGTTGCCCGGATTCAGATGCAGGCGAAGACCCTCGAGCAGGTCGAAGCAGTCATAACACCGCATGCGCCCACACCGGGAGTCGAAATCTCAGTCGGAAAATTCGATCATGCCGTCGGGCCGGCGCGTCACTGGCACTCGGTGGAGAAAAAGGGTGACCAGCGTCAGGTGAAGCACAGCTACTTCATCGAAGGGGCGGGTGAGATCTACACCATCGACTGCGGCTCGAAGGCCACGACGGATCAGGACGAACGGGATTGGGACGAGCTTTGTCAGGCAGTTCTAGACAGCTTCAAGCTCATCTGATGGTCTACCGAGCTAGCGAGCTCGCCGATGACCACCCAGGCCGAGGTGCGGCATAAGAAAGGGGCCGAGGGAAGAACCCCCGGCCCCAGAATTCATCGCTGAACCCCAAGCGATGTGGCGATCCAATTACCTCCAGTTGACCCGCACACCCAGTCGCCAGACGCGAGGGCTCAGCGTCTCATCGAGATAGTCGGGCCGTCCACCGTTGAGCTGACGCTCACGCTGAAGGGCGTAGGTCTCGTTGAAGATGTTGAACCCGTCGATGGAGAAGGTGAAGCCGACATCGCCTTTGGCGGCAAACTCCTTCTCCAAACGAATGTCCGTCGTGACGATGTTCTCGAGTCGAAAGGTGTCGGTGGAACCGACAACGGAGATGTCGCGGTTGATGCCGTCTTCTGTACCAGAGAGCCTGACAAAGTACGGCAGCGGATAGCCCTGTCGACCGAACAGATTGGCCGCGAAGTTGAAACCCCAGGCTCTGTCCGGTGCGATCTGATACATGCCGTTCAGGTTCCACGACCAGCCGGTCTGAAGGTAGACGTCTCCCTTGTTGCCGGAACCTAGGGATTGCACCGCATACAAACACCCGTCACAGTCACCCTTGTTCTCAGCAGGGTTGGGACCGGTGGTCTCCTCAGCAGTCGTGCCGTCCAGGTAGTCGGCAGGTACACGCCAATCATCAGCAAACGCGTAATTGACATAGCCGCGCAGCATCCACTGATTGGATAGTCGCTTGGTCCAATTCACACCAAGCCCCATGTATTCGCGCTCGCGGGGACCGTTGATCAGCAACGTGCCACCCGTATTTTCCAGACTGCCCGTTAGATTCCATTCCGGCTGACTCACTACTCTCCCGTCAGGCAGAGTGGTCTCGATGGTATCGACGATCTCGTAGTCGCTCCGGCGCTCAGGTCTCACAGTTCCTGATTCATCTCGAATCAGGCGCTGATCGTCCAGGATGTCGGTGACATTCCGCCAGGTGAACTGGCCACTGACCACGAATTCTGGAAGAAACGAGTGATCGGCTGCCAAGATGATCTCGTTGGTCAACTCGGGATCGAGACCCGGAGCGATCTGATTCGGTGAGGAAGCGGAGCCCGGATCCTCAGGATCGAAACCCGTTCCGAAGAAGAACTCATACGGCTCCTCAGGACCGTCCCACATGGTGTTGCCATTGCGATCGGTAAAGGTGAAGTACGCGTCGGCAAATCCCGTCGGGTTGAGTCGGCCCGGTATCCACGCGGCCAACGCCTGGGAGAATTGCGAATAGCTGGCCCGAAGTAGGGTGTTCCTCTCCTCGCCCATCGCGTAGGTCACACCCAGTCGGGGAGTGATGGTGTCCCACTGCAGACCATTAGCATCGTTACCCTCGAAATTGATGGCCGGCAGGACCTCTGGGAAAGCAGGGTTGGCCGCGATGATCTCGGCCGGATTGGAGCCCTGCTGACGATCCCAGCGCAGACCGGCATTGATGGTCCACTTGGAGAAGCTCAGGGTGTCTTGCGCCCAGACCGAGGTGAACTCGGTGGCTCCTGATGGCCAGCTACCGCGGGTCGCATCAACGACGTTGGTGTTGGGGTCCGAGAATCCATACAGATTTCCTCCCAGGTGGAGGATGTTGCGGCCGGGCCACAAGAAACTGGTGCCCTTCTCGAACTCACGATAGCGAGAGCCGAACTTGAGCTCATGCGAGGTGCTACTGCCGGTGTTGAAGAAATACGCGCCGTCGGCCTTGAGCTCCTGAGCTGGCCGGCTGGCCGGATACTGGTAGTAGCTGTTGGCCCAGATTCCATCCCTGCCCAATAGAGGCTCCACCTCGAAGGGGCAATCCAGACCCTGGCAGCCGGCATTCAGGACGCCCTGAGAGACGACAGCGAAGCCGCCGTCCACCTTGAACCAGCTGCCGGTCAGGAGAAAGCTGGAGTTGAACACATGGGTGTCTTCCACCTTGTAGATGCCTGTGGGACCCCGTTGGTTCTGGGTGGTCTCCGCGGGTCGGCTCGGGCCGGCGCCGCGTCCAAACTTCTTCTTGTTGCCGTTGTTGAAGGATGCCAGGAAGGAATTGGGCCTCGCCAGCTGGGCATTCAGCTTGATGGCCGTGTTCTCGAGAAACGTGTCGTCGGAGACACCGCCTGCCGACTGCATCCCGATGTTGTTCTTGGCCCAGGAGCCCCAAAGCCACAGCCGATCCCGCATGACCGGGCCACCGGCCTCGAAGCCATAGTCTTCGATACGGTTGATGCGGTTGCCGGAGATGGATTCCTGGTCGGGCGCCAGCTTGTCCTCGACATTGGACTCACCCTGCTCCAGGAAACCGAAGTAGCCGCTACCGTCCGTCAACAGATACCGGGCGGAACCGCGGAATTCGTTGGTTCCTCGCTTGGTCACCAGGTTCACCGAGACACCAGGGGCTGCCTTGGTGATCTCAGAGCCGCCGGTGCTGAACTGCATCTCGGAGAACTGGTCGAAGTCGTAATAGGTAGGTGACGAGCCGATGGCGGCCATGTCGGTGATCTGAACGCCGTCGACAAGAAAGTCGTTCTCGTCGTCCGATGCGGCCGGAGCACGGAAGACCGCCTGCTGTCCGCTTTCGTTGCCACCCACGTTGATCCGGTCGCTCACTACGCCAGGTGTCTGGGTGACCAACGACCAGGGGTCGCGAGCGGTGGGAATGGTCTCGAGCTCGATCTGTGAAACCGTCGTACCCGTCTCGAGCTTGCGCTCGTCCAGCAGTGGGCTCTCGGAGGTTACCGTGATGATCTCGCCGATAGCGGCAGACAACTGGACCTCCAACGATGTGCTGCGGCTGGTGCGCACATTGATATTGGGATACTCGACGGTCGAGAATCCTTCCAGGCTTGCGGTCAGGCTGACCCTACCCGGATCGAGGCCCAGAAACCGGGCCTCCCCTTGAGTGTTGGTCACCATGATCCGCGGCGCACCCATGCCGGTGAGCTCTACGGTTACACCTGGAAGTGCGGCGCCGTCCGTATCCAGGACCTTGATGTAGACATTGCCGGTCTCCTCCTGCGCGGTGGCAATACCAGCCGATGCCATCAGCAGCAAGAAGGCTGCGGCCAGGACTGGC
>Ga0255052_10003362_pt1 | contig 11146 bp, 10 predicted proteins | sample JV7_2_21_MG_FD_188632 | JGI IMG/M metagenome (GOLD analysis project Ga0255052, IMG submission 188632) | Seawater microbial communities from Jervis Inlet, British Columbia, Canada - JV7_2_21 | ecosystem: Environmental > Aquatic > Marine > Inlet | place: Canada: British Columbia | collected...
GGGCTTTCCTGAATATCGGCGGTTGCGATACCTGCCCAGATGGCCAGGCCGGTATCGGCGTCGATCATGATGACGATGAGCGCGCCCGCCGGGACATTTTCGAGTGCTTCGATGCCGCTTTCGGGATCGGCTTTAATGTCCATGCTGTCCATATCGATACCGGCGGCATAGGCAACGACCAGGTCCGGGTTTACCGAATCTTCAGTCATGCCGTGATCGCGGAGCTCACGGTCGATCAGAAACTTGATTTCGGCATCCGCGTCGAATTGTGGTGGCTCCCACTGACCCTTTTCATCAAAGACTATTGCAGCCGAGCCCAACCAGGCATAACTGGTATATCCGCTGAGATTTGCTTTTGGGTCGGAATCGGTCTCGACCATTATGTCCTTGGTGACACTGCTGGCGCAGCCGCTGATTAAAAACAGGGTTACAAGTGTGAATATAAATTTCTTCATTGGAGGTTTTAAAATCCCTGATTAGTTTGAGGTTGAGATGGGTTCTAAAAGATTTCTTAAGATTCAATCTGGCTGTTTAATTGCCGAGGCTTGAATAGTAGGCTGCGAGGTTGGCGATATCGTCGTCTGAAAGGGCGGCGGCCATCGGCGACATCATCGGATTGGAGCGGCCACCATCACGAAAGGCTTTCATCTGCGCTGTCAGATAACCCGGCTTTTGCCCCGCGAGGTTGGGCCAGATGTCATTGGTACTGATTCCGTTTGGGCCATGACAGGCGGCGCAAACAACGGACTTGGCTTTTCCCGCTGCGGCATCACCCGCCGATACCGATGTGAAGCCAAAGCCGAGGACGGCCAGTGCGATGAGTGTTGGTGCTGTTTTCATGTATTTATCTCCGAAGTTTTTCTGATCAGTTAACCAGGTCGCCAGTTTATATTAATATCGATTAACCTGGCCTGAATAATCGTGTAAAAACGCGTTATTCTGCCAGATTTTGGAGAATTACGTTGTTATTTCGCCGATCGAATAATCGCTGCCGACCGGTTGCAGGGTTTAATCGGAGCTGGGGCTGCGATCAAATGTATTCCCGATACGTCGGACCGCGCCATTCATGGCGGTTGTCCCCGCTAAGTGGGCCGCACGCGGTCGGGGACGACGGTAGAGTCTGGGGGATTAGAAATCGTACTTGCCGGCCGTGTAGAGGCGCGCGGCTTTTTCCCAGACCGGGCCGGGCTTGCCGTCGCCGACCGGTTTGCCGTCGAGTTTGATCACCGGTACGACTTCCTTGCTTGAACTCGAAATCCAGATTTCGTCGGCATCCCAGACTTCATCCATGGTGATGACGCGTTCCTCGACCGGGATACTGCCATCGGCCGCGAGCACCTTGAGCAGCAACTGGCGCGTGATTCCGGGCAGGATCTGGTTGTCCAGCGGCGGCGTGGCAATGACGCCGTCCTTGACGATATAGGCGTTACAGGCGCCACATTCGGTGAGCTCGTTGGCCTGGTTGTAGAGCAGTATTTCGCCATCGCCCTTGACGTGACCCTGCTGGTAATGCATGACGTTGCCGAGCAGCGATATCGACTTGATGTTACAGCGATCCCAGCGCATGTCGTGACCGGTTGCACAGGTGTAAGGGTGGATCTTGTCGCGTTCCGGGATGGGTGGCGCCGGAATTTCGAAGGCGTAGCCGAAAACGGTCGGCTCGATGCCCTCGGGGTAGGCGTGATGGCGCTTGCTGTCGGCGCCGCGGGTCACGTGCAGGTAAACTCCAAGGTTGCCGTTACCGTTTTTTTCCATCAGCGCCTCGCACAGTTCGCGCCATTTGTCTTCGTCCCAGTCGAGCTTGATTTCGATGGCGGCGAGACCTTCCTGCATGCGCGAAATATGCGGTCCGAAGCCGACCATATTGCCGTCATAGGTCGGTATTACCTCGTAGATACCGTCGCCGAACAGAAAACCGCGATCCATCGGCGAAATACGCGCTTCTTCGAGCGGCATGAATTCGCCGTTTAAGTATGCAATCGTCATAGTTACCTCTGATGGTTTGAGCAGGCCACAAAATGGCTCGCAAGTTAAGCAGAAACAGGACTTTCAGGAATAGAGCCACATCTTGAAAATCAATATACCAGTTGGCGCGAAACCGTTACCGATAAGGGGTACCGTCCCGAACGCCACATTCTTAAGTTCCAAACGACTGTCATTGCGAGGACGATGTACAGGGACGTACCGGTCCGGCGCCCCGGAGTGCCGCGTGAGGCAGGATGCCGGGAGCGGCCCGCCAGCGACGCGGCAATCTCCAAATGCTTGATCCTAACAAAAAGATTGCTTCGCTTCGCTCGCAATGACGTTGGTATTGGCTTAAGAAAGTACCATTCGGCCCCGTCCCATTTGCCTCTAGATAAATCTGCAGGCATGACGCAGTTCAAGCAACACCGACTCGCCTTCCTCTACATTGAGCCCGTCCTCGGTGAGTTGGTTGACGCGGGTGACCCCGTCGACGCTGCCGAGTTCAGAGATGTAGCGCAGAATATCGAGCGGAACGATTTCGGCGAGCAAATCTCGCTGATTCCATAGCGACAGGAATGAAATGATGCCGTAGGCGCCCCAGTTGGAGACGTCGGTGACGATCAATTCATCGCAGGTCGTGGTCGATGGAACGATGTTCAAATCCTCAAGCGCGGCAGTCACTTTGCCCATGCCGATTTCGTTGCCGCCGTCACCAATAGCGATCGTCGGGCAGTCACTCAGGTTCATGAAGTTGTCGAAGCAGGCGGTATATTCACTGATGCTCTCACCGCGCATATTGTAATAGCCGCCGTCCGCTGCCTGTCCGGGACGTTCGATCGAAATGACCGCGTCGGGCCGAAACGCGGTGAGTGCGTGCTGCGCCTCGTATTCTCGCCGGCGGTCGTCGCCGACATGAATTTCGTAAATGCGGAAACGTTCCGCGAGCGCCTGTGAAATCGGCTTGTCGCAAATCAGGATCGGGGTCGCGCCAAGTTTTTCCAGCGTTTCGTAAATCGCGATCGCACCGACAGGCCCGTCGGTTTCGAAGGTTTCGACGACCGGGAAACCGGTGCCGATCAGCACGATACCGCGGCAATCGCGCAGGATCTTCGCCGCGCGCAGGCAGTAACCGGGTTCGAGCTGTGGTTGTACCGTTTTCATGCCGCGCAGGTTGCGCGCCACCAGGATGTCCTCGATGCTGCGGCTCAGTGCCAGCTCTTGCTCGTCGTTCATCGTGGGTGCCTCAGCAGAGTTCGGGAACCGTGCGCAGGAAACGGGCCCGCGCAAGGCAGTGAATATTGTGCGCTTGCTCGATGCTGATCGCCTCGAAGCGCACGCGGGAACCCGGTGACAGTTGCGACAGGCGCGCGCAGTCGAGCGCGATCACGGAGCCGATCTTGGGATAGCCGCCGATGGTCTGGCGGTCGTTCATCAGCACGATGGGTTGACCGTCGGCGGGAATCTGGATCGCGCCCAGGCAGATACCTTCGGACAACATGCTGACCATGTCGGAATGCACGTTTTCACCCTCGAGACGGAAACCCATGCGATCGCATCGATCGGTGAGACGGTATTCGGAATTGAAGAAGCGCCACTGCTGGATTGGGTCGAAGGCGGCTTGCTGGTATCCGAGGACGACTCGCAGCCTGGCTTCGTCGCCATAATTCGGGCGTTGCGCTTCATCGAGTTGGTAATGCTGGGACTGCTTCGCCGCGGCGCAGGGCAGGTGGTCGCCGGCCTGTAACCTGTCGCCGCGTAAGCCGCCGATTTTTTCGCGCAGCACGGTTGAGCTGCTACCAAAACTCGGCTCGATGTTGAAACCACCGCTGACGCCGAGGTATGCGCGCGTGCCGGCGCTGGCGAAACCGATTTCGAGTTGATCGCCGGCGTGGATGTCGCGGCTTTGCCACTGATCGATCGTGTCACCGTTGAGCTTGCAGGGAGCGCTTGCGCCGGTGATGACGAAACGGGTATCTAGCTGTGCCTCCAGCTGCAGTCCGCCAAATCCGATCTCGAGGCAGGTCGCATTGGCGTCGTTTTCGAGCAGGCGATTGGCCCAGTCGAAAGCGACGAAGTCGAGCGGACCGCCGGTCGTCAGACCGAGCTTGTGCGCGCCATAGCGGCCGCGGTCGTGCAGCAGGCTCAGCAGCCCCGGTTGCCTGACCAGGAAACCGCTCACAGTTCGCCGCCCTGCGCCAGGAACTGCTCGCGCGTGATGGCGTCGAAGCGAATGCGGTCGCCGGCCTTGACCGGCATGCTGGGATTGCGCGCGGGGTCGAACATACGCGTCGGGCACAGGCCGATCAGGTTCCAGCCGCCGGGCGAAACCGCCGGGTAAACCGCCGTCTGGCGATCGGCAATTGCGACCGCGCCACGCGGGACCTTTTGTCTCGGCGTCGCCAGGCGGGGTGCGGCGATGCGCTCGTCGACTTCGCCGAGGTAAGCGAAGCCGGGTGCAAAGCCGATCGCGTAAACGCGGTACTCCTGTTGCTGGTGAATGTCGATTACATCTTCGATGCTGATGTTGCCGCGTTCGGCGATCACTTCGAGATCCGGGCCGGATTCGAGACTGTAATAAACCGGCAACGTAACCAGCTCGCCCGCGCTCGCGTCGACCGTGTCGAGATCGCTGAGCGCGGCGCGCAGTATGCGCCGTATCGCGAAAGGCTCGCTGCGGTCGAGATCGAAAATAACCAGCAGCGAAGCATAAGACGGCACCAGGTCGACGAGACAATCCGCCATGCTGTTGTATATGTTGTTGACCGCGGCCTGGATTTGCGCGGATACCGTGGCGCTGGCCTGATCGCCAAAATAGACGATAAACGCATTCTGGCCCGCAATTTCGATTTTCATCGCAGCGATCAGGCGTGAATAATTTTGCGAATTTCCTTGATCGCCGAAATACCTTCGTCATTGTCACCGTGTACGCACAGGGTATCGGGTTTCAATTCGAGGGTATCACCACTGACCGAGGTGACCGTGCCCTGCTGACAGATTTGTTCGACCTGGGCGAGCATCTTCTCGCGCGTGTGCACCGCGCCCGCCCTGGCCCGTGACAGCAGCTTGCCGTCATCGTCGTAACAGCGATCGGCGAAAGCTTCGAACCACAACTCGATGCCGTGATCGGCGGCTTCGTTGCGGTGTTGCTCGGCCTGCGGCGTGGCCTGCAGCATCAGGCGCACGGGCATGTGAAAGTCGGCGATCGCCTTCATGATCGGCGCGCGCACGGCATCGCGCGCCATCATGTCGTTATAGAGCGCACCGTGCGGTTTGACATAGGCCAGTTCCAGTCCCTGGATTTTAGCCATGCCTTCGAGCGCGGCGATCTGGTAGTGCATGAACGCGGATATTTCGTCGGCGGAACACTGCATCGGCCGACGCCCGAAACCGACCAGGTCCGGGTAAGCCGGATGTGCCCCGACCATGACGCCGTTCTGTTTGGCCATGGTGAGCGTCTTTTCCATCACCAGCGGATCGCCACCGTGAAAACCGCAGGCAATGTTGGCCTGGTCGATGTGGGGCATGACTTCATCATCGCGGCCCATTTTCCAGGAACCGAAACTTTCGCCAAGATCGCAATTGAGCATCAACATGGATATATCTCCGCTTACATCACGGCAAGGTGACTGTTGGGTAAATCCGAAACCAGCATGCAGCCGGGTGAATGGGTAATGCAAAACGGCGGCCGCGCCTGCTCGACAGCAACCTGCGGGGTCACGCCGCAGGCCCAGAACAGCGGTACTTCGCCGCTGCGAATGGTCACGGCATCGCCAAATTCAGGGTTGTTGATATCGGCTATGCCGATGGCGTCGGGGTCGCCGAAATGAATCGGCGCGCCGTGAACCGCGGGAAAGCGGGTGCAGATCTGAATCGCGCGAATCGCGTCGGCCGGCAGCATCGGGCGCATGCTGACGACCATTTTTCCGGAGAAGCGACCCGCGCTGCTGCAATCGATATTGGTTCGATACATGGGTACGTTGACGCCCTCGCTGACATTGCGCACTTCGAGGCCATCGGCGATCAGCGCTTCCTCGAAGGAAAACGAACAGCCTAACACGAAGGACACCAGGTCTTCGCGCCAGAGATCACTGATATCGGTAACCTCGTTCACCAGTTTGCCGTCTTCGAAGATGCGGTAGCTGGGAATGTCGCTGCGGATATCGAGGTCTTCCCCAAGTTTTGGAATTCGGTAGTCGCCGGGACTGGAAGCCATGCCGATCAGCGGGCAGGGCCTCGGGTTGGCCTGGCAGAACTGCAGAAATTCATTCGCGTAATCGGCCGGCAGAATGCACAGGTTTCCATGTACGTAGCCGGGCGAATAGCCGGAAGTGTTCGATGTGAACTCGCCACTGCGAATCTTGTGGCGGAGTTGCAAGGGTGAGATATCCTGATTCATGGGCGCGTAAGATACGGTTGCGGCTGCGCTATTACAACTGTTTGGCGCGTTCGCGCAGCACATTTTTCTGAATCTTGCCGGTTGCGGTCTTCGGTAACTCGCCAAACACGACTTTCTTCGGCCGCTTGAAGCGCGCCATTTTGTCGGCGCAGAAATCGATCAGCGCCGCTTCGCTGGCGCTGGCATCGGCCTTTAGTTCGACAAAGGCGCAGGGTACTTCGCCCCACTTGTCGTCGGCGAGCGCCACGACCGCGGCTTCGGCGACCGACGGATGCCGGTAAAGTGTGCCTTCGACTTCGACCGAGGAAATGTTTTCACCACCCGAAATGATGACATCCTTGGCGCGATCCTTGACCTGGATGTAGCCGTCCGGGTAGATCACCGCGATGTCGCCGCTCATGAACCAGCCATCCTGAAAAGCTTCCTCGGTCGCCTTGCTGTCCTTGAGGTAACCCTTCATCACGGTATTGCCGCGAATCACGATTTCACCCATGGTTTCGCCATCCCAGGGCACCGGCTTGCCGCTCCCGGGATCGATCACGTCAACCGCCTCGGTCATCGCGAAGCGCACACCCTGGCGCGCCTTGAGTTCGGCCTGGCGTTCGATCGACTGCTCGTACCAGTCATCTTGCGGCGCCGAGTGCAGGATGTGTCCGTAGGTTTCGGTGAGGCCGTAGACGTGCATTACCTCGAAGTTGAACTGCGCCATGCTCTCGAGAACCCGGGCCGGCGGCGGGGCGCCCGCGGTCATCGCGTAGACGGTATGGTCGAATTTTTTCTGCTGTTCTTTTGGCGCCAGTGCGAGCATGTTCAACACGATTGGCGCGCCGCCGAAGTGAGTGATTTCGTGCTCTTCGACCAGCTCGAAAAACAGTTTGGGCGCAAACGCGCGAATGCAGACCACGGTCGCGGCGAGCGCGGTCATGGTCCAGGCGTGTCCCCAGCCGTTACAGTGAAACATCGGCACGGTATAGAGATAGCGCGGGTGCGGCGGCAGGGCCCAGGAAATAACCGTGCCCATGGTCATCAGGTAGGACCCGCGGTGGTGATACACGACGCCCTTGGGATGCCCGGTGGTGCCCGAGGTATAGCTCAGCGTCAGCGCCTGCCATTCGCTTTCGGGTGCGCGCCACTCGAAGGTATCATCGCCGCGATCGACCAGGTCTTCGTAGAAGCTGAACTCGATGCTGGTCGGTAAAGCCGGTTTTTCGCTGGCGTCGACGTCATCGATAATGATGATTTCAGGTCTTGATTTGCAACTCTGTAGCGCCTCTTCGAGTACCGGCCAGAGCTGGCGGTCACAGATGAATACCCTGGACTCGCCATGATCGATGATATAGGCGACCGTGGCCGCGTCGAGGCGGGTATTGATGGTGTTGAGCACCGCCCCGGCCATCGCGATCGAGAAATGACTTTCAAACATTTCCGGGGTATTGAAGGCAAATACCGAGACCGTGTCATTTTTACCGATGCCGCGCGCCGCCAGGCTCGAGGCGATGCGTGTACAACGGTTACGGGTCTGCGCCCAGGTGTAGCGACGCTGGTTGTAGATCAGCGATTCGCGTTGCGGGTAAATATCGGCGCTGCGTTGCAGGAAGGAAAGCGGCGTCAGCGCGACGAAGTTGGCATCGTTGGCTTCGAACTGGTCGTATTCAATAGTCATAACACACCTGTTAATTCTGTACGGACTAATTGCGAACCGGCGATCCCGCATCGAGCATGCTGTTGATACGCTCGCGCGTCGCGGCGCTTGCCACCAGGGTCAGGAACGAACGCCGTTCAGCATCGTAAAAATCCTGTTCGCTCCAGACCGTGCCGGGCTCGATGTCGCCGCCGGTCACGATACGCGCCATTTCGCTGCCGACGTTGACGTCGTGCGGCGTGAACAGGCCCTTATCGCGTGAATCCTGCAGCCATTTGACCATTTCCTCGAACAACGGTCTACCGGGCATGATCAGATCAGGGCGCTCGAACGCCACCTGGCCGTCTACATCGTCGATTGCCTTGATTGCCTCGCCGAGAATGCGATCGCGGTTGATGACGAAGCGGTCGTGCGCGCGCAACATGGCCTGTTTGCGTGCGATCACCGGTGAAGTCGCGGTCTTGCCGTAACCGAGATTCATGAATGCCTTCCAGCAGGCCGCCGAGATATCGTCGCCGCATTGCAGTAACTCGATCCAGCGGTACAGGGTTTCCTTGCAGCCACCGCCGCCGGGAACGACGCCGACCAGCGATTCGACCAGCCCGGTGACCGAGTTGGCGTGACAGATGACCTGTTTGGCGTGCAACACGACCTCGAAGCCGCCACCGATAGACATGCCGACCGGTGCGGCAACGACCGGGAAGGCCGCGGTCTGCATGCGATGCACGGTGCGTTGGAAATCGGCGAGGAAGCGATCGAGGCCGTCCATGTCTTCACGACGGAAGAAATCACGTACCGCCTGCAGGTTGACGCCACAGGAAAAATGCTGCGCGTCGTTGTGTACGATCAGCCCGCGCAGGGACTCGGCTTCGGCCTGGTTGAGCGCGTCGTCGAGGATTTGCATCGAGTCGGCATCGAGCGCATTGGCCTTGCTGTGAAATTCGACCAGCGCGATACCATCGAGGTCATACCAGCTCGCGACCGCGCAGCGATTGCGCGCTTGCAGCGTCTGGCGTTTTTCGTTGAAGCGGATGACACCCTGCGGGCGCTGTATCGCCTGCCATTCACGACCCCGTCGACGCGCCTGCAGGGCGCCGCCTGCGACGCGGTAGAAACTCGAACCCCTGGCTTCGGCGAGAAATCCGGGCACCGGCAGTTGTTCGGCCTCGAGGCGTTCGATGAAGGCGTCAACGCCGATAGCATCGAGCATTTCGAAGGGTCCCTGGATCCAGTTGTAACCGAGTTTCATGGCGTCATCGATGCCGACCGGGTCGTCTCCGACCTCGGGGATTAGCGCGGCGGCGTAGCTCAGCGTGCGCGACAGCACGCGCCAGGCAAAGCGGCCATAGAGGCTGTCGTCCGCGAGCAGATGCCCGACCCCCTGTTGCTCGGCCTTTTCCGCGAGCGGCAGCTGCAATCGCGCTGCATCCTGGTACTCGCCGGTTTCGAGGTTGAGGACTTCGCGTCCCGATTCCGCGTCGCGATAAAACCCCTGTCCCTGCTTGTTGCCGGTTTGGCCGTTGGCGATCATTTGCGTCATCAGCGGGATTATTGCCGCCTCGGCATGAAACGGGTCCGCGGGCGGCAAAATATTGACCAGGCTTTGCACCACGTCCGACATCAGGTCGATGCCGATCAGGTCATAGAGCCCAAACACGCCGGTTTTCGGAATACCCATCGGGCGACCGAAGATAGCGTCGGCCTCGAGCGGGGTCAGCTTGAGCTCGAAAGCGGCCTGCAGGGCGCACTGAATCGCAAAAACGCCGACCCGATTGCCGAGAAATCCGGGTGTGTCGAGGCAGGGGACAACGCCCTTGCCGAGCTGTTGCTCGCAAAAATCCGCGAGCAGGTCGATGACCGCGGCATCGGTATCCTCGCCGCGCACCAGTTCGAGCAGGCGCATGAAACGCACCGGGTTGAAAAAATGCGTGATCGCAAACCGTCGGCGGAATTGCAGCGGCATATCCTCGACCAGCAGCCGTATCGGAATGGTCGATGTATTCGAGGTGATGATCGCCTGTTCGTGACAAACGCCGTCGAGGCGTCGGTAGAGATCTTTCTTGATGTCGAGGCGCTCAACTACGGCCTCGGCGACCCAGTCGCAGTCAGCAAGCTGATCGAAGTCGTCACGCGTATTACCGAGGTGAATGAAGTCCTCGGCTTGCTTGCTGATCAAACCGGGTTGAGCCGGATCGCGCAGCCGTTCGAGCCCGCGTTGCGCCAGCGCGTTGGCATTGTCGTCGCTGGGCAGGTCCAGCAACCAGACTTCGATCCCGGCATTGGCGACCTGTCCGGCGATCCCGGCGCCCATGGTGCCGGCGCCGATGACGGCGACTTTCTTGATACTCATGGTTTTCCTGCAACATTTTCGAGCGGGCCGATGAGCTCGCGCAGCTTCTGTAGCGTCTGGCGCGGCGCCTCGATCGGCAGCATGTGGCCGTAGCGCTCGATCACGGTGACGTTGGCGCCGAGTTCCCCGGCGAAGGCCATGCCGGCCTTGAACGGAGTGAGACGGTCCTTGCGCGCCAGGATCAACTGCGACGGAACTTCGATGGTTTTGGCGACTTCGCTACCGTTGCGGTACTCGCTGCAGGCTACCAGGTCGGCGTGCAGCGGGTTACGCGCCATGATCTGGCGCCCGATTGCGATCGGCTGCATTCCGGGCACCGCGCTAATGCCATACTGGGCGTCGCTGCCGAAGCCCCACATAAGCAACATCTCGGCGGCCGCGCCGGCGCTTTCGCGCGCCGCTTCTATCAAGGCGGGATTGACCGGTATGGCTCCGGCGGTGCCGACCCCGGTAATCGACTTTAACAATTCCGGTACCTGGCGCGCGAGTTCAAGCACGTCGAGGAAACCCTGCGAATGGCCGATGGCATGCACCTTGCTGACCCCGGCCGCACGAATGAATTCGGCCAGCCAGGCGCCCATGTCCTCGATGCTTTGCAAGGCTTCTCCGGCAGAGAGACTGTGTCCGGGTAAATCCGGCGCCAGCACCGAGTAGCCATTGTAGGCGAACCAGCGTGTTTGCAGCGCCCAGCTGCGATGGTCCAGGCCACTGCCGTGGACGAACATCACCGTCGGCAGGCTGCTGTCGAATTCCTTGCCGCCGGTGGCTGCGTAAGTTTTGCTGCCGCGTACCT